>Ga0307506_10000022_pt1 | contig 72040 bp, 53 predicted proteins | sample 25_S_MG_FD_202175 | JGI IMG/M metagenome (GOLD analysis project Ga0307506, IMG submission 202175) | Soil microbial communities from Populus trichocarpa stands in riparian zone in the Pacific Northwest, United States - 25_S | ecosystem: Environmental > Terrestrial > Soil > Riparian zone > Trees... | reverse complement strand
CGGGACTCGGAAAAGCGCTCTAAGTTACTCTCCATAAAGACCTTACCTCGCTAGCGAGATGCCCGTTCCAAAAGAGCCGCACCCGAAAGAGAAGCACCCCTTCGCGGGCGATCTCGAAACGCAGCAGCGGCGGCGCATCGTCAAGGAGGACGATGTCCACGGGACCGCCCGCGGCCCGGCCGAGCTCCGCTTCGACGCGAAAGCGCAGCTCGGAGCTGTAGGGATCGAGGAGGAGGCCCAGATCCGCGTCGCTGCCAGATTTTGCCTCGCCCCGGGCCCGCGAGCCGAAGAGCACCGCGAGCTTCAGCTCGGGCCAGGCCGGCGCTTGATGTCTGAGCCGCTCCAGCATGTCCATGAGGAGGATCTTACCTGAGGGCTTCGTTTCAGCACAGGCGCGCGGCGCGGGGCCTCATCCCCCGTGGTACGATTCCGCGGCCTTTCGGCTCACGGTTTGAGACCATCCCGACGGCGCCGCGCGCGGGCGCGGTGAGGAGGTTTTCGCATGGAAGCATTCGGAGAGGCCGGCCGGCCGGGCTCCTTGTTCGCCATCGGCGGCGCCGAGGACAAGGTGCGGGAGCGCCTGATCCTGCGCGCTTTCGTGGAGGCGTGCGGCGGTACGGACGCCCATGTCGTGGTGCTCGCCACGGCTTCGGAGCTGGCGGAGACGGGGGAGCGCTATGCCGACCTCTTCTACAAGCTCAACGCCGACTCGGTCGAGGTCATGCGCATCGCCACCCGCGAGGACGCCATCGACGCCGGCCAGGACGTGCTCGATCTCCTGGAGTATGCGACCGGCCTGTTCATGACCGGCGGCAACCAGCTCCGCATCACCTCCGCCCTCGGCGGCACCCGCATCGCGCAGGCCATCCACCGCCGACACCGCGCCGGCATGGTCGTCGCCGGCACCAGCGCCGGAGCGGCGGTGATCTCCGAGCACATGATCTCGATGGGCGACAGCGGCGGCACGCCGCGCCGCCGCCTGGTGCAGATGGCGAAGGGGCTCGGCCTCGCCTCCAACATGGTCATCGACCAGCACTTCCGCCGCCGCGACCGCCTCGGCCGCCTGCTCACCGCGCTCTCCTACAACCCCGGCCCCCTGGGCGTCGGCATTGACGAGGACACCGCTGCGATCTTCGAGGGCGACGGCACCCTGCGCGTCCTCGGCAGCGGCGCGGTCACTGTCATCGACGCCGCGGGCATGCGCTTCACCGACAGCCACATGGCCAGCCGCGACCAGCCGCTCGCCATGCTCGGCCTCAAGCTCGACTTCCTGACCGCCGGTTGCCGGTATGATCTGAAGCGCCGCGCCGGCATCCCGCCGTCGGGCGCCGAAGCGGGCAGCTTCGAGACCGTGGCGGAACCCGTCGAAAGCCTCCCATGAAGATCGTCGATACCCGCGTCTACCGTGGCCCGAACCTCTATGCCCTGCGGCCGGTGATCCGGCTGCGCGTCGATCTCGGCGCGCTGGAGGACTATCCCACCGCCAAGCTCCCCGGCTTCGTGGACCGTCTCCTGGAGCTGATGCCGACTCTCCGCGAGCACACCTGCTCCTACCAGGATGCCGGCGGCTTCGTGCGCCGCATGACCGAGGAGGAGGGGACCTGGCTCGGCCATGTCCTGGAGCACGTCGCCATCGAGCTGCAATGCCTCGCCGGCACGCCGGTGACCTACGGCAAGACGCGCAGCCACGATCTGCCGCGCGGGCAGTACCACGTCATCTACAGCTACGCCGAGGAATCAGTCGGCCTGCGCGCCGGCGAGCTGGGGCTCAAGCTCATCCTCCATCTCCTGCCGCCGGAGCGCCCGGAGCGGGACGACAGCCCGTTCGACTTCCGGGACGAGCTCGTCTCCCTCGTCCGCCTCGCCCAGCGCCGCGCCTTCGGCCCCTCGACCGGCTCCCTGGTGCAGGCCGCCGAGGCGCGCGACATCCCGTGGATCCGTCTGAACGACCGCTCCCTGGTGCAGCTCGGCCACGGCAAGTATCAACGGCGCATCCAGGCGACGGTGACCAGCGAGACGCGGCATACCGCGGTCGAGATCGCCTCGGACAAACGGCTGACCAACCAGATCCTCCATTCCCTCGGTTTGCCCGTCACGCGCCAGGAAATCGTCTACGACGCCGAAGAGGCCGTCGCAGGCGCCGAGCGGCTCGGCTATCCGGTCGTCGTCAAGCCGCTCGACGGCAACCACGGGCGCGCCGTGGCGATCAATCTGCGCACGCCGGAGCAGGTGGCCGAGGCGTTCGAGCAGGCTTACGAGCGCTCGTCGGCGGTGATCGTCGAGACCTACCAGGAGGGGAACGACTACCGCATCCTGGTCGTCGACGGCAAGGTCGTCGCGGTGGCGCAGCGCGTCCCCGGGCATGTGGTGGGGGATGGGGCGCACAGCATCGCCGAGCTGGTGGAGATCGTCAACGGCGATCCGCGCCGCGGCGTCGGCCACGAGAAGGTGCTCACCCGCCTGGAGCTGGACCACCAGGCGCAGCGCCTCCTGGAGGCCGCCGGGCTCACCGCCGAGTCCGTCCTCCCGGCCGGCGAGACGTTCTACCTGCGCTCGACCGGCAATCTCTCGACCGGCGGTACGGCGATCGACAAGACGGACGCCATCCACTATGACAACCGGGTGATGGCCGAACGCGCCGTCAAGGCGATCGGGCTCGACGTCGGCGGCGTCGACTACATCGCGCCGGACATCGCCAGAAGCTACCAGGAGATCGGCGGCTCGATCGTGGAGATCAACGCCGCCCCCGGCTTCCGCATGCACGTCGCGCCCACCGAGGGCAAGCCGCGCGACGTCGCCGGCCCGGTGATCGACATGCTGTTCCCCAAGGGGACGCCGGCGCGCATCCCCATCGCCGCCATCACCGGCACGAACGGCAAGACGACGACCACCCGCATGGTCGGCCACATCCTCAAGCTCTCCGGCTTCACGGTCGGCATGACGACGAGCGACGGCGTCTACATCGACGGCGTGCTCTCCGTCAAAGGCGACATGACCGGCCCCTGGGCGAGCCATCTCGCCCTGCGCGATCCGAGCGTCGACGCCGCGGTGCTCGAAACCGCCCGCGGCGGCATCGTGCGCACCGGCCTCGGCTGGCGCAAGTGCAAGGTCGGAGCCGTGCTCAACGTCGCCTCGGACCACCTGGGGATGGGCGGCATCCACGATCTCGACGAGCTGGCCGAGGTGAAGCAGGTCGTGGTCGAGGTGGCGCAGGAGTTCTGCGTCTTGAACGCCGACGACAATCGCGTCGCGCGCATGGCGGAGCACACGCGGGCGACGCCGATCTGGATCACCATGGACCCCACCAACGAACGGGTGCGGACGCACATCCAGAACCGCGGCCGGGCGATGGTGCTGGAAGAGGGGATGAACGGCCGGATGATCGTCCTCTACGTGGGCGACGAGCACATCCCGCTGCTCTGGGCGCGGCAGATCCCGGCGACGCTCGAAGGCCACGCCCTCCACAACGTCCAGAACGCCATGTTCGCCGCCGCCATCGCCCTCGCCATGGGGATCAGCCTGGACAACATCCGCAACGGCCTGCGCACCTTCACCGCCGACTTCTTCCAGACCCCGGGCCGCCTCAACTTCTACAACGAGCACCCCTTCCGCGTCCTCCTCGACTACGCGCACAACCCGCACGGCATGAACGCGATGGCCAGGATGATCCGCGAGATGAACGTCCAGGGCCGCCGCATCGGCGTCATCTCCGCCCCCGGCGACCGCCGCGACGACGACATTCTGGAGCTCGCCCACGCCGCCGCCCCCGCCTTCGATCTCATCCTCCTCCGCGAGGACGACAACCGCCGCGGCCGCAAGCCCGGCGAGATCGGCGAGATCCTCCGCCGTGGCCTCCTCGCCGCCGGCTTCCCCGCCGAGCGGATCGGCGCCGAGATCTTCGAGGAAGAAGCCGCCGTCCAGCGCGCCCTCGAAACCGCCAGGCCGGGAGACCTCGTCGTCCTCTTCGGAGACAACCTGGACCGCTGCTGGCGCCAGATCGTCAACTTCGGCAAGGGCACCGAAATCTCCGAAGCCGTCCACGTCATCCCCCTCTTCGCGCCCGACGCCGAGCTGCCGCCGGCCCCGAAGCCGGCCATTCCGCCGGCCAACCGGACCTCCGGCCTGCCCAAGGGGGACGGGCGGGGGACGGGGGAGCACGACGACTGATGCTGCCCGCCCGCCCAATCCCAGGGCGTTGCCCCGGTCTGAGGAAGGCCTGACCTTCGGTCCTTCAAACTCGATCGGTTTTCGACGGCGAAGAGAATGTTGCACGCGGGTTTCATCCGCGAATTCAGTGAATTCTATCGCGATATAACTCGCTTAATTCGCGATCACTGAGAGCGAATTCGCAGGCTACCTTTCCAGATCTTTTTTTTGTAGACTACAGCCTGACTCAACCAGTGCCAACTCGGGCCGAGGGGGAAACCCCTGTCGGGGAAGGCTTGTCGCCGCGCGCGGCGCGCTCCTTCGCTGGGCCCTTTCCGCAGGATGGTGCAGATCCATATGCTCAGAACCGTTGCGTTCCGCCGTAGAGGTCTTGTTCTCGGGATCGCCGTGGCCGCCGTGCTGCTATTCAGTCAGATCCCCGTGTTCGCGGCGGCCAGCCTCTCCATAGCTCCGCTCACCTGGAACGTCATCGGCCTGGACAGCAACAATGTCAACGTCGGGCCGAACCACTTTCCGGTCGGCGCGCGGGTCTGCAACACCGGCGACGCCGCCGCGACGAACGTCACCTCGGCGTTCGTCTGGGATTCGGCCAATGCGCTGGTCAATTCGCGGCCCGGGACGCTCATCGATTTCAACGCCAGCCCGGTGCCGAGCCTCGCGCCCGCCGCATGCCACGACTTCTACTATGAAGCCGAGGTGACGCGGAACGCGGCCGCGTACGACACCACCCGGCGGTACCACATCACCGCCACCGCGGCCAGCCTCGGGACCGTGAGCACGACAACCCCGAGGGAGCTCTACGTCGAGCATCTCATCTCCCAATCGCGCAATCACATCCTCGACGTCAAGCTCAATGGAACCTCGGTCCCCAACGGCGGGACGATGACGCTCCTGGTCGGACAGACCTACACCATCGACCTCGTCGGCTCGACGGCCACCAACGGCTATGAGCAGCTCGAGAGCTTCATCAATTTTCCCAACACGATCTTTCAAGTGAATTCCGTGTCGACGACCTACACCGCCGACACCTCGGTCTACGTGGGCAACCCCAACGACAAGCTGTACGGCGACGCCTGCAAGTGGGAGAACGATCCGAACAGCCCCTACTACCGCTCCTGCCACGACGTCGGCAAGGTCGGCGGTGGCGTCGTCGTCACCTACGTCGTCAAGATCCTGCAGGTCCCGGGCGCGCCGCTGGTCAATCCGGAGCCGCTCAGCAGCCTGCTGTATGACTTCTCCGGCAGCAGCTATCACTACAATGACGACTTTGGTACGTCGACGCGCTTTGCGGCGGTCGTCGATCCGGCCACCCTCACGATCGCCAAGAATTTCAGCCCCGACCCCACCAACGTCAACGGCATCTCCGCTCTCACGTTCACGATCACCAATCCCAATCCGGCGGCGGTCTCGGGGGTGAGCTTCTCGGACGTGTTCCCGACTTCGCCGGGAGCGATGGTGGTCGCCGGCTCGCCGGGCGCCACCACCAACGGCTGCGGCGCGCCCACCTTCGCGCCGGTCGCCGGCGCCGGCGCGATCTCGTTCTCGAACGGCAGCGTGGCGGCCAACAGCAGTTGCACGGTGAAAGTGAACGTGACGGTCCCCGCGACCGGCACCTACACCAACACCTCGGGCCACCTCTTCCTCGGCGGCATCGACACCGGCAGCTTCGCGACCGACACGCTCACCGTCAACAGCGCGCCGCCGCCGCCGTCACCGGTGTGTGGGGTGCCCATCGCCAAGTGGACGTTCCCGAGCGGCTTCACGGTCGCCTCGCCGGCACCGTCCACCGGCAGTGGCACCGCGACGCCCGGAATCGGCCCGCCCGGGCCCAATGCCGGCCTCAGCAGCCCGATGCTCGACGTCGCCGCGACCGCGACCGCCGACGGCACCCACTCGTGGGGATCGAACGGCGCTTTCGACAGCACCGGCGCCCTCAACACCGCCTTCAACGATTACTTCGAGCTCGCCATCGACACCACCGGCCTGTCGTCGGTCGATCTGAGCTTCGCCGCCGATCGCAAGAACACCAACTCGCCCAAACAGATCCTGGTCTACTATGGCACCTCGGCCTTTCCCCCGGGCGCCCTCCACGACACGCTCGGCAGCCCGCCCGGAAGCCCCTTCCCGACGGCGGCCAACACCTTCGAGTCGTCGGGGACTCTCACCTTCAACAGCGGCCTCAACAGCTCCGGGTCGACCTACTTCCGTATCTACGGAGCGTTCGCCAACAACAACAACCCTGGCTCGGACCTCTACCTCGACGATGTCACCTTCACCGGCTGCTTCGTCCCCAGCCCGCCGGCGCTGAGCAAGGCCTTCTCCCCCAGCCCGGTCGCGGTGGGCGGCACGTCGACGCTCACTTTCACGATCACCAACCCCAACGCCGGGATCGCCCTCTCCGGCGTCGCCTTCAGTGACACGCTGCCGGCCGGCGTCACGGTCACTTCCGGCAGCTCGGCCCAGTGCGGCGGCACGCTCACCCGCACCGCGCCGAGCACTCTCGCCTTCACCGGCGGCACCCTCGCCGCGGGCGGCTCATGCACGGTCACGGCGACGGTGACGGTGACCACCGCGGGGCCGCATGACAACGTGAGCGGCTTCGTGACGTCGACCGAGGGGGGCACCAACACCGGCCCCACCGGCATCGCCACCGCCTCGATCACCGGCGTCCTGCCGCCGGGCATCGCCAAGCAGTTCGCGCCGAACCCGGTGCTCGCCGGCACGCCCACGACCCTGACGTTCACGCTGACCAACCCGAACGCGAGCCTCGCGGTCTCGGGGGTGGCCTTCGCGGACACCTTCCCGACCTCGCCGGGAGCGATGGTGGTGGCGCCGGCTCCGGCGGCGGCGACGAGCGGCTGCGGCGCGCCGGCCTTCGCGCCGACCGCGGGCGCCGGCTCGATCAGCTTCAGCGGCGGCACCATTGCGGCCGGCGGCACCTGCATCGTCACGGTCAACGTGGTGGCGCCGGTCGCGGGCAGCTATTCCAACACGAGCGGCGCGGTGTCGCACCTCGTCAATGGATCGCCGGTGAACGGCAACACCGCTGCGGACACGCTGACGGTCAGCCCGGCCAATCCCGCGATCGCGCTCCTCAAGCAGGTCGGCCCGACGGCTGCCGGCCCCTGGTCCTCGTTCCTGGCGGTTCCGGCGGGCGGCAACGTGTTCTACCGCTTCACGGTGGAGAACATCGGCAATGTGCCGCTGAATTCGGTGGGGGTGACCGATCCGCAGGTGAGCACGGCGTCCTGCACCTGGCCGGCGCCGCTGCCGGTCGCCTCGCCGACCGCTGATCCGACCGCCACCTGCGTCGTCGGTCCGGTCACCGCCCTCGCCGGCACCCATCCGAATACGGCGACCGCCTCGGGCACCAACGGCACGACGGTGACCGACGTCTCGACCGCCACCTATGCGACCACCGGGTTGACGCTCGTCAAGAGTGTGACCGAGACCAGCTTCACATCGGCCGGGGAGGTGCTGCACTACAGCTTCCTGGTGACCAACACCGGCGCCGCGCCGCTCGCCGGTCCGGTCGTCGTCGCGGACGACAAGTCGACGGATGAGAGCTGCCCGGCGGTCACCACCGTCGGCGACCTCGACAACTTCCTCGATCCGGGCGAGAGCATCACCTGCACGGCGACCTACACCGTCACCGTGGGAGACGTGGCCTTCGGTTCCGTGACCAACCAGGCCTCGGCCACCGCCGACGGAGTCACCTCGAACACCGACTCCAAAACCGTCACGATCATCGGAGGCGTCTTCGCGCCGAGCATCGCCAAGGCGTTCTCGCCGAACCCGATCGCGGTGGGAGGGGTGAGCACGCTCACCTTCACGGTCACCAACTCCAACGCTGCGATCGTCCTCACCGGCGTCGCCTTCACCGACTCCTTCCCCGCAGGGATGCAGGTGGCGGCGACTCCGAGCGCCACGACGACCGGCTGCGGCGCGCCGACGTTCGCACCGGCCGCCGGCAACACGTCGCTCAGCTTCTCCGGTGGCACCATCGCCGCGAGCGGCACGTGCATGGTGACCGTGGCGGTCACCGCCACCACCGCCGGCCCCAAAGCCAACACCACCGGCAACGTCACGTCGACCAACGGCGGCACCGGCAACACCGGTACCGACACTCTGGGCGTGGTGGCGCCGCCGAGCATCGCGAAGGCCTTCTCGCCGAACCCGATCGCGGTCGGCGGGGTGAGCACGCTCACCTTTACGATCGCGAACCCGAACGCGGGCACCGCCCTGACCGGCGTCGCCTTCACGGACACCTTCCCTGCCGGCCTGCAAGTCGCCGCGACTCCCAACGCCACCACGACGGGCTGCGGCGCGCCGACGTTTGCACCGGCCGCCGGTAACACGTCGCTCAGCTTCTCGGGAGGCACTATCGCGGCGAGCGGCACCTGCACGGTGACCGTCGACGTCACCGCGACGACCACCGGGGCCAAGGCCAACACCACCGGCAACGTCACGTCGACCAACGGCGGCACCGGCAACACCGGCTCCGATACGCTCAACGTCAACGCCCTCTCGCCGCCGGGCATCGCGAAGGCGTTCTCGCCGAATCCGATCGCGGTCAGTGGCGTGAGCACGCTCACCTTTACGATCACCAACCAGAACGCGGGCACCGCCCTGACGGACGTGGCCTTCACAGACACGTTCCCGGCGGGGATGCAGGTGGCGGCGACTCCGAACGCGACGACGACGGGCTGCGGCGCGCCGACGTTTGCACCTGCCGCCGGTAACACGTCTCTCAGCTTCTCGGGAGGCACCATCGCGGCGAGCGGCACCTGCACGGTGACCGTGGCGGTCACCGCCACGACCGCCGGACCCAAGGCCAACACCACGGGCAACGTCACGTCGACCAACGGCGGCACCGGCAACACCGGTACCGATACCCTGGGCGTGCTGTCGGCACCGAGCATCGCGAAGGCGTTCTCGCCGAACCCGATCGCGGTCGGCGGTGTGAGCACGCTCACCTTTACGATCACCAACCCGAACGCGGGCACCGCCCTGACGGACGTGGCCTTCACAGACACGTTCCCGGCGGGGATGCAGGTGGCGGCGACTCCGAACGCGACGACGACGGGCTGCGGCGCGCCGACGTTTGCACCTGCCGCCGGTAACACGTCTCTCAGCTTCTCGGGAGGCACCATCGCGGCGAGTGGCACCTGCACGGTGACCGTGGCGGTCACCGCCACGACCGCCGGACCCAAAGCCAACACCACCGGCAACGTCACGTCGACCAACGGCGGCACCGGCAACACCGGTACCGACACCCTGGGCGTACTGTCGCCGCCGAGCATCGCGAAGGCTTTCTCGCCGAATCAGATCGCTCTGAACGGCGTGAGCACGCTCACGTTCACGATCACCAACCCCAACTCCACGGCCGCCCTCACCGGCGTCGCCTTCACCGACACGTTCCCGGCCGGCATGCAGGTGGCCGCGACGCCCAACACGAGCACCACGGGCTGCGGCTCGCCGACCTTCGCGCCGGCCGCGGGTAACACCTCTCTCAGCTTCTCCGGCGGCACGATCGCCGCGAGCGGCACCTGCACGGTCACGGTCGACATTACGGTGACCACGGCTGGCGCCAAGGCCAACACCACGAGCAACGTCACGTCGACCAACGGCGGCACTGGAAATACTGGCTCCGACACCCTGGGCGTCGGCACCGCGCCGGGGATCACCAAGGCGTTCTCCCCCGATCCAATCGCGGTCGGCGGCGTGAGCACGCTCACGTTCATCATCACCAACCCCAACCCCGGCCTCGCCCTCACCGGCGTTGCCTTCACGGACTCGTTCCCGGCCGGCCTGCAGGTGGCCGCCACCCCGAACATCACCCTCACCGGCTGCGGCTCGCCGACCTTCGCGCCGGTCGCCGGCAACACCTCGGTCAGCTTCTCCGGCGGTACGATCGCCGCCAGCGGCACCTGCACGGTCACCGTGGATGTCACCGCCACCACCGCCGGGGTCAAGCCCAACACCACCGGCAACGTCACGTCGACCAACGGCGGCACCGGCAACAGCGCCTCCGACACGCTCACGGTGCTCGCGCCGCCGAGCATCGCGAAGGCCTTCTCGCCGAATCCGATCGCTCTGAACGGCGTGAGCACGCTCACGTTCACGATCACCAACCCCAACGCGGGCACCGCCCTGACGGGCGTGGCCTTCACGGACACGTTCCCGGCGGGGATGCAGGTGGCGGCGACTCCGAGCGCGACGACGACGGGCTGCGGCGCGCCGACGTTCGCACCGGCCGCGGGCAACACGTCGCTCAGCTTCTCCGGTGGCACCATCGCGGCGAGCGGCACCTGCACGGTGACCGTGGCGGTCACCGCCACGACCGCCGGCCCCAAGGTCAACACCACGGGCAACGTCACTTCGACCAACGGCGGCACCGGCAACACCGGTACCGACACTCTGGGAGTGGCGTCGCCGCCGAGCATCGCGAAGGCGTTCTCGCCGAATCCGGTCGCGGTCGGTGGGGTGAGCACGCTCACGTTTACGATCACGAACCCGAATGCGGGCACCGTCTTGACCGGCGTGGCCTTCACGGACACGTTCCCGGCAGGGATGCAGGTGGCGGCGACTCCGAACGCGACGACGACGGGTTGCGGCGCGCCGACGTTTGCACCGGCCGCGGGTAACACGTCGCTCAGCTTCTCGGGCGGCACCATCGCCGCCAGCGGCAACTGCACGGTGACCATCGACATTACGGTGACCACGGCTGGCGCCAAGGCCAACACCACCGGCAACGTCACGTCGACCAACGGCGGCACCGGCAACACCGGTACCGACACCCTGGGTGTGCTGGCGCCGCCGAGCATCGCGAAGGCCTTCTCGCCGAACCCGATCGCTCTGAACGGTGTGAGCACGCTCACGTTCACGATTACCAACCCCAACCCCACGGCCGCCCTCACCGGCGTCGCCTTCACCGACTCCTTCCCCGCGGGGATGCAAGTGGCCGCGACTCCGAACGTCACGACGACCGGCTGCGGCGCACCGACCTTCGCGCCGGCCGCCGGCAGCACAGCGCTCAGCTTCTCCGGCGGCACGATCGCCGCGAGCGGCACCTGCACGGTCACCGTGGCGGTCACCGCCACGACCACCGGCTCCAAGGTCAACACGACGGGCAAGGTCACGTCGACCAACGGCGGGACCGGCAACACCGGCTCCGACACCCTGGCGGTCAATCTGACCGCGCCCCTGGTGGCGGCGCTCAAATCGAGCAACTTCAATGCGCAGGTCAACGACCTCGACGGCAGCGGCTCGCTCTCTCCGGGCGATACGCTCCGCTACACGATCGTCATCACCAACACCGGCAACGCCGACGCCCTCGCCGTGATCTTCACCGACACGCCGGGCGCCCACACCACCCTCGTGGCCGGCTCCGTGACCACCACCCAGGGCACGGTGACCAACGGCAACCAGGGCGGCGCCACGAGCGTGACCGTCGATCTCGGCACGTTGCCGGCGACCACGGGTCAGGCCACGGTCAGCTTCACCGTGAAGCTCGACAATCCCTTCCCGGCCGGCGTCACGACGATCCTCAACCAAGGCCTCGTCCACGGCAGCAACTTCGCCGACGTGCCGACCGACAATCCCACGACCACGCCGACCGGGGATCCGACCGTCGACGCGGTGGCTGTCCCCCTGGTGCCGGCCATCCCGGCGCTCTCCGAGTGGGGCGCCCTGATCCTGGCGCTGCTGCTCGCCGGCGCGGCGGCCCGGCGTCTGCGGGCCCGCCCGCGCACTGCCTGACCAACCTGCCGATGTGCGGGGCCCTGATTCCGAGCGAGGATCAGGTCCCCGCCGGCCTGCCCAAGCCGAATCCCAGGGCGTTGCCCCGGTCTGAGGAAGGCCGGACCTTCGGCCCTTCAAACGCCGCCTGGCCCGTCGGCGTTCCCGGAGCGTCTGTCCTCGCTCCCGCATGATCCGTCATCGTTGCCGAGTGTTCTGTCCGCCCCAGGAATCCTCCACCGCTTTTTCCCGGCCTTCGGTGAACGATTCCGCCTCTTGCGGGCCTAGAAACGCACCGTCGGTACACGTTTCCGGGTCATCCGTCGCCGTTCCCCGATGATCGGGACCTCGAAAAGTCCCGCCGTCGCTCTTCACCGGCCATCGGTCGACACCGACGGAAGTCCCGTCACCGGCGACGGATCCTCGGTGAACGATTCCCAATTGTCGGGCAATGCTTCCCGGTTCCCGTTGAGGCGGACGCAACGTCCGTCACTCTTCCCCGAAGATCGGGAATCGCCGACGCACATTCGGGGAACGTTCACGGAAGACCCGGGAACGGCGACGGATGATCGGGAATTCTGGATGGATGGCCGTTGGGGGGCAGAAATTGGCGGGCGGCGAACAGCGGATTTCAAAGAGCGGTCAGAGAAACCTTGGAGACTGTAGCATGGGGCCGGGGACTCAGGGGAACGAAGAGCGCAATCAATTTTCAGCGTCGGGCTTAGCGGGTTCGAATTCCTTGTTCAATAAGGCATCTTCTGCGAGGAGCTCAAGAGCAGAAAGAAGGTCTTGTTCAAGCGCGGGATCTTTTTTGACCGTCTTCCGCGCTGCGCGTTGAAACGCGGGAGAAGGTACGAGAGCGCGCCTCAAGAAAGAATGCTCTTGAGGATTGCCGACGGAGTCGCGGGCTGGCACTTGCCGGCGGCATAGTCCCTGCGGGCCTCCTGGATCTCTCCGGCGATCTCGTTCCGCCGCCGCTCCGCCATTCTCCGCCGCAAGACCTCGACGAAGTCAGCCTGTTCCTCAAGAGATAACTGGTCTGCGGCTTCCAGTAGCTCTCCAAAAAGCATCGGTCGTCCTCCATTCCTCTGAGCCTTGAGTATACCCTGCTCCCGGCTCCCCCCGCCCAGGGCCAGGCGCCTCAACAAAGTCCCCGCCCGCGTGTCTCAGAGGAGCGAGGAGTAAAATTGGCTATGCTCCAGCTCCGTTTGACCCAGCACGCCGCAGGAGAAGACAGCCACCGGGTGGAGATCTCTCTCGAAGGAGACGGCACCGCCCGCCGGACGGCCGAGGCCGCGTTTTCTTTCCGTCTGTCGCCGCAGGACGAAGAGGGGATGCGCTGGTGGGCTTTGAGAGCTCTGGGGAGAGGGAGGCGGAGATGATTGAGAGGAGTCGCGGGTTGATTGCGGCAATCCGCGAGGCGTAGGACCTCACCCCCGTCCCCTCTCCCATCGCTCTCCCAACCCCCGGGAGAGGGGCGCCGCCGCCCGAAGCTCCGAGCTGGGACGGGGACGTTGCTCAAATGGCGACTTCCAAGAGCTCACTCGCAAGCACACGCGATCATCAGAGCCCGACAGACCTCCAGCATTTTTTCGCGACTCACGGTCCCGACGAAGCTTCTCAGCTCGCCTTTGTGGACCGTAAAGAGATTGCAGAGATTGACACAGGAAGTCTGTTTGAGTCCTTCCGTAATCCCCAGCTCCACCTCCGTGGGAGAGCCACGGAGCGTTGACGTGACCGCTGCCACGGTAACGGTGTTGAGCAGTGGGATCAGCGAGGGACGGCTGAGGACCAGGACCGGACGCCGTTTGTCTGGACGGGGCAGCTCGAGGAGCCAGATCTCTCCGCGGTTCAATCGTTCGGCCATGCCTGCTGGCCCATGAGCGCCTCGATCTCATCGAGCAGACTGCCTGCCTCGCCAGCGTAAGCTTGGGCGAGCCGCGCCTCGATCTCCCGGCGTTCCTTGGCTTTGAGGTAGAGCTGCACGGCAGAGCGGATAAAGGCCGATCTCCCCTTCTCCCGCGCCTCGGAGTCGGCATCGATTTGATTGAGCAGATCGGAGTCCATCGAGATCTGTACAGGGCGTGTCATAGGGAGAGAGTACAACAGGATTCTTGTTGGGTGCTGGGTTCGAGAACGATCTGAAGATTCATCGAGGCCTCCAGTGGAAGCTTCCCTCCACCCAGATCCTTCCCGCTCGCACGGCTCGCCCTCAGGATGACGGGACTGGGAGCTTGCGGTAGAGCCTACGCCGGGCTCTTCGGCTTCCCATTCGCCCGCACCGAGAGCACCGGGCAGCGCACCATGTGGCGCAGGGCGGAGACGGTGGCGCCGTGGAGGAGGTCGCCCAGCCATTTGTGGCCGTGGGCTCCGGTGATGAGGAGGTCGACGTCCGACTCGTTGACGATGCGGGCGAGCTCGGATTTCACCTCGCCGTGGCCGAGGCGGACGGCGGTCTTGAGGCCGCGCGCCTGGAGGTCGGCGGCGAGGCGGTCGAGGGCGGCCTGGTCTTCGCGGCTCTCCTTGTCGCTCGACTCCGGGCCGAGGTAGCGGCTGGCGGCGCTCTCGGCGACGTGGAGGAGGAGGATTTCGGCGTCGGCGGGGAGGGCCATGGTGCGCACGTGGTCCATGACGGCCTGGTCGGCGCGGGCGAGCTCCAGGGCGAGGGCGACTCTCTTGTAGGGGACGTTCTCGGCGACGAGGCGCGGGCCGGCGGGGAGGGCGGCGGCTCGCAGGGCGGGCTCGGCGGCGGGGAGGACGGCCGGGCGCAGGCGCTCGATGAAGGGCTCCAGGATGCAGTAGAGGAGGAGCAGGCCGAGGACGAGGACGAGCGGGAGGACCAGCGCCCAGGCCCACCAGGGGACGGCGCCGGCGGTGAGCCAGCCGCCGACGACATCGACGACCAGCTTGGTGTTCAGGCCGACGATGATGGCGGCGGTCAGGCAGGCGAGGGCGATCACCCATTTTGGGCTTGTGAAGTCGCCCATCTTCTTGCGGCTGCTGGTGAAGGTGATGAGGGGGATCACGGCGTAGGCGAGCTGGAGGCTCAGCACCACCTGCGAGAAGACGAGGAGCTGGTCCACCGACTGCTCGCCGCGGAAGGCGATGAAGAGCACGGCCGGGATGATGGCGAGGCCGCGGCTGATCATGCGCCGCAGCCAGGGGCGGATGCGGATGTGCAGGAAGCCTTCCATGACGATCTGGCCGGCGAGCGTGCCGGTGATCGTGCTCGCCTGGCCGGAGGCGAGGAGGGCGACGGCGAAGAGGGTGGCGGCGAGGCCGGTGCCGAGGAGCGGGGTGAGGAGCTGGTAGGCGTCCTCGAGCTGCGCCACGTTCTGGTGGCCGCTGGTGTGGAAGACGGCGGCGGCGAGGACCAGGATGGCGCCGTTGACGAACAGCGCGGCGTTCAAGGCGATGACGGTGTCGATCAGGTTCATCCGCATCGCCTGCTTCTTCCCTTCGAGGGAGTGGGAGACGGCGCGGCTCTGCACCAGCGAGCTGTGCAGATAGAGGTTGTGCGGCATCACCGTGGCGCCGATGATGCCCATGGCGATGTAGAGCGACTCGCCGTGCAGGCCGAGGACGGAGAAGCCGCCCGGCACGCGGCGGAAGAGGCTGACCGTGCCGTCCGCGGCGCGCGGGATGAAATGGCTGAAGATGGCCGCGACGTCCGGCTGCGACAGGAACATCTCGATGGCGAAGCAGGCGCCGATGGTGGCCACGAGCGCGAGGATGAAGGCTTCCATGCGCCGCATCCCCATCCGCGACATCGCCAGCAGCAGGAGCACGTCGAGGGCGGTGATCAGCACGCCGGCGAGGAGCGGCAGGCCGAAGAGCAGCTTGAGGCCGATTGCGGCGCCCAGGACCTCGGCGAGATCGCAGGCGATGATCGCCACCTCGCAGAGCAGCCAGAGCGGATAGACCAGGGCGCGCGGGTACCAGTCGCGGCAGGCCTGCGCCAGGTCCTTGCCGGTCGCCACGCCGAGGCGGGCCGAGAGGGTCTGTAACAGCATTGCCATCACGTTGCTCATCAGCAGGACCCAAACTAATTGGTAGCCGAAGCGCGCGCCGCCGGCGAGGTCGGTGGCCCAGTTGCCGGGGTCCATGTAGCCGACGCTGACCAGATAGGCGGGGCCGGCGAAGGCGAAGAGCCGGCGGAGCCAGGAGCCGGCGGGTGGAATCGGCACGCTCCGATGGACCTCGGGGAGGGAGCGGGCGGTTTCGCGAGAATTCATGATGGCTTATCTTTCAAGGGGAGGGGGTTTGTTTTTTGACCAGACTAAATCTTGACTGAGAGGCGGAAAAGTGTCAAGCGCGCGAATCTGAGCTTTCGCGCGTTTGCAGATCCTGGCGATGATGTCTCGTTCCCATGGACAACGCACACTTGTATCTAGGGAAGAGAGCAGCGATCTTCAATGCGGAAGCTGCCTGGTGTAATGAGGGACCTCGATGGAAAATCATGAAGAAGCCATTGCTGTGATCGGTATCGCCGGGCGGTTCCCCGGCGCGCGGACGCCGGAGGAGCTGTGGAGCAACCTGCGGCAGGGGGTCGAGTCGATCCGTCTTCTCGCGGACGCGGAGATGGAGGAGCTCGGCGTGCCGCTCGCGGTGCGCTCCGATCCCTCGTGGATTCCGGCGGCGGCGCAGCCGGAGGGGATCGAGGACTTCGACGCTCCGTTCTTCGGCATCAACCACCGCGAGGCCGAGATCCTCGATCCGCAGCACCGCTGGTTTCTCGAAGTCTGCTGGGAGGCCCTGGAGAACGCGGGGTACGTCCCGGAGGCCTACAAAGGGCTGATCGGCGTCTGCGGCGGGATGACGACCAGCACCTACCTCTTCTACAACCTCGCGCGCAGCTCGCAGGTGGCGGCGAGCGTCGATCCGGCGCAGCTCATCGTCGGCAACGGCGTCGACACGCTGACCACGCGGGTCTCCTACAAGCTCAACCTCAAGGGGCCGAGCCACAGCGTGCAGAGCGCCTGCTCGACGTCGCTGGTGGCGGTCCACACCGCCTGCCAGATGCTGCTCCACAACGAGGCCGACATGATCCTCGCCGGCGGCGTGTCGATCAACGTCGCGCAGCGCGGCGGCTACAAGTACGTCGAGGACGGCCAACTGTCGCCCGACGGCCACGTCCGCGTCTTCGACGCCCAGGCGCGCGGGACGGTGTTCGGCAGCGGTGCCGGCGTCGTCGTCCTCAAGCGGCTGGAGGACGCCCTCGCCGACGGCGACACCATCCGCGCCGTGATCCTCGGCTCGGCGGTCAACAACGACGGCTCGCTCAAGGTGGGCTTCGCGGCGCCGGGCGTCGACGGCCAGGCGGAGGTGATCTCCGAGGCGCTCGGCGCCGCCGGCGTCGAGGCGGAATCGATCTCCTACATCGAGGCGCACGGCACCGGCACGGCGCTCGGCGATCCGATCGAGATCCAGGCGCTCAACAAGGTCTACCGCGACGCGACGAAGCAGAGGGGCTTCTGCCAGATCGGCTCCCTGAAGACCAATATCGGCCATCTCGACGTCGCGTCCGGCGTCTCCGGGCTGATCAAGACCATCCTGGCGCTGGAGAACGGGCAGATCCCGCCCAGCCTCCATTTCAAGGAGCCGAACCCGCGCATCGACTTCGCGGCGAGCCCGGTCCGCGTCGCCTCGCGGCTCACCGAGTGGAAGCGGGGGGGCGCGCCGCGGCGGGCGGCGGTGAGCTCCTTCGGCTTCGGCGGCACCAACGCGCACATGATCCTGGAGGAGGCGCCGGACGTACCGCGATCGACGCCGCGCTCCGCCGCCGGATCGCCGAATCGCCCCTGGCGGCTGCTGACCCTCTCGGCGCGCTCTTCGGCCGGCGTGAACGAAGCCGCGGAGCGCCTCGCCGGCCACTTCCGCCGCCATCCCGGGACCGACCTCGGCGACGCCGCGTTCACCCTCCTCGCCGGCCGCCGCACGTTTCCATTCCGCCGCGCGGTGATCGCCCGGGATGGGGTCGACGGGATGGACGTCGTCGCCTGCCTCGAAGGGCGGCTGCCCGAGCGCTTGCTGGCGGACGCCTCCGCCGACGAGCCGCGCGACCGCGCGCTCGCCTTCCTGTTCCCCGCCGAGGGCGCCCAGCGCGCCGGCATGGCGCGCGAGCTGTATGACACCGAGCCGGTCTTCCGCGAGCTTCTGGACCGCTCCGCGGACCTGCTCCTGCCGCACCTCGGGCTCGACCTGCGCACGGTTCTCTATCCGGCTTCCGAGGCGTCTCCGGCCGAGCTCGCGGAGGCGGCGCGCCTCCTCGCCGGCCCGCGCATCGGGCAGCCGGCGCTGTTCGCCGTCGAGCACGCCCTCGCCCGCCTCTGGATGTCCTGGGGCGTGATGCCGCAGGCGATGCTCGGCCAGGGCATCGGCGAGCTCGTCGCCGCCTGTCTCTCCGGCGTCTTCCAACTGGAGGATGCGCTGGCGGTGGCGGCGGTGCGCGGCCGGGTGCTGGAGGCGCCGTCCGCCGACTCCGAGCTGCTGGAGCGCCTGCGCGGCCTGCGTCTCTTCGCGCCGCGCATCCCGTTCCTCTCCAGTCTCACCGGCGCGTGGATGCGCGCCGAGGAGGCCACCGATCCCCTGACCTGGACGCGCCAGCTCCGGGCGCCGGCGCGCCTGCGGGACGGGCTGGCGACCCTGCTCGCCGAGCCGGACCGGGTGCTCCTCGAGGTCGGCCCGGGGCGCGGCCTGACCGCCCTGGCGGCGGCGCAGGCTCCCGGCCGGCCGGCCATCGCCTCCCTGGGCGCGGGCGCGGACGGCGGCGCCGACGGGCAGCATCTGATGACCGCCCTCGGCCGCCTCTGGCTGGCCGGCCACCATATCGACGCCGGCCGCATCTTCGCCGGCCAGGAGCGGCGGCGGGTGCCGCTGCCGTCCTACCCCTTCGAGCGCCTGCGCTACTGGATCGAGCCGGACCGCGTGGCGGCGTCCCCGGCGGCCGAGAAACCGCTGGCGGCGGCACAGCCGGGGAGCCGCTTCCGTGCCGCCGTGCCGGCGCAGGTCCTCCACCCGCGCCCGCGCCTGGCGACGCCGTTCGTGCCGCCGGACCGCGACATGGAGCAGCGTGTGGCGGCGATCTGGCGCCGCGTCCTCGGCGTCGCCGAGGTGGGGATCTACGACAGCTTCCTCGACCTCGGCGGCGACTCCCTGCTCGCCACCCAGATGCTCACCCTGCTGCGCGAAGAGCTGCGCGCCGACCTGCCGCTCGAGGAGATGTTCGCCGATCCGACCGTCGCCGGCGTCGCCGCCGCGGTGGAGGAGATCCGGGCGGCGACGGAGGCCACCGCGTCGCCCGACCGTCTGGCGGCTCTGCTCGCCGAGATCCAGGGCATGTCCGAGTCCGAGCTGGAGGCTGAGCTCGCGGGACGGCAGGAGCCCGGGATCGGTTGATCCGTCCGCGCTTGCTCTGGAGACCCGGGTTTGTCTGACCGCGAGGAGCGCCGCGCCCGCCTGCTGGAGCGGCGCGGCCAGCTCTCCGCCGAGCAGCAGCGCCTGCTCGCGGAGCGCCTGCGCGGTCCGGCGGCAAATCCCGGGGATCGCGCGCCGGCCGGGCCGGCGCGCTGCCTGGTGGAGATCAATCCTGTAGAAGCGCCGGGAGGAGCGCCGGGGGCACCGGAGGATCGTCCGCCGTTCTTCTGCGTTCATCCGGCGGGCGGCGACGTCCTCTGCTTCTTCCCCCTCGCCCGCGCGCTCGGCGCCGACCAGCCCTTCTACGGCCTCCAGGCGCGCGGCCTCGACGACGAGCGCGAGCCGTTCGCCGGCATCGAGGAGATGGCGGCGGCCTATCTCGAAGAGCTGCGCGGCGTCCAGCCGGCCGGCCCGTACCACCTCGGCGGCTGGTCCTTCGGCGGCCTCGCCGCCTTCGAGATGGCGCAACAGCTCCGCGCCCGGGGCGAGGAGGTGGCCCTGCTCGCCGTGATCGACACGGGCCCTGGTTTTTCCGAAAAAACGCCTCTTTGGATGCCGGTCGATCCGTCCCTGCTGGATGAAGCCGATCCTTCGCACCAGCTCCTCGTGATCGCCGAGTACCTCCACGGCCTGCGCGGCGTCGACCTCGGCCTCACCCTCGGCGATCTCGCCGGCCGCGGCGCCGAGGAGCAGATCGGCCTCTTCGTCGCGCGCCTCCAGAGCGCCGGCGTCATGCACGCCGAGGACAGCCGGGGGCAGATCCGCCGCCTGCTGCGCGTCTACCGCGCCAACGTGCACGCCTATCGCGCCTACCGGCCCCACCCTTATGATGGGCGCATCACCGTGCTGCGCGCCGCAGAGGGGGAGCTGGCGGCCGCCGCTGCCCCCGACCTCGGCTGGAGCGCCTTCACCCCCTTCCCGGCCGAGCTGCGCGTCACGCCGGGCGACCATGTCACCCTCCTCGCGGAGCCGCACGTCCGCGTTCTGGCGCACACCCTGCGCCGGGAGATCGAGCCCCGATGAGACGCCTGCGCCGTCTGAGAACAATTTTGAAGGTCCTCGGCCTGATTCTGCTCCTCCTTCTCGTCGTGCTGGCGGGCGTCGCCGCCTGGCTCCTCCGCCGCGGCTGGCCGCAGACGCAAGGCGAGCTCGCCGTCGCCGGCCTCACCGCTCCCGTCGAGGTCCTCCGCGACGGCTACGGTATCCCGCACATCTACGCGCAGAACGAGCACGACCTCTTCTTCGCGCAGGGCTACACGCACGCCGCGGACCGCCTCTGGCAGATGGAGATGAACCGCCACGTCAGCAGCGGCACCCTGAGCCAGCTCTTCGGCCAGCCCACCGTCGACGCCGACCGCTACCTGCGCACCCTCGGCATGCACCGCAACGCGGAGCGCAACTGGCAGCTCCTCGAGCCCGGGACGCGCGACACCCTCACCGCCTACGCCGAAGGGGTCAACGCCTACATCGAGTCCCACCGCGGCCGCCTGCCGGTCGAATTCACCATCCTCCGCGTCGTCCCGCGGCCGTGGACGCCCATCGATTCGCTCGCCTGGGTCGAGATGATGGCCTTCTCCCTGGGACAGAACCACGGCTTCGAGCTGCAGCGTGCCGCCCTGGCCGGGAAGCTCGGAGAAGCCGGCGTGCGGCAGCTCCTGCCCGGCGCCTCGGACGCCGAGGCGCTCATCGTCTCGCCGGCCGAGGGCGGCTATCCGCCGGGCGCGCCGGCTGCGATGCCAGTCCTTCCCCTGAGCACGGAGGGTTCCTCCCCCCTGGGCGGGAGGCGGTCGGGAAAGGGGGGAGGCCAGGAGGGGGGCGCTGCGAACGGGATGCCTCTTGTCCTCTCCGCCTGGATCCCCGGCCCCTCCCTCATGCGCGGCAGCAACGCCTGGGTCGTCCATGGCAGCCGCACCGGCACCGGCCGGCCGATCCTCGCCAACGACACCCACCTCGGCTTCGAGATGCCGTCCATCTGGTACGAGAACGGCCTCCACGGCGGCCGTTTCGACACCGTCGGCTTCTCCTTCGCCGGCATGCCGCTGGTCATCATCGGCCACAACGCCCGCATCGCCTGGGGCATTTCGAGCATGAACGGCGACGTGCAGGACCTCTACGTCGAGACCTTCGACAAGAGCGGCAAGTACCTGGCCGACCGCGCCACGAACGACTGGCGCGCGCCGCAGATCGTCCAGGAATCCATCCCCCTCGCCGGCGGCGGCACGGCGGCCCTGGAGGTCAAAATCACCCGCCACGGGCCGATCCTCAACGACGTGATGCCGGATCTCAAGGGCAAGCCGCCGGTGGCGCTGCGCTGGGTGGCCTACGACGGCAGCCGCACCCTGGACGCCATCCTGCGCATGGACCTCGCGGCCGACTGGGCCGGCTTCCGCCAGGCCCTCTCCCTGTGGGGCGCGCCGGCCCTCAACCTGGTCTACGCGGACGTCGACGGCCATATCGGCTACCAGGCGACCGGACGGCTGCCCAGGCGCGCCCCGGGCGCCCTCGGGCTGACCCCGGTCGACGGCGCCGACGGCCGCGCGGAGTGGCAGGGGACGATCCCGTTCGACGACATGCCGCGCCTGTTCGATCCGCCCTCCGGCTTCATCGTGACGGCGAACAACAAGGTGGTGGCGGACAGCTACCCCTATGTCATCGGCCACGACTACGCCGATCCCTATCGCGCCGCGCGCATCCAGCAGCGCCTGGCGGCGAATCCCCACATCTCCCTGGAGGAGATGGAGACCGTCCAGGCCGACGTCCATTCGCTGGCCGCCGCGGCCTTCCGCCCCTTCCTGGCCGCCGTCAAGCCGGCGAACGACCGCGAGAAGCGCGCCCTGGAGCTGGTGCAGAGCTGGAATCTCGACTTCACCCCCGACAGCACCGGCGCGGTGATCTACTACGCCTGGTACCGCGCCCTGCTCTCCGACATCCTGGGCGACGAGCTCGGGGACAAAGAAGACAAGAAGATCGACGCCGCGCGCGACCTGCTCGCCGGCGACGCGCCCGTGGTCGTCCGCCTGCTCCAGGAGGGGACCAGCCCTTGGTTCGACGACCGGCGCACGCCGCAAGTGGAGACGCGGGACGACATCGTCCGCCGCAGCTTCACCGCGGCCGTCACCTTCCTCTCCGGGCGTCTCGGCGACGATCCGTCCAAGTGGCAATGGGGGGCGCTGCACAAGGCGGTCTTCGCCCACCAGCCGTTCGGCAACACCCCGCTCGCCAAGCTGTTCAACGGCGAGAGCCCGGCGGCCTTCGGCGAGGTCTCCACCATCAACGCCGCCGTCCCCAGCCTGGGCGACCCCTTCACGGCCACCTTCGGCTCCTCGCAGCGCCTGCTCGCCGATCTCGGCGACCTCCGCCGCTCGCTCTCCGTCAACGGCACCGGCCAGAGCGGCCAGCTCTTCCAGCGCCACCGCAAGGATCAGCTCTCCCTGTGGAGCCGCGCCGCCTATCACCCGATGCTGTACGACCGCGCCGCGGTGGAGAAGGGGATGGAGGAGAAGCTGGTACTGAAGCCGCCGCAGTGAGGGCTACACCGGGCTACACCACCTCCGTCCCCCCCGCCTCCTCGCCGCGCAGCGCCGCAGTCAGGACGCCGGGCCGCAGGCCGTTGAGGATCAGCGAACGGATGCCGAGGCGGGCGAGGGCGAGGGCGGTCTCGACGCGGTGGAGCATGCCGCCGGTGACATCGGTTCCTGAGGGCGCGCCGATGGCCCGCCGCGCGTCCTCGAAGGTGTCGGCGGCGATGCGCGGAATGGTCGTTCCGCTGTCGTCGTAGACGCCGTCGGTCTCGCCGAGCCAGAGAGCCAGGCGGACGGTGATGCCGTGCTCGGGCAGCCGGCGGGCGAGGAGGTCGAACAGCCTCTCGGTGGAGCAGATGGAGATCCCCCAGTCGCGGTCGGCGACCACGTCGCCGTAGACCACGGGAAGGAGGCCGATGTCGAGAGCGCGGACGAGGGGCTCGTCGTTCAGCTCGACCGGCTGGCCGGCCGCCGAGACGGTGCAGCTCGACGGCGCGATGGAGTAGGGGAGGGCGCCGGCGGCGGCGAGCTCGGAGACGACGATGCGGTGCAGCGCCGCCGCTTTCTGCTGCGTCAGCGAGACGCCGGGGAGCTGGTTCGTTTCGCGGATGCCCCGCGCGATGCCGAAGCGCTTCGCCGCGACATGGCCGAAGGAGCCGCTGCCGTGGCCGAGGATCAGCGACTGCTCGGGCCTCTCGGCGGCGAGCGTCGCGATCTCGGCGGCGAGGCGCTGGATCACCGCCAGCCGCGGTGTCTCCTCGCGGCTCTTCTCGGTGATCAGACTGCCGCCGAGCTTGATCAGGATGGCTTCGGGCATCGCGACTCTAGAACAGGTGCTGGTTCTCGTGCTCCGGACCATCGCCGACGCCGTCGCGGATCACGAAGCCGACGGCGGGCAGGTCTTCGAGGCGCTCGGCCACGTCGTCCTCGGAGTCGGGATCGCAGATCACGTGCACGTTGGCGCCGGCGTCCATGGTCGCATACGCGTGCAGCCCCTCCTGGCGCAGCTCACGGACGGCGCGCAGCACGGCGACCGTCCCCGGGCTCCAGTAGAAGATCGGCGGCTGCGAGGACATGGCGATGAGGTGCAGGTCGACCGCCTCTTCTTCCAGAATTGGACCGAGGAGCGAGAGGTCGGCCTGCTTGATGGCATGGCGGACCTTCTCGAGGCGTGCCGGGATGAGCTCCTGGCGTTTCGTGTAGTACGGGCTGGTCGGAGCGAGCTTGTGGCCGTCCCGCGAGGAGACGATCTTCGGGCCGATCTCGACCACCGCGATGACGTCGCGCAGCTCCCAGTGGCCGGCGTCGGCGAGCTGCGTGGCGTAGCTGTGGGCCTCGTCGCCGTCGCCGGCTTTGCCCTTGATTCCCTTGGCATCGGCCGGCCATTGCACGTAGCCGCCGAGCACCGAGCGGGCGGCGGAGCCCGAGCCGCTGCGGCGGGCCAGGCGCGACAGCTCCGCGACCGGCGTGCCGCCCTTGCCGACGGCGCCGACGGCGGCCAGGGTCAGCGCCGCGAAGCCCGAAGCCGACGATGCGAGGCCGGCGGCGCCGGGGAAGTTGTTGCGGGTGGCGACGCGGAAGCGCGCCTCGCTCTTCGCCCAGGCGCGGATGTTGTCGAGGTGCTGGACCATGCGGCGCGCGAAATCGGGCTCGGGGGAGCCGAAGCCGCCGTCCGGCTCGCTGATCCAGATCTCGTCCTTCTCGCCGTCCATGACCTCGGCCGTGCACTGCGTCACGCACTGCTCCAGGGTCATCGAGATCGAGGGATTCATGGGAAGGGCCTGGTCGAGGTCGCGGGCACCCCAGTACTTGATGAAAGCGATATTGGCCGGCGCGGAGACTGTCGTCTTGCTCATCCAGGATCCTCCTCCCGGAAGCCGGGGGCTCCGAGATGGACAGGGTAAAAAGGGAACGGCCGCAAAAAAGCCCAGCCGGAAATGCGCTCCGGATCGGGATGATAAACCAGCAACGACCCGGCGCCCGGGCCGCGCAGAGAGCCGGCGCCTGAAATCTTCGCGGCGCCGCCTTCGCTTTCCACACGGCGGACGACCGCGCGGGCTTCTGCCGGCACCACACCCAGACCCTCGAGGCAGGCCTCGTGCTCCCGGATGAGATGCAAAGTGCGATCCGGGTCTTCCGCCTCTCCCGCGCGGCCCCTCTCGAGCTCGGCGCGGAAGCCCAGGGTCGCCTCTCCCATGCGGTCGAGAAGCGCGTCCACGCCCGCGGGATCACGGTCGCGCAGCTCGCGCACGGCGGCCACCACGGCACCGGTCGGCTCGGCCGGCGTGCCGGTGTCGTAGACGCGGAGACGGTCGAGAAGGGGAGAGAGCGTGGCAATTTTTTCCCGCTGCAGAGCGGATTTACCACCTTCGGCGGGTAACCTTCGCGCCCACAGCACGCCGCCGTAGAGAACCGTGGCGCCGTCCACACCCGATGGCTGACCGTGCTGCCGGCGCTCGACCTCCAGGGCGAGCTCCTCGACGAGAGCGGGCTCGGCCTCTCGTCCATGAAAGAGAAGACAGCCGGCGATCACCGCGGTGGCGGTGGCCGCCGAGCTGCCGAAGCCGGAGCCGATGGGGATCGCGGAATCGACGCGGAGGTGGAGACCCTCCTTCCCCTGGCCGGTCTCTCCCAGCGCCACCTTGACCACGTGCGCCGGGTCCTCGCCGCGCACGGCGCGGAAGCCGGCGGCGCCGGGCTGGAGGGCGTAGCCTTCCCAGCGCCCGCGCACGGCGGTGGCGTAGGCGCGGAGGTCGTCCCAGGAGAGCGTTTCCGCATGATCGAGACCGGGGAGATCGAGATGGACCTGCTCGCCGGGAGTGGGCGTGAAGCGGGCGGTGAGGCGGAGATCGATGGCGGCGACGAGCGCGGGGCGTCCGTAGACGACCGCGTGCTCGCCCATGAGGATCAGCTTGCCCGGTGTGGAAACCGCGACCGATCGCACCCCCGCCCTCTCCCGGATCAGGTCGGCATCGGCCGACCGGGAATGCCGGGGACCCCGGAGACGCCGCCGCGGGCCAGCTTCTCGTGCGCCCGCGCCAGGTCCTGGGAGGTGAAGGCGGCCATCAGCGACAGCTCGCCGGCGAGGACGACAGCGCCCAGGATCTCGGCCAGGCGCATCACCGCTTCGCCCGGCCGCTCGGGGTCCGGCGCCACGCCGAGCATGGCGAGCGCCTCGCGCTGCGTGTCGAGCTGCGTGCCGCCGCCGATCGCGCCGAGCGGCACGTCGGGCATGAAGACGGAGGCGAAGACCGAGTCCGGCCCGCGCGCCTCGATGCAGGTGACGCCCAGCGAGCCCTCGACCACGTGCGCCGGATCCTGCCCGGTGGCGATGAAGAACGCCGCCAGGACGTTGGCGTAGTGCGCGTTGAAGCCCATCGAGCCGGCGGCGATCGAGCCGAGGAGGTTCTTGCGGTACTGCGCCTCGACGAGATCGCGGGCGTTGCTCTTGAGATAGTGGTGGAGGATCGGCGCGTCGAGCAGGATCTCGGCGTAGATCCGCTTGCCGCGCCCCTCCTGCCAGTTGATCGCCGCCGGTTTCTTGTCCACGCAGTAGTTGCCCGACAGAGCGACACAGGCGACGCCGGTGGCGGGCTCGATGAGGTCGTTGACCGCGCGGTCGCAGGCGATGGTCGCCATGTTCATGCCCATGGCGTCGCCGGAGTCGAAGCGGAAGCGCAGGAAGACGGTGGTGCCGAAGGCGTAGGGGCGGATCTCGAGCAGCTTGAGATGCCGGCTCGTCGACTCCGTGAGCGCGCGCAGCTCGGGCTCGTGGTCCTTGATCCATTGCAGGAACTGCTGCGTCTGCACGATCCCCGAGGTGCGGAAGACCGGCGCCCGGGTCATCCCCACGTCCTCGACGCGGACGACGGCGCCGCCGGCCTCGCGCAGAGCCGCGCAGCCGCGGTTCGTGCTCGCCACCAGGGCCGCCTCGGTGGTCGCCAGGGGGACGTAGACGTCCTCGTCGTCGACGAATTTGCCGCGCACGCGCATCGGGCCGACGACCCCCATCGGGATCTGGGCGACGCCGATGAAGTTCTCGCAGTGCCGTTGCGAGGCGCGGCGGACGTCGAGCGAGTGGTGGGCGATGTTGGGCATCGGCGTCTGCGTCATGTCCTCCAGGGCGCGGCGGCGGATGTCCGCCGCCTCCTCGGCCGGGAGGCCCTTGGGCAGCTCATGGAACCGGCGCTCCCCGCGCACCAGGGACGAGACCAGCTCCTCGTGCTCGGAAGTCTCATCGAGCTCGCCGGAAGGGAGCGATGCGGTGGCGAGCGGGGCGATCGGATTGACGTTCGACTTGCTCATCTCAGGACCCTTTGCTTAGCGGGACGGTGCGCAGCTCCGCGACCGTTTTGACACCCAGGCAGAACATACAGATCTTGAGCTCCTGGACGATGCGCCGCACCTTCTCGGCGACGCGGTCCGGGGATTCGGTGGCGGGAGCGAGAAACGGCCAGGCCATGCCGGCGAGATCGGCGCCCAGGGCCAGCGCCTTGGCGGCGTCGAGCCCGTTGCGCAGGCCGCCGCTGGCGATGACGGTGGTGATCCCCTCGGCCTGGCGGACCTGCTGGATCGACAGCGGAGTCGGCAGCCCCCAGCCGGCGAACAGCTCGCCGAGGTCCAGGTCGCCGGCGCGCTCCGCCTCGATGCGCGCCCAGCTCGTGCCGCCGACGCCCGCGGTGTCGATGATCTCGACCCCTTCGGCGGCCAGCCGGCGCGCCGTGGCCGCCGAGATGCCGCAGCCGATCTCCTTGATCACCACCGGCACGCCGAGATCGCGGACCACCTCGCCGATCTTGGGCAGGAGCTTGGAAAAATCCGTCTGTCCCTCCGGCTGGATGGCTTCCTGGAGCGGATTCAAGTGCAGGGCGAGGGCGTCGGCGCCGATCATGTCCACCGCCTGCCGGCATTCGCGCACGCTCATGCCGTAATTGAGCTGCACGGCGCCGAGGTTGGCGAGCAGGGGAGCGGTGGGGGCGACCTCGCGGACGCGGAAGCTCTCGGCCTGGACCGGATCCTCGAGCGCCTTGCGCTGCGAGCCGACGCCGACGGCGACGCCGGTCATCTCCGCCCCGGCGGCGAGATTGCGGTTGATCCGGGCCGCCGTCTCGGTGCCGCCGGTCATGCAGGAGATGAGCAGAGGCGCGTCGAGCCGCCGGCCGAGGAAGACGACCGAGAGGTCGATCTCCGCCATGTCGATCTCGGGCAGAGCTTCATGGCCGAAGCGGTATTCGTCGAAAGCGTTGCCGCCGAGCTGCATGCGCGGATCGAGAGCCAGGCGGATGTGCTCCGCCTTGCGGTCGCGAAGGTCCATCGGCATCCGTGGTGGGGCCTGCTGCAGAGAGTCGGTCAACTCTCGCGCTCCCGCAGGTACTCCAGCAGCCCCTCGAAGAAGTGCCTGCCCTCGGGAGTCAGTTTCTCGACGCGGTCGAGAGCGGCGCGCGCGGTGCGCAGGCGCTCGGCGACCATCTCGGTGACCTTGCGGCGGGCTCCGGTCTCTTCGAGGATGCGCTGCGCGGCGGCGGCCTCGGCGGCGGTCAGCGCCGGATTGCCGAGCGCGGCCTCCAGAGCCCGGCGCTGCTCCGCGGTGGCGGTGGAGAAGGCATGATGGATCAGGAAGGTGAATTTCCCTTCGCGGAGATCCTCGCCCACCGGCTTGCCGACGGTGCCGGCGTCGCCGAACATGCCGAGCAGGTCGTCCTGGAGCTGGAAGGCCTCGCCGGCCGCGGCACCGTAGGCCGACAGGCCGTCGCAGGCGGCCTCCTCCGCGCCGGCGAGCAGGGCGCCGAGCTGGATCGGCCGCTCGGCGGTGTAGCAGCCCGACTTGAGGCGGAGCACCCGCAGCAGCTCCTGCTCGCGCGCTTCGCGGCGCTGCGCCACCAGCAGCTCGAGATACTGCCCGCTGATGACCTCCTCGCTCATCGCCGAGAAGCAGCGGGTCAGCTCGCGCGCCCGCCGGCCGGCGTCCAGGGTGACGGCGGTGAACAGCTCGACCGCCCAGGTGTGGGAGAGATCGCCGAGCAGGATCGCCACCGAGCGGCCGAAGTCCTGCGCGTCGCCGTGGAAGCCGCGCTCCTGGTGCGCCTGGCGGAAGCGCTCGTGCGCCGCCGGCTGGCCGCGCCGCACCTCGGCATGGTCCATGATGTCGTCGTGGATCAGCAGGTAGGTGTGGAGAAGCTCGACGGCGAGGGCGAGGGGCAGCACCTCGGCGTCGGACGGACCGCCGCAGGCGCGATAGGTGTAGTAGACGAGGGCCGGACGCAGACGCTTGCCGCCCTGGAGGACGAGCTGGCGGACGCCGTCGATCAGCTCGGCCGCTTCGCGGAAGCCGCCGGCCGCGGCGCGCCGGGCCGCCAGCCAGGCATCGAGCTCATGGTCGAGCTTCGCGCGGAAACCGTCGAGAAGACCGGCGAAGCTCACGGAAGCCGCCTCGCTGGGGGCCGCGGAGGTCGCTGCTGTAGATAGTCCCATGCCTTGCTGTTCCGTTCCCTGACCCTGAGCCCTGCGTTCTGCGATCCGAGGGAGTCTAACCTGAAACGATGTGCCGGGACGCCGGCTTCTCCGCTTGCGTCATCAAGCGGCATTCTAGCCGAAGAGAACTTTGCAATGCAAAGTACCGCGGCCGCCTCCGGCGCCTGCGCTATCCTTGGCGCCATGGGTCTCGACCTCTATCAAGTGGACGCCTTCACCGACCGCCCGTTCGCCGGCAATCCGGCCGCGGTCTGCCTCTTGCCGGCGCCGCGTTCCGCATCCTGGATGCAGAGCGTGGCGAACGAGATGAATCTCTCGGAGACCGCCTTCCTGGTGCCGCGGGAAGATGCGGCGGTCAACTTGGGAAAAGCGGGCTTCGATCTGCGCTGGTTCACGCCGGCGGCCGAGGTGGAGCTCTGCGGCCACGCCACCCTGGCGAGCGCGCACGTGCTGTGGGAGGCCGGGCGGCTCGGCCCGGCGGAGACGGCGCGTTTTTACACGCTCAGCGGCCTTCTTACCGCGCAGCGGCGCGCCGGACGGGATGGAGCGCCGGGAGACATCGAGCTGGACTTTCCGGCCCGGCCGGTGACCGAGGTCGCGCCGCCCGCCGGCCTCCTGGAGGCTTTCGGAGGAGCAGCTCCGCGCTTCGTCGGCAAGAGCCGCTTCGATTACCTGCTGGAGCTGGAGACGGAGGAGCTGGTCCGCAACGCCGCGCCCGACTTCGCGCGGCTGCGGACGCTCCCCGTGCGCGGCGTGATGATTACGTCCGCCGGCGCGGCGGGGAGCGGCCGGTACGACTTCGTGTCCCGTTTCTTCGCGCCCGGCGTCGGCGTGGACGAGGACCCGGTCACCGGCTCCGCCCACTGCACTCTCGGTCCTTACTGGTCGGAGCGCCTGGGAAAGAGCTCATTCCGCGCCTTCCAGGCTTCGGCGCGCGGCGGTGAGCTGCGCGTCGAAGCCGTCGGCGACCGGGTCAGGCTCGGCGGCCGCGCGGTGACGGTTTTCCGCGGGCAGCTCGCGGCGGACGAGACGATCTGATCCTGATCATTCCTGATCATTCCTGATCTTCATCAATCTTCATCCGGCTCGTCGTCCGTGTCCGGAGGCGGCGGCGCGGGCGCCTCGCCGGGCGCCGGCCGGTCGTGCGCCGACAGATGGATGAAACGGAGCAGCCCGTGGAATCCGTCGAGGATCTGCGCGATGGCTTTCTCCTCGCCGGCCGGCAGCGGCCTCGTCAGGCCCAGCGTCTTGTAGACGTCCGGCCGGCCCGGCCGGTCCGCGCGTTGCGGCGTTTCCACCGCCTCCCCCTGCCGGTTGCGCAGCACCTGCGGCCGGCCGTTCACGATCTGCAACGCGTTGTGCAGATCGTGGAGGTCGCAGCCCAGCGTGCTCAGCACCTTCTCCAGCGTATCCATGGACGGCCGCTGCCGGCCCGTCTCGTAGGCCGAGAGCATCCCCTTGGTGATGCCGGCGGCGTCCGCCACCTGGTACTGCTTTTTCCCGTACCGCTCGCGCAACCAGCGCAGCGCCTGTCCGAGGCCGTTCAGAACCGATGTGCTCACGGCTCGCTTCTCCTGATCTGTCCGCGGGGAGCGCCATGCTCCCGGCTCTGGTACCGATGAGACCGATGGGTGATCTCAGTCGAACATGATAGCTATCATAGGCGTAACCGAAGCGTAATGCAAGCGGCGGGAGCGGCGGATTTCATCTGCTAGCATGGCCCGCCATGATCGGTCTCGAAGACATCGGTCTCCATGACATCGAGCAGGCCCGCCGCCGCATCGCCGGCTACGTCCGCCGCACCCCTCTGATCACCGCCGCTCCGCTCTCCCGGCCGCTGCCGCTGGAGGAGGGGACGGCGTTGACCCTGAAGCTCGAATCGCTCCAGGTCACCGGCTCGTTCAAGGCGCGCGGCGCGACGCACAAGGCGCTCACCCTGGCGCCGGAGGAGGCGCGGCGCGGCCTCGTCACGGCGTCCGGCGGCAACCACGGGCTCGGCGTCGCCTATGCGGGCCGCCTGATCGGCGCGCCGGTGATCATCTACCTGCCGGCCAACGCTCCCGCCGCCAAGGCGGAGAAGCTGGAGCGCTGGGGCGCCCGCGTGATCCGTGAAGGCACGGTCTGGGACGAAGCCGACGCCGAGGCGCGCCGGGCCGCCGCGCGGGACGGGATGACCTATGTCCATGCCTTCGCCGATCCCGCCGTCGTGGCCGGGCAGGGCACGGTCGGCCTCGAGATCTTCGAGGACGCGCCGGACACCGACACCCTCGTCGTCGCCATCGGTGGCGGCGGCCTCATCTCGGGCATCGCCTCGGCGGCCAAGGCGTTGCGCCCCGGGGTGCGGGTCATCGGCGTCGAGCCGGAGGGCGCTCCGACGCTGTCGGCGAGCCTGCGCGCCGGCCGGGTCGTCGAGCTGGAGCGCATCACGACGGTGGCCAATACCCTGGCGCCGCGGCGCAGCGCCGAGCTCAACTTCGAGATCGTCCGCGCCCTGGTCGACGAGATCGTGCTCGTCTCGGACGAGGAGATGCGCGAGGCGGCGCGCTGGCTCTGGTTCGAGCTGGGGATCGCGGCCGAGCTGTCCGGCGCGGCGTCGGTCGCCGCCATTCTTACCCGTAAAGCATGCGCCGGCGCGCACCGGGTCTGCGCCGTGGTCTGCGGCGCCGGCACGGACGGACTCTCTGAACGGGAACCATGAGATCGGAGTGATGGGGGCCTCCGCCACCTTTGAGGAAGCCGCACCTTAGCATTTTCCGGGCGCGGGAAGTTGCCCCTTCTCGTCAGGGCCGCAGCCAGGTGGTGCCCTGGAGCCGCTCGGCGAAGGTGAAGCGGATCTGGGCCGGGCAGCCGGCATCGCCGTGCCAGCAGACCGAGGGCAGGGGGCCCTTCCAGACCTGGTCGACGGCCGGCGGACGGATGATCGACACGACCGCCGCCGACGGCGAGCTGGAGCAGCCGCTGGAGGCGGGATCGTCCGCGGAGGCGCAGGCCGGCAACACGCGCATCGCGGCATTGCCGAGCGATCCGTCGCCGCCGAGGTCGATCTTGATCTCCACCGAGACGCGGCGGAGCTTCTCCCGGGTCACCGGATAGAAGTCCATGCGGTAGGTGGCCCGCACGCCGCCGGGGATCGCGACAGCCTGCTCGCCGCGGTAGATGGTCGCCAGCTTGTGCATGCGCCCGGCGCCGGCGCTCGGGTGAGCTGTCGTGTAGATGGTCGCCCGCACGACCCGCGAGAGGATCTCGAAGACGTGCACGTCCGCCGCCGAGAAGTTGTTCCGGCAGCGCTGGAGGATTCCGGTCAGCCCCCGGCCGGGCTTGCTGTCGCTCGGCACGCCGCCGTCCGAGGCCGCGATGTTGTCGATCACCAGGACTGACGCGGAATCATCGTTGTGCAGCGGATCCATGGTCGGATCCACCACCACCGCCATCGCGGCAGGGTCTTCGATGAGGCTGACGTCGGTGCCCATGGGCTCGCGCAGCAGGTAGCTCGGATTGAGCTGGGTCCGCGCGGGGTCGCGGGACAGGCGCGGCTGGCCCGGCGTGACGGCAAAGGTCATCTGCCGCTCCGGGCCGACGATTTCGCCCTGGAGATTGGACTGCTCCAGGAGCGCGAGCCCGCTGAGGTCGCGGGAGGACGCGCCGTAGGTGAAGAGGAACATGGCGGTCCGGTCGTCGTACGACGGGCCGAAGAAGAGAGCCGAGCGCGCCAGGATGGCCCGGAGCTGATCGGCGTCGCAGGCCACCTGCTCGGCCGTCAACGGCCGGGCCGCCTGGGCCAGAACGGGAGATGTTAAGAAAAGGGCGGCGAGACCTGCGAAGAGGAGGGAGCTCGTCGTTGGGCTGCTGAGTGAGTATTTCAAGAGCGTCTCCTTGGCTTGTGGCCGGTTGCCGGCCTCGCCGCTGTCTCCGGCATGTAGCAAGGATCAAGCCAGGCCGCGGCCCCCCGGGGCTGTCCCATCCTGTCCGCCGGGAGGCACCTTAGAATGTGACCCTGCGGTACGCCGTTGGGATCGACTACAATCCCGGCCGCAGGAGCTTGAGAGAGGAGCTCGTATGGATATCAAAACGGTCGGCGTCATTGGCGCCGGCGTGATGGGAGTCGGCGTCGGGCAGAATCTCGCCCAGACGGGTCACCAGGTCGTCCTGGTCGACGTCGCGGACAGCGTCCTCGCCCATGCGCGCGAGGAGATCCGCAAGGCCATCCGCTTCCAGGGCATGTTCCAGAAGGGTGCGACGTCTGGAAAGGCCGAAAGCGCCGACACCATCCTCGGACGCATTCAATTCACCACCGATTTCGGCGCGCTGTCCGAAGTCGACTTCGTGGTCGAGAACACCCCGGAGAAGTGGGAGATCAAGAAAGAGGTCTACCCCAAGCTCGACGCGATCTGCCCCCAACGCGCCGTCTTCGCCGTCAACACCTCGTGCATCTCGATCACCCGCGTCGGCTCCGTCACCAAAAGAGCGGATCGCATCCTCGGCATGCACTTCATGAACCCGGTGCCGCTCAAGCCGATGGTCGAGGTCATCCGCGGCCATCACACCACCGAGGAGACGATCGAGACCGGGCGGCAGCTCCTGCGCCAGATGGGCAAGGACTGCATCGTCGTCGACGACTACCCCGGCTTCGTCTCCAACCGGATTCTCATGCTGACCATCAACGAGGCGGTCTTCGTGGTGCAGGACGGCGTCGCCACGGCCGAGCAGGTGGATACGCTCTTCAAGACCTGCTTCGGCCACAAGATGGGGCCGCTCGAGACGGCCGACCTCATCGGCCTCGACACGATCCTCTTCTCGATCGAGGTGCTGCACGAGTCTTATGCCGACAGCAAATACCGCCCCGCCCCGCTGCTCAAGAAAATGGTGGACGCCGGCCTCCACGGCCGCAAGAACGGCAAGGGCTTCTACGATTACAGCGCCTCGCTCTAGAAAAAAAAAGAAATGGAAGAGCACGTCATGGACCAGACCCAGAGCAAAGTCAAAGAGTTCCTCTCCCGCTTCTTCAAGAACCACGACCTGAAGCCGGAGGAGGACATCTTCGCGCTCGGCTTCGTGAACTCGCTCCTCGCCATGCAGCTCGTCGCCTTCGTCGAGAAGGAGTTCGGCATCCAGGTCGGGGACGAGGACCTCGACCTCGACAACTTCCGCTCCATCCAGGCGATCTCCAGCCTGGTGGCGCGCAAGAGCGGCGCTGGAGCGCCCGCCTCGGCGTGAAGCTCGAGCTGACCCTGGAGCAGCGCGCCTTCCGTGCCGAAGCCCGCGCCTTCGTCGCCGCGGAGATCGCGCCGCACGCCGGCCGCTGGGACCGCGAAGAGGCGATCCCCGCCGATCTGATCGCCAAGCTCCGCGCGCGCGGCGACCTCGGCTCGCTGATCGCGCCGGAGTGGGGCGGCCGCGGCCGCGACATGATCACCTACGGTCTGCTCACCGAGGAGATCGGGCGCGGCTGTTCCTCGGTGCGCTCGCTCCTCACCGTCCACGACATGGTGGCGCATGCAACCCAGCGCTTCGGCACCAAAGAGGCCAGGGAGCGCTTCCTGCCCGCCCTGGCGCGCGGCGAGATCCTCGGTGCCCTCGCCCTCTCGGAGCCGAATGCCGGCAGCGACATCGGGGGCATCGAGACGACAGCCGTGCAGGACGGCGACGGCTGGATTCTCCAGGGGCGGAAAAAGTGGACCACGTTCGGCCAGATCGCCGGCCTCTACCTGGTCTTCGCCAAGGCTGACAGCAAGCCGGCCGCTTTCCTGCTCGAGCGCGACACGCCCGGGCTCACCGTCACACCGCTCCACGGCATCACGGGCACCCGCGCCTCTCTGCTCGCCGAGCTGACGATCGACGGCTGCCGGGTGCCGGCGAGCCACCTGGTCGGCAAAGTCGGCCTCGGCATCTCCTTCGTCGCCAACTACACCCTGGAGCAGGGGCGCTACAGCGTCGCCTGGGGAGCCGTCGGGCTCCTCCAGGCCTGTCTCGATGCCTGCCTGGAGTACACCGCCGGGCGCGAGCAGGGCGGCAAGCTCCTCGCCGAGCATCAGCTCATCCAGGCGATGCTCACCGACATGATCGTCAACGCCCGCGCCGCGCGCCTCCTCTGCCTGCGCGCCGGCTGGCTGCGCGAGAGCCGCGACCCCGCCGCCGCCGCCGAGACGATGGCCGCCAAGTACTTCGCCGCCGTCAAGGCATCCCGCGCCGCCAACGACGCCGTGCAGATCCACGGCGCCAACGGCTGCACGGAGGAATACCCCGTCGGCCGCTACCTGCGTGACTCCAAGGTGCTGGAGATCATCGAGGGGAGCACCCAGATCCAGCAGATCAACATCCCGCGTTTCGTCTTTCCGGAGCTTTGAATGAGCAAGCAGTCGATCAAATGCGTGGTCTGGGACCTCGACAACACCGTCTGGGACGGCATCCTCCTGGAGGACACCGAGGTGACTCTGCGCCCGCACGTCGTGGAGATCCTGAAGACCCTGGACGAGCGCGGCATCCTGCATTCGATCGCCAGCCGCAACGACCACGGCACGGCGATGGCCAAGCTCGAGGAATTCGGCATCGACGAGTACTTCCTCTATCCGCAGATCAACTGGAATTCGAAGGCCGCCTCCATCGGGCAGATCGCCAAGGACATCAACATCGGCCTCGACACCATCGCCTTCATCGACGACCAGCCGTTCGAGCGCGAGGAGGTGGCCTTCACCCACGCCAGCGTCCTCTGTATCGACTCGGCGCAGCTCGACGACCTGCTGGACCGCCCGGAGCTCAATCCGCGTTTCATCACCGAGGACTCGCGCATCCGCCGCCGCATGTACATGGCCGACATCCGGCGCAACCGCGAAGAAGCGGAATGGGTCGGCCCCACCGAGGAGTTCCTCGCCACGCTCCACATGATCTTCACCATCGCCCCGACGAAGGAAGAAGATCTGAAAAGGGCCGAGGAGCTGACCGTCCGCACCCATCAGCTCAACACCACCGGCTACACCTACTCCTACGAAGAGCTGGACGCCTTCCGCACCTCGCCGCGCCACAAGCTGCTGGTCTCCAGCCTGGAGGACCGCCACGGCACCTACGGCAAGATCGGCCTCACCCTCATCGAGTGCGATCCGGACGTCTGGACCGTCAAGCTCCTCCTCATGTCCTGCCGCGTCATGTCCAAAGGCGTCGGCATGATCATGATCCACCACGTTCTGCGCGAGGCGAAAGAAGCCGGCGTCAAGCTGCGCGCCGAATTCCTCTCCACCGACCGCAACCGGCAGATGCTCATCACCTACCGCTTCGCCGGCTTCAAGGAGGTCGGCAAGGTGGGGGACGTGGCGATCATGGAGAACAACTACTCGGCCATCCAGCCACCGCCGCCGTATGTGGATTTGCGGGTGGAGGGGTGACATAGAGCGCACCAGCCAGCAGCCGCGCTCCCGATCCTTGTTGACGCGCATGAAGACCCAGCATAGTCTGTCGGAAGTCAATATCGATGGGTAGCCCATGACGACAGTCAAACGCATCGTGTGCCTTGCCAACTCGAAGAAGATGTCCGGGCGTTGTCTTGCTGGTCGCGAGCTCAGTGCCGGAGGCGCCGGTCAGTGGATCAGGCCGGTGAGCTCCCGGCCAAGTGAGGAAGTTTCCGAGGATGAGCGCCAATATGACGATGGCAAGGACCCTCGGCTATTGGATGTGATTGATGTACCGCTCCTTCAACCGGTCCCTCACGCGTGCCAGACGGAAAACTGGCTTCTCGACTCCAGCCAGTACTGGCGGCGTATACGGCGTGCTAACTGGAGCGAGTTACAGGCTTATGTCGAGGATCCTCCCACGTTGTGGGTCAACGGGTATAGCACCTATCACGGCGAGCACGACGAAATTCCACAGGCAGAAGCGGATCAATTGCCGCGATCTCTTTACCTGATTCGTGTCACAGGGGTCGATCTGCGTGTCTTTGCTCCTCAAGAGGCGTTCGGCAATCCAAAGCGGCGTGTGCAGGCACGCTTTCAGCATGGTGATGTCAAATATTCGCTTTGGATCACAGACCCAGACATAGAGCGCGAATACAAAGCCCTCAATGATGGGAGCTATGTGCTTGGCCAGTGTTGTCTGACAGTCAGCCTGGGCGAGCCTTACCGAGCAAAGGGCAGCGACTATCGATACGAATTGGTTGCAGCCGTTATTCAACGTCCAGGAGATTCCGGAACATGAGCGACCACGGTTCTTCGGTCCTCACTATCGGTCATTCCACGCACTCCATTGATACGTTCATAGCACTGCTGAGGCAGCACGGTGTGACGGCGTTGGCCGACGTGCGCTCTACCCCTTTCAGCCGCTTCAATCCTCAGTTCAATAAGGAAGCCATCGAGCGTAGCTTGAAGGCGCAAGGCTTCAAGTACGTTTTTCTCGGAGGGGAGCTTGGTGCGCGCTCGGACGACCGATCCTGCTACGAGAACGGGCGTGTGCAGTACGCGCGGTTAGCACGTACCCCATCGTTCCAGCGCGGCATCGACCGCGTCGTGCGAGGAACCCGTGAACACCGTATCGTGCTGATGTGTGCGGAGAAGGAGCCTTTGGAATGTCATCGCACGCTCTTGGTGGCTCGCGCGCTGGTTGAGCAAAGAGTCGCCGTAGACCACATCTTGGCTGATGGGCGGCTAGAAACGCACGGCGACTCGATGGTGAGATTGCTCGCTGTGTTGGGACTGCCGGATGAGGACCTCTTCCAATCCAGGCAAGAACGGATCGCGCAGGCTCTGGCCTTGCAAGAGGAACGGATTGCCTATGTGGACCAGAAGCTGGTCGCCGCGGCAGCGGGAGGCGTACGATGAAGGTATTCACCATTGGATTCACCAAAAAGTCCGCGCGGCGATTCTTCGAGTTGCTGCGCGCTTCAGGTACCAAGCGCATAGTAGATGTGCGGCTCAACAATGTGTCGCAGCTCGCAGGCTTCGCCAAGAAGGATGATCTCGCCTACTTCCTCCAGGAGATCGGAGGCATGGAGTACATCCACCTGCCTGCATTGGCGCCGACCCAGGAGATGCTGGACGAGTACAAAAAAAGAGGCGGCGACTGGAAAGCTTACGAGATTCAATTTCTGGAGCTGATGAAGCGTCGGCGTATTGAAGAGACGGTACCTAAAGAGGTGGTCGCGGACGGTTGTCTGCTTTGTAGTGAGGACAGACCGCACTACTGCCACCGCCGCCTCGTGGCGGAGTACCTCAAGCAGTACTGGGGCGACGTCAACATCGCCCATCTCGGATAGGAGAGCCGAAGTAGGTGCCTTCTTCTTTGGATCTGAGCTCCGCCTGTGGACAACTACCTCGTCAACGAAATCTTCTACAGCCTCCAGGGCGAAGGCCTGCGCTCCGGCACGCCCAACCTCTTCCTGCGCTTGTCGCGCTGCAACCTTGCCTGCAAGGTGGAGACGCACGGCTTCGACTGTGACACCGAGTTCGAGTCCGGGCGCCGGCTGACGATCCCGGAGATCCTCGCCGAATTCCGCCAGCTCTCGGAGGCCTGTGACTGGGTGATCCTCACCGGCGGCGAGCCCGCTCTCCAGGTCGATCCCGAGCTGATCGACGCCCTGCATGCCGCCGGCTACAAGCTGGCCATCGAGACGAACGGCAGCGTCGAGCTGCCGCCGGGGATCGACTGGATCACCGTGAGCCCCAAGGTCGCCGAGCACGCCGTCCGCCAGCGCACCGCCCACGAGGTGAAGTACGTCCGCGGCCATGGCCAGGCGATCCCGAAGACGGTCGTGCAGGCGGAGCACCACCTCATCTCGCCCGCCTTCGACGGCCCGGAGGTCGATGCCCGCACGATGGACTGGTGCATCCGCCTGTGCAAGGAGAACCCGCCTTGGCGGCTGTCGGTGCAGCAGCACAAGCTGTGGAAGGTGCGTTAGCCCGCGATTTGTATTACGCTTGGCAGAGACGAGGCACTCCATGGCGATCCAGAATCCGAAACGACTGATCTCGATCGATGAATACCACCGCATGGCGGCAGACGGGCTCTTCTCGGAGGACGACAGGGTGGAGCTCATCGAGGGGGAGATCGTCGAGATGACGCCGATCGGGAACAGGCATGCCACGAGTGTGAGACGCTTGATCCTGCTCTTTCATCAGCGTCTCTTAGGGAAGGTCATTGTCGACGTTCAGGATCCGGTCCAACTCGGGGACTGGTCGGAGCCCGAGCCCGATATCGTTCTTCTGGAATGGCGGGAGGACTGCTACGCTTCCGCCGCCCCGATGGGGAAAGATGTCGTGCTCCTGGTGGAAGTTGCCGACTCCTCCGTCAGCTATGACCGGGGCGTCAAGGCTCCTCTCTACGCTCGTCAGGGCATCCGCGAGTACTGGCTTCTCGATCTCCCCGGAGGCATCCTCGAGGTCTACCGCCGGCCCGGTCCAACCGGCCACAAGTCCGTCCGGCGCCTCCGACGCGGCGATTCGATCGCGATGGAGGCGTTCCCGGACGTGGTGTTCGCGGTCTCCAGCCTTCTCGGTCCCAATCTCTAACCCTTGCCCCTCCGCTCCGGGTTGGCTAGGATGCCGGCTCATGTACAGAGAGCCTGATTTCTCGCTGCCGCGCCTCGCCGAGGCCCCCGAATGCCGTTTCGAGCCCGCGCCGGCGGACACGATCCTGCCGGACGGCTTCATGTCGACGACGAACCATCCCACCTATGTGAAGGTCGGCGGACGCTGGCGGATGCCGGAGCGGCCGCGCATGGATTCGCATCTGGTCTGGGACCAGCCCTCGGAGCGCCTGCTGATCAAGGAGTTCCGCCTCGTCCGCAAGGGCGACCTGGTCGCCGTGGCGACCGCGGAGGACGGCTCGGAGGGCGTGCTGGTCTGGGATCGCGGTTTCCAGGAGGAGGTCGACGAGACGGCGGTGGCGGAGGCCTTCGCGTTCATGTCCTCCGAGGTGAGCCGCGAGAAGCCGGTGAACTACGACGCGATCTTCCGCGAATTCATGAAGAACCGCGGCAAGGACGGCTGCATCCTCTGGGTCATCGGCCCGGCGCTGGTGCACTCGCGCGGCCGGGTGGCCATGGAGTGGATGATCCACAACGGCTTCTGCCACGGCGTGATCACCGGCAACGCGGTCGGCGTCCACGACGTCGAGGCCGCCCTCTACGGCACCACCCTGGGCATGCTCGCCGACGGCTCGGGCACGGCCGGCGGCCACGCGACGCACATGCGGGCCATCAACGAGGTGAAGAAGGCGGGCTCGATCAAGGCCCTGGTGGACGCGGGGAAGCTGAAGAGCGGCATCATGCAGGCGCTGACGGTGACCGGCACGCCCTACGTCCTGGGCGGCTCCATCCGCGACGACGGCCCGCTGCCGGAGACCATCCCCTCGGCCCTGGACTCCCAGGAAGCCATGCGCGAGCTGACCTCGAAGGCGACCATGGTCGTCATGGTGGCCACCGCCCTCCATGCCATCGCCACGGGCAACATGCTGCCCACCTTCTGCCACCGGCCGAACGGCTCGATCGCGGAGATCACCACGATCTGCGTCGATCAGACGGAGTTCGTGGTCAACAAGCTGAAGGACCGCGGAACCCACCAGGCGTTCGGCGTGGTGACCAACGCGCAGGACTTCATGCGCCTGGTGCAACTGGAGCTGCAAAGCCGGATCTGAATCCGGCTCCCTCGATCAGCGCAACCGCACGCCGGGGTCGTTCGGCGTCGCGGAGCCGATCCGGCAGAGCTCGTCGAGGACGGCGGCGAAGAGGTCGAAAAGCCGGCGCAGGCGCTCGACGTCCTTGAGGACGCCGCGGATGTGGAAGACGAGCTCGTCGACGCCGTCGGGAAAGCGCTGGTGGAAGACGCCCTCGTCGTCCTTCAGCACGAGATGGATCTCGGGCTGCGCTTCGATGAGGGCGCGGATCTCGGGGTTGGCGAAGAGGGACCGCACCTTGGACTCGTCGTTGCCCTTGATGATGAAGTCTTCATCGAAACCGAGAGAGTGGCCGACCTCGATGTCCTGCATGCCGAGCCGTTTGCCGAGCGCGCTGAAGAGCCCTTTGCGGTAGATCGCGAAGCGGAAGCCGTCGCGGCAGACGAAGGGCGCCCGGATGCGGGTGAAGGTGACATGGGAGTGGCCGGTCGAGACCACGTAGGTGTCGAGGGTGATGATCCAGCTCCCATGCCGGACCTCCACCTTGCCGGAGCCCAGGAAACCGCCGTCGATGAATTCGGCGCCCATCTTCGCGCTGAGCTGTTTCCACACTTCGTCACGGCTCGGGCCGAACAGCTCTTTCCATCCCATCGGGGATCTCCTTCAGCGGAAATATCCTGTCACGTCCACCAGCAGGTCGACCTTTCCGGACAGGGATGCCAACCCTGCCAGGGCGGTGGCCTGGCCGCCGGCGCCGAGGGCGAGGATGGCGTTGTTGGCGCGCACCGTGCCGGCGGCGGCATTGACCGTGGTGGCGGTGGGCGCCGGACCGCCCGCCGGAAAGATCTGGAGAGAGCCGCCGGACGTCGGACTGACCAGGGTCACGTTGGCCGCGACGGCGACGGCATCGGCCGGGATGCCGCACTGCCCGCTCACCGGGAAGGTGCGCGGCGAGCCGGAGGTGAGCGAGGGGCCGCCCAGGGGACCGGCGGCCCGGCGCGTGTCGAGCAGGCGGCAGGGGAGCACCGTGTAGAAGCCGGTCGCGGCGGTGGGGAAGGCCGAGTGGCAAAGGCCGAGGCCGCTGTCGGTGAAGCTCGTGCCCGCTTCGGGGACGAAGCGCCAGGCATAGCCGGTGGGATACAGCGTCAAGGCGAGGACGCCGAAGCCGGCAACGTAGCGGACCTCGCTGTTGGCGCGCACCACCGGGAAGCTGGTGAGGTTCCTGCCGCCGAGGCCGGCGACGAATTCACGGATGCCGCGCGCCGGATCAGCGGCGCCGGTGGGAGTCTGGGGCGCGAAGCGCTCATAGATGTGGTCGTGGCCGTTGAGGACAAGGTCGGCGCCGGCGGCGTACAGGTCGTCCCAGAAGGTCTGGAAGGTGGCGTCGTCGCCGTGCGGACCGGAGGAGAAGCGCGGGTGGTGCCAGGCGGCCAGGGTGCAGACGCCCGGGTGCGCGGCGAGGTCGGCGGCGAGCCACTGCTCCTGCGGCGAGCCGGCTCCGCAACCGCCGATGGAGGCGCAGTTGGAGTTGAGCACGATGAGGTGCCAGCCGCCCAGGTCGTAGCTGTACCAGCCCTTCGCCGGATCGCCGGCCGCGGCGCCGAAATAGGAGTAATAGCCGGCGGCCCCGGCGGTCCCGTACTCGTGGTTGCCCACCACCGGCCGGGTGATGGTCTTGACCCGTCCCCAGCTCGGGCCATAGGAGGCCTGGTACTTGGCCAGGGTGCCGTCCTCGTATTGATTGTCGCCGAGAGTCATGACGGCGTCGTAGCCCGCGCCGACGAGGAGGTCCGAGGTCGCCTTCATATGGCAGGCCGTCGCCGTGCCGTTGCCGCCGTTGTAGCTACCGTCCGCCGGATCGCAGGCGATGTCTCCCGCCGCCGCGACGAGAGGGGGTACCTGGGCCGGCGCCGCGCTGGCGGACAGGGCCAGGGAGAAGAACGCGGCGAGGAGTCGAGAGGTCGTGGGCATGAGAGTCTCTCAGGGCGAAGGCGCCAGAATGGCCAGCACGAGAAGGCGCTCGCCGCCGGTGTTGCGGATGCCGTGCGGCACGCTTTCGGGCGCGATGAGCAGCATCCCGGCCTCCATCGGCTCCTCGCGTCCTTCGAGGAGGAAGACACCGCGGCCGGAGAGGACGTGATAGACCTTGTCCATGCCGGCGTGCGCGTGCAGCTTGTGCTCCTGCCCCGGCTCGAAGGCGTTGAGGCCGACCAGGAGACGGTCCGACTGGAAGAGGGTCGCCTTGCCCATCTTCTTCGCGTCATAGACCGCCAGGTCCGCCGGGCGGATCGGCGTTGGGTGATTCATGTCTATCAATCTACTCCAAACCGCCGGCAAAAGCGGGCTAGAATCGCAGCCGGCCGGCCAACCGACGGGAGGGACCTGAATGCGACGGATGATCTGTCTTCTGGCAGCGGCAGGATTGGCGATGGCTCTCGCGGCGGTTTCTGAAGATGCTCTCCATGCCGCGCCCCCCGATCCAGCCCTCGTGGCGCGGGCGCGCAAGCTGCTCGACGAGGTGCCGCTGATCGACGGCCACAACGACCTGCCCTGGGAGCTCCGGCAGCGGGTCAAGAACCATCTCGGCCAGCTCGACCTGCGCGCCGACACCGGGCACCTCGAGAAGCGGATGCACACCGACATCCCGCGTCTCCGCCAGGGCGGCCTCGGAGGACAGTTCTGGTCCGTCTACGTGCCGGTGGAGGTGACCGGCGCCGACGCGGTCGTCCAGGTGCTGGAGCAGATCGACGACGTGCACCGACTCGCTTCGCTCTATCCCGACGTCTTCGAGATCGCCCGGACGGCGGACGACGTCGTGCGTATCCACAAGGCGGGGAAGATCGCCTCGCTGATCGGCATGGAGGGCGGGCACTCGATCGACAATTCGCTCGGCACCCTGCGCCAGCTCTACGCCGCGGGCGCCCGCTACATGACGATCACCCACTCGAAGAACAACGACTGGGCCGACTCGGCGACCGACGCGCCGAAGCACGGCGGTCTCACCCCCTTCGGCGAGGAGGTGGTGAAGGAGATGAACCGCCTCGGCATGCTGGTCGACCTCTCCCATGTGGCGCCGGAGACGATGAAGAAAGCCCTCGCCGTGGCGCAGGCGCCGGTGATCTTCTCCCACTCGTCGGCGCGCGCCCTGGACGCCCATCCGCGCAACGTGCCCGACGACGTGCTCGCGCTGCTGCCGCAAAACGGCGGCGTCGTCATGGTCAGCTTCGTCCCCTCTTTCACCTCCGAGGACGTGCGGGCATGGAACGCCGTGAAGGACGGCGAGGAGGCGCGTCTGAAAACGCTCAACCCCGAGGGGCCGGACAAGGTGAAGAGCGAGCTCGACGCCTGGGTCAAAACGCACCCGGCGCCCCCGGCGACCGCCGCCCAAGTCGCGGACCACATCGAGCACGTGCGCAAAGTGGCCGGGATCGACCACGTCGGCATCGGCTCGGACTTCGACGGCATCACCAGCACGCCGGTGGATCTCACCGGCGTGGACACCTACCCGGTGCTCCTCGCGGAATTGCTGCGCCGCGGCTGGAGCGACGAGGACGTCAAGAAGCTCGCCGGCCTCAACCTGCTGCGCGTCCTCCGCCAAGCCGAGCAGACCGCCGCCCGCCTGCAGAAGGAGCGGCCTGCCTCGGATGCTCTGATCGAGGAGCTGGACAAGGCGGCGGAGAAGAAGGGGGCCTCCTGAGGCCGTAGCCCTCATCCCCCCTGACCCGGGATAGGGGGTGAGGGCTGCTGTGGGCGATCTCCAGAGATTACGGTAAGCTTGTCGCCGTCATCGCATCATCCGGAGGGCGAGCCGTTTGCCGAAGGGTCACGGGCTTCCGTTGCGCCCGCGATGCCTCACCCCGCGGCCCCCTTTCCCATCGCCTTCCCGCCAACCGGGAGAGGGGGGTCAGGGGGGTGAGGCGCCGCGGGCACAGCGGAAGCCGAAGCCCCCGCCCCGGCCCGAGGGCAGGAACCTGAACCGGTACGCGGAGCGCAGGACCCTGGGCGGGTCGTAGAAAGCGCCCCCCCGCAACACACGGGCGTCGCCGACTGGAGGTCCCACGGGGTCAGATAGAGCGGCTTCCGTGTAGCCGCCATACCAGTCCCAGCACCACTCGTACACGTTGCCATGCATGTCGTGGAGGCTCCACGGGTTGGGTGCCTTCCGACCGACTGGCTGTGGCTCGTTGTTCGAATTCGCCTCGAACCAAGCGTGCTCGCCGAGCTGCCCTTCGTCGTCGCCGAACGAATAGCGGGCCGTCGTCGCCCTCTTCGCCATCGATCCGGTAGCAAGGGGTGATCCCCTCTCGCTCTGAGAGCTGATTGCAAAAGCCACGGCATCGGTCCAGGAGACGTTGTTGGCCGGCCGTTCGTCGGCTTCTCCTCCCGGCCAGCCCGGGTCGGAGCCGGTGATCTCCGCGTAGAGCACATCGGCTGGCTTGCCGTGGGCCTTGGGGACCAGCGCTTTGCCCGCGTTCGCCGCCTTGGCCTTGAAAGTCGATTTTGAGAAGGACTGCTTCATGTCGACTTCCTCCTGTGGTGATCCCGGTCATCGTATCACCGCAATCCCGGGCCTTCAGCCCTAAAATCTGTGTTGCTCCTTTACCCAGGGCGTTGCCCTGGGCTGAGATAGGGCGGCCCGTTGGGCCTCAAGCCACGAACGCCGATGGCGTTTTCAGGGCCGAAGGTCCCCGGTCCTGCTATCTTCACCCCGGAGGGAGCGAGCCGCAGAAAGCCATGCGCCGGTTGAGCCCGGTCGCTGCAAGCTGGAATCGATTCGCGGCGGATCGCCACCGTTCGCTGCAAGCTGGACTCGATTCGCGGCGGATCGCCGCCGCTCGTGGCAAGCCGGCAGCGATCCGCGGCTGATTGCGCCCGGTCACTGCAAGCTGACATCGACCCGCGGCCGATTGACATCGTTGCTCTGCACGTTGACATCGATCCGATGTCACTCGACATCGTTCTGTTGCAAGCCGGCCGCGACTCGTATTCAGACGACCGCGCATCGCCGCAAATTGACAGCGAACGGATGTCGGTTGACAGCGCTCCTCTGCAAGCTGACAACGGACGGATGTCAGTTGACATTGCCCCGTTGCAAGCTGACACTGAGCCGATGTCGGTTGACAGCGCTCCGCGGCAAGCTGACCGCGAACCGATGTCGGTTGACATCGCTCCGCTGCAAGCTGACACCGAGCCGATGTCAGTTGACAGCGCTCCGCGGCAGTTGATCGCGATCCGCGGCAAGCTGGCAAAGAACCGATGTCAGTTGACATTGCAACGCGGCCGGCTTGCAACGACCCGACGGAAGATGACTTCAAGCGCGTGCAAGCTGCTTTGTTCCGCTGTCAGGTGACAGCGGCCCGCGGTGAGCCGGCAGGAAGTCGCCGACGGCGTTTCGGGCAGAAGATCCCCCGGTCCTGCTATCTTGAGCCCGGAGGGACTCGCCGATGATCGATTCGCGGACCAATCCCGAGATCCGCCGCGAGCTGCGGGCGCTGCACGAGCGGAGCACCGTCTTCTGGGAGGCGTTCTCCACCGCCGACTTCCTGGCGCCGATCGGCGAGGCGTGGTCGCCGGCGGACAATGTGCGCCACCTCATCAAGTCCATCCGTCCCCTGGCGCGCGGGTTGAGAATGCCGCGGCTGCTCATTCTTCTGCGGTTCGGCCCGGCTTTGCGGGGGTCCCGCGGCTATGCCGAGATCCGTGAGGTCTACCAGGGAGCGCTGGCCCGAGGGGTCGACGCGGGCCGCTTTGCTCCTTCTCCGGAAGGGCCGCCGGCCGATCCCGAGGCCTGGCGCGGGGAGCTGATGGGCCGTTGGCGAGAAATCGCCAATTCGCTGGATGGCGCCATTGCTTCCTGGAGCGAGGGGGCTCTGGACCGTTGCCGGATGCCTCATCCTCTCCTCGGCAAGCTCACCGTCCGCGAGATGCTCCTCTTCACTCTCTACCACAACCTCCACCATGTGCAGAACGTGGCCCGGCGGAAGGGGATCACCTTCGCGGAGAGCTTAACCGCCGAGGCTGCGCTCTAATGCTCGCCGCTCTGGTGGGAGAGCGCCTCCGGGAGCGCAACCGGGTCTCCGCGGCCTTCTTTCCGCGCGAGAGCGAACGGCTGGCCACGGCCTGCCAGGAGATGGCGGAGCGCTTTTTGCGCGGCGGGCGGCTGCTCGCTTTCGGACGCGGGCAGTCCGCGACGGATGCGCAGCATGTGGCGGTGGAGTTCGTTCATCCGGTGATCGTGGGCAAGCGGGCACTGCCGGCGCTCGATCTTTCGCTTTCGCCGCGCGCCTGGGTGGCGGCGCTGGTGCGGCCGGACGACATGGTGATGGGCTTCGGGCCGCCGGCGGGCGATCCGGAGGTGGACGCGGTGCTGCGCGAGGCGCGGGCACGGGGGGCGCAGACGTTCGCTCTGCCGGGCGGCGAAGGGAGCGGGGCGAGCTACGCGGTGGCGGCGCCGTCGGCCGATCCCTATATCCACCAGGAGCTGATCGAGGTGCTCTACCACACGCTGTGGGAGACGGTGCACGTCTTCTTCGAGCACCGGGAGCTCGGGCATGACGTCGGGGCGTCCGGCTTCCTGTATCCGTTTCTGGGGCAGGAGAAGCAGGACACCCAGGGAGTGATCGCCCAGGCGGCGGCGTCGATCGAGATGAAGGCTCGGGATGACGAGGCGTTGCGCGAGCGGATCGCGGCCGAGCAGGCGGAGGCGATCGTCGGCACGGCGGTGGCGATCCGCGACCGGCTGCGCGCCGGCGGCACGCTCCTCCTCTTCGGCAATGGCGGCTCGGCGACCGATGCCAACGACTGGGCGCTGGACTGCGTGCTGCCGCTCAAGGGGGCTCGTCCGGTGCCGGCGATCTCGCTCGCCCTGGAGCCGGCTTCCTTGAGCGCCATCGCCAACGACGTCGGCACCGAGCTTCTCTTCCTGCGCCAGCTCATCGCCCAGGCGCGGCCGGCGGACGTCGCGATCGGGATCTCGACCAGCGGCGGCTCGGCGAACGTGATTGCCGCGCTGGGGGAGGCGAGGAAGCGCGGCCTTTTGACCGTGGCGCTCCTGGGGTATGACGGCGGCGAGATCGCGCGGCGGGGGCTCGCCGATCATGTGCTGGTGGTGCCTTGCGATTACATTCCGCGGATCCAGGAAGCCCAGGCTTCGATCTATCATGTTCTGCTCGATGTGCTGGGGGCGCTGCTTGGAAATGAAAGCTGAATCGAAGACCGAGCTGTTCGGCACCCGGAGCTGCCCGTACACGGGCGAGCTGCGCGAGCATCTCCTCTGGGAGGGCGTCGATTTCGTGGAGCACGACGTCGAAGGTGATCCCGCGGCCCGCGAGCGCATGCTCGCGTTGACCGGCGGCCAGCGGGCGGTGCCGGTGCTGGTCGAGGACGGCCACGTCAAGCAGATCGGGTGGCAGGGGCGGAGCTGCTACGTCTGAGCTCATGAAGGAGGCCCGTTTCCTGCGCATTCGCGGCGTGGTGCAGGGGGTGGGATTTCGCCCGTTCGTTTTTCGCCTGGCGCAGGCCCACAGGATCGTGGGCTGGGTGCGCAATGGGGCGGAGGGGGTGGAGATTCATGGCGAAGCGGACGATGGGGCTCTGGAGGCTTTCGTGGGGGAGATCCGGGAGGGTGCTCCTCCGGCGGCGCGGATCGTTTCTCTGGAGGTGAGCGCGGTTCCGGCTCTGGGAGCGGAGGGCTTCGAGATTCGCGAGAGCGCGGGCGGCGAGGCTCCGACGGTGCGTATTTCGCCGGACTTGCCGGTGTGCGCGGCCTGTCTCCGGGAGATGCTCGATCCGGCGGACCGCAGGCACGGCTATCCCTACATCAACTGCACGGACTGCGGACCGCGCTACACGATCGTTCTCGGATTACCCTACGACCGGCCGCTGACCACGATGCGGGAGTGGCCGCTGTGCGCGGACTGTGAGCGCGAGTATCACGATCCACTCGACCGCCGGTTTCATGCCCAGCCGGTCGCCTGTCCCGTCTGCGGCCCGGGCTACGGAGACATCCCTGACGCGGTACGCCTGCTGCGCGAGGGGCGGATCGTGGCGGTCAAAGGGCTCGGTGGCTATCACTTGGCCGCCGATGCACGGAACACGGAGGCAGTCACCGCCCTTCGCGAACGCAAGGTGCGCAAGGAGAAACCGTTCGCGGTGATGGTGCGGGACCTCGCGGCGGCTCGCGATCTGATCGATCTCTCGCCGGAGGTGGAGGCGCTGCTCACCTCCATCGCGCGGCCCATCGTGCTGGCTCCGCGGCGTGTCGATCTGCCGGGGGTCGCGCCAGAGAATGCGGATCTCGGCGTCATGCTGCCATATACCCCGGTGCACCATCTCCTCTTCGCCGCCGGGGCTCCCGAGATCCTGGTGATGACCAGCGCCAATCGTTCGAGCGAGCCTCTCGCCTATCGCGACGACGAGGCCTTCGAGCGCCTGGCGGGCATCGCCGACGCCTTCCTGGTGGGGGAGCGCCCGATCGCACGCCGGGTGGACGACTCGGTCGTCCGCGCCGGCTGCCTCGGGCCGATGGTCCTCCGCCGCGCCCGCGGCCTCGCTCCCGGCGCCGTCGCCCGGCTGCCGCTGACGCGCCCCGTGCTCGCGGTGGGAGCCGATCTCAAGAACACGGTCACCCTCGTCGTCGGCGGCGAAGCGTTCGTCAGCCAGCACATCGGCGATCTCGAGCAGTACGAGGCAAGCCAGGCCTTTCAGGAGACCATCCGCGATCTGACCGCGATGTACGAGGTCGCCTGGAACGATCTGCTGGTGATGCACGACCTCCATCCCGGCTACGCCTCGACCGCCCATACGCTCGGCCTTCCTGCCGCCGCAAAGCGAGGCGTCCAGCATCACCGCGCCCATATCGCGAGCGTTCTCGCGGAGCGTGGAGAGCTCGAAGAGCGCGTGCTCGGCGTGGCGTGCGACGGCACCGGCTACGGTGACGATGGCTCGATCTGGGGCGGCGAATTCTTCGCCGGCAGCGTGATCGGAGGCTTCGAGCGGATCGCCCACCTGCGGCCCGCGTCGCTCCCCGGAGGCGACGCGGCGGCCCGCCATCCGGTCCAGTCAGCGGCCGGGTTTCTTGACCGGATAGACGGCCTGCCCGATCTGACCGCGCCGCCGTTTCACTTCCCCGAGCGCTACCTCCAGGCCGGCGAGCTGATCCGGAAGAACGTGCGCACCTTTCCGACCACCTCCACGGGGCGCCTCTTCGACACCGCCGCCGCCCTCCTGGGCTTCACCCGCGAGGTCACCTACGAAGGCCAGGCCGCGATCTGGCTGGAGCACCTCGCCCGGACCAGCCCCTCCGCCGCGAGCCTGCCGTTTGCCTTCGACGGAACCGAGCTCGACTTCCGCCCCGCGCTCGCGGCGCTGATCGCCGCCCGCCGCCGCGGCGACGACCGCGCGGACCTCGCCCGCGCCTTCCATCGCGGCCTGGCCCGCGGGCTGGCGGATGCGGTGCTCCAGTTGGCGGAAGCGCACGGTTTGGAGACGGTGGTGCTGTCGGGAGGTGTTTTCCAGAACGAGCTCCTCCTGAGGGAGCTGGTGGGCTGTCTCGGCGGCTCGCGCCTCCGGCTGTGGACCAACCGCGAGGTGCCACCCAATGACGAGGGGATCAGCCTGGGACAGGCGGCGCTGGCGGTCAGCGCCACCGCGTGACGTTCCTCCGCTCCTGGGGCCCTCTCCCCCTGGCCCCCTCTCCCGTGCGTCCCCCTCCCTCCCGCCCCGAACGGGAGAGGGGGAACGCCTGCGGAGCCGCTTCTCGGGATTGTTTGCTTCCTGGTTTTGGGTGGTGGCGCCCCTCTCCCGCTGGGGGTGGGTGGGCTGGGGGCGCGCGCGGGGGAGGGGATGGGGGAGGGGGCGGGGGGCAGGACAATTCTGCACCCTCAAGTTATCCTCCCCACCGTGAGCCCCTCCACCCTCCCAGTCCCCAATCCCGAATCCCTGCGCGAGCTGTTCGGCGACATCGACATCTACCTCTTCGACCAGATCCTGAAGAGCCGCATCCGCTCGGGCATGAAGATCCTCGATGCCGGCTGCGGCGGTGGGCGCAACCTCGTTTACTTCCTGCGCTGCGGGATGGCAATCCACGCCGTCGATAGCGAGCCGGAGGCGATCAACTACGTCCGCGCCCTCGCCGCGCGCTGGGCGCCCGCTCTGCCGGCGGACAGCTTCCGCGCCGAGCCCGTGGAGGCGATGTCGTTCCCTGATGAGAGCTTCGAGGTGGTCCTGAGCAGCGCCGTGCTCCACTTCGCCCGCGACGAGGCGCACTTCCGCGCCATGCTCCGCGAGATGTGGCGCGTCCTGCGCTCCGGCGGCTTCTTCTTCGCCCGCCTGGCCTCCAACATCGGGCTCGAAGCCCGGCCGCCGGCGGGGGAGCGGTCTCTTTTGCCGGACGGCTCGGTGCGCTTTCTGGTGGACGAGAAGATGCTGCTCTCCCTGACTACGGAGCTCCAGGGCTCGCTGGCGGACCCGATCAAGACGACGAATGTGCAGAATTTGCGGTGCATGACGACTTGGTGCTTATTCAAGGAGGGGTGAGGTGCTTCACCGCTCCAGATACCCCTCCTGCACCCGCACCCGCCCCGCCCCCCGCACCTTGAGCTCGATTTTGTGCCAGCTCCCGGCGCCGCGGTGCACCATGGGCGAGTAGCCCAGAACATACTGATCCCGCAGATCCTGGAGGGTGCGGGTGAGCGCGGCCGGGACGTCCTCGACGCGCTCCAGGGTGTCGATGCGACCGCCGCTTTCGAGGACGGCGGCGCGGAGCTGGTCCATTTCTTTACGGTGGCCTTCTGCGTCGCGCCAGGCGGTGTAGAAGGCCTGGAGCGGGCCGTTTTCTTCTTCTCCCTCGCGGTGGAGGCGGAGCCAGTAGAGGGAGGCCTGGCTGCGCCTCGCGACCTCGCGCACGGTGGCCATGGGGAGGACGCTCTCGACGTCGACGCCGTCGGAGAGGAGGACGATGACTTTGCGGCCGAGGCGGTCGTCGAGCCTCTTGAGGCCGAGGTAGAGGGCGTCGTTGAGGGCGGTGCCGCCAGCAGGCTCAATGTCGGTGAGGCCGAGGATGAGGATCGAGGGGACGCTGGTGAAGGGGGTTTCGAGGAGGGTGTGGTCGGAGAAGAGGAAGAGCTTCGCTTCGTCCAGGCGGTTCATGGCGTGGACGAAGGCGCGCACGCCGTCGACGGCGGTGGTGAGCTTGCCTTTCTGCATGCTGGTGCTGGCGTCCAGGAGGAGGACGGCGGTGAAGGGGATGTCGCCGTGCTCGAAGGTGGCGAGGGTCTGCGGCACGCCGTCGTCGAGGATGGTGAAGTCCTCGCGGCTCAGGCCGGCCTGGGGACGGCTGCTCTCCAGGTTGACGAAGAGCTGCTGGAGACGGACGTCGATCGTCAGGTCCGCCCGCAGGGCGGGAGTGGTGAAGCTCTCCGTGCCGGTGGCTCCGGCGGCGTCGGTGACGACGACCTCGATGTGGTGCTCGCTGTTCTCCTGCCCGGCGTCGACGGTGAAGCGGTAGGGCGGAGCTTCCTTGACGCCGATGCGGAGGCGGTCGAAGTAGAGCTCCACCTTGCGGATCGGCGCGCCTCCGGGCCACACCTCGGCGCGGACCTCGACGGTGCCGAAGAGGGGCTGGTCCGGCGGCGGCTGGACGATGTTCACCAGCGGCGCCGCGGCGGCGGAGCGCGCGAGAAGGACCAGCAGAAGGAATCCGGGAAGCAGGCGTCTCATGAGCCGCCTTTGTGCCGGAGAGCGGCGTCGAGGGCGGGGAGAGCCTCGGGAAGGCTGTGCAGGAGATCGTTCCAGGCCTGGTCCAGCGCCTCGTAGGGCATGCGGTTGTAGCGGTTGCGGGCGGCTTCCGCGGTCTCGCGCGGCGGCTTGAAGGCGGCGAGGATCTGGCGGGCCTGGGCGGGATCGTGCCGCAGGTCGAAGAGGCCGGCGAGCTCGATGAGGAGCTTCTCGTCGCCGGGCAGGCGTTGCAGCCCTTCGCGCAGGACGTTCTCGGCGGCGTCCAGTTGCCCGGCGGCGACCAGGGCGCGGCCGGTCTCGTGATAGGCGAGGGCGAGCACCCAAGGCTCCATGGCCTCCGAAGCCGCGGTGGGACCCTGGATCAGCCCGGCGAGCAGCTTGTCGGCGTCGCGCGGCTTGCCCAGACGGCGCAGGTTGATGGCCAGGCGGAGCCGGGCTTCAGGCTGATCGGGGTGAGCGCGGAGAAGCCTTTCGAGAAGGGACACGGTCTCCGGGTAACGGCCGTGGCGCTCGGCGTCGACGGCGAGATTGAGCAGAGCGGCTTCGTCGTTCTCGTCGTCCTCGTCGAGGGTGAGGACCTGCCGGAAGGCGCGTTCGGAGAGGCCGGGCGGCGCGGTGCGGACGAGCTGGGCCGCGAGGCCGAGGAGGAGGCGGGCGGCGGTGCGCCGGTCGGCGATCAGCGAAGCGAGAGAGAAGACCATCTCGCGGGCGTGGGTGGTGACGAGAGGATGCCGGTCCTGCTGGGGGCTCTGCTGCGTGTCGCGATAGAGAGAGGCGTGGAGGACGGCGAGGGGGAGCAGGCTCTGCGGATCGGCGGCGGCGAGGTCCTTGGCGATGCCCAGCTCGATCTCGGCGACGTCCTCAGGCATGGCGGGGTCCGGGCCGGTGAGGAGCGAGGCTTCGAGCGCGGCGACAGCCTTGCGGGCCGCCGGCTCATCTCCGGCGGCGAGGAGGCGCAGGGCTTCGAGGTAGGCCTTGCGCACGGGGCTGGCGGACAGGCGGCGTCTCTTGGGCTCTGCCGGCTCAGGGACTCCAGCCTCGCGCGGCACGCTTTGAGGCCCCTGGGGATGCAGAAGCTCGGCCCAGACCTTGCCTTCGTTGCCTGTCGCGAGGAGGACGAAGGGAGTGGCCAGAGCGGGCGCGTCCGATCCTGCGGCCAGCGCGCGGAGAAGATAGCGGCCCGGTTCCAGGCCGGCCGGCACGAAGGAGACGGTCAGCCGGTCGAGGCCTCCGGCCTCGCGCCGCGATTCGATCTTGGCCGGCAGATCGGCGGCACGGCCGCCGTCCGGGCGGAGGATTTCGACGCGCAACGGCTCCGGCGCCCGCGTCTTCCAGAGCGGCAGCTCGAAGCGGGCCTCCTGATCGACTCCCAGGACCGGCTGCGCCGCGGGCAGCCCGCCGTCCGCCAAGGCGGCGGGCGAGCCCTGGGCGGACTTCGACAGCGCCGCCAGCCAGGAGTCGGGCGCGGGATTGGCGAAGCTCGGCGCCAGCAGGAGCGCTCCGGCGGCGGGATCGTGCACCGCGAGGTTGAGGATGCGCAGCCCCACCTCGCCGGTCATAGCGTTGCGCACCAGCGCGCGCAGGGAGTAGTCGCCCGGTGGCAGCGCCAGCTCGGCGGCGTATTGCACGCCGCTCCGTTCGACGGTGGCGCCGGCCCGGGCCAGATCGATTTCGATCGTTTCGAGGAGAGAGCCCTGGACGCCGCCGGCCTCCGGGCCGCTCGCGGACAGCGCGTAGAGACAGATTTCGATCCGCAGCAGGTTTCCCGTGTTGCCTTTGAGCAGCGTGGCGCCGTCGATCTCCAGGACGATGGGGACGCGGACTTTTCCACCCATGCCGCCGATACCGGGAAAAAGCAGCGGCAGGACGGCGACGTGGATGCTGCCGCCCTGCTCGCCGCTGACCAGGAGCGCCGCGCTCTCCACCTTGAGGCCGCCGGTTTTGAGAATGCGCACCGCCGGCGCCTCGTCCGCCACCAGCGGTGAGATGCCAAGACAGAGACCCAACAACGCAGCGAGGAAGCGCAGCCGCATTATTGGGCGGCCGGCGGCTCGATCTGGCCTGGCTTGAAGGAGACGGTGATTGCGGAATCGACGTTGCCGAGCTCATCGCGCACGGTGATGGCGATGCGGTGCTCCTCGGGGCGCAGGAGGAGCGGCATCTTGTAGGCCGCGGTCTGGCCGAGGGCGGTCAGGAGCTGGTCGTTGGGGACGCGGATCGGGATGGCGATCTCCTGCACCGCCGAGCTGCGTCCGCGCAGGTCGCGGGAGCTCACCCAGACCGAGACCTTCCCTTCGTGGAGCTTGCCTTGCGGCAGGAGGACCAGGCGGCCGATGGGGAACTTCACCAGCGCCTCCACCTCGAGCTGGCCCTTGGCGTTCTTCACCTCGCGCACGAAATCGACCGCCACTTCGAGAGGGTTCGCGCCGGGGTCGAGAAGCAGGGCGGCGAGGGTGCGGTCGGTCATCCGTTCGCGGCTCGGCCGCTCGCGCCGGCCGTCGCGGTGGCGCACCTGGAGATCGCGCCGGCCGCGCACCGTCACCTGGAGCTTGCGGTTCTTGCCGTCCGGCTTGCCCTGCGGCACGAAGCCCAGCGAGTAGTAGGCATTGAAATCGTCGATCATGCGCGCCAGGATCGGCCCCGGATGGATCGCATTCACCGAGGCCAGGCCGCCGGTGCCGTCGCCGAGCCGGCGCATCGATTCGGTGAGATTCATCTCCTCGGTGGTCGCGAGCTGCGCCGTCCACGTCGACGAGGCGCCGAATTCGGCCGAGCCGCCGGAAAGCTCCTCGGTGGCGCCCAGCGTGTAGAAGGTCACCCGGTTGCTGTTGGCATGCTGGACGAGCTGCTCGAAGAACCGGGTCAGGTCCATCTCGAAGCCGTCGAAGCTCGTCGCGCCGACCGCACTGCTCAAGTTGGCGAACTTGGCCTGCCAGGCCTGGAAGAACGACTCGCCCGGGCGCAGCGAGAGCCCGCCGCCGACGTAGAGGAGAGACTTGCGGCCGGGCAGGCCGGAGAGGGCGTCGGTGAAGCCGGTCAGCGCGTCGAGCGTGCCGCGGGTTTCGTTGTAGCGCTGCTGCACATAGCTCCGGATGGCCGCGTAGACCTCCTTGGCGTCTTCCTCCGCCATGGCGACGGCGTGGCCGGCCTGCTGCTCTTCCGGCCGGTCCGCGCGGTCGATCTGGCTGAGGAGCTGCCGCCGCTCCATGGAGCGCTCGACACCGCGCGGCGCGCCCCGGGCCACCGCGTCGAGCGCGGCGAGGAGGGCCGACTTGTCGTTCGTCAATCCCTGCACGACGCTGACCGAGGAGCCCTCGTAGGTCGCCACCAGAGCGAGATCGTCCGGCCGCAGGCGGGGGATGACCTCCTGGCGCAGCGCTTCGAGCAGGCGGATGCGGGCCTGCGGGATGATGCTCAGGTTGTCGACGACGATCGCGAGATGGAGGCGCTGCTCCTCGGGCAGGGAAGCGGGGACGGGGGAAGGCGCGGGCGTTTCTGGAGACACCGTTTCCGTGGGAGCCGCCGGAGCCTCCTCGCCGACGGCGAAGAAGTTCGTGATCTCGACCGGCTTGCCATCCTCCAGGACCTGGAAATCCTCCCGCGTCAGGCCGGTCACCCGCCGGCCGGTCTCATCGGTGACGAAGACCTCCAGGTTGACGACCTGGACGTCGACCGATTCGTAGAAGGTCTGCTCCTCGTCTTTTTCCTGCCCGCCTTTTTCCTGCGCGCCGGCAAGGGACGGCAGCGCGAGGAGACAGGGGACGAGCGCCCAGGCGATTTTCGTTCGGCAGACGGTCATGGCCATCACGGTCCTCCCTTTCAGACCGGGCGTTGCGCCTCGCACCACTGCCGGTACGTCGTGGTGGGCCGGCCGAGCGAGAGATCGGCCTGGGCGGGGTCTCCCGGCTCTCCATGTTTTCTATACATCCTGACGATTTTCATCGCGTATTGCCGGTTCTTGTGCCCGGTCAGGTACATGTAGAGCGTCGTGGCCCAGAGGGGGACGGGGATGATCCTGGTCTTGGGCCGCACGAGCGCGCAGAAGTCCCGGGTGGCATGGTGGGCCGGGATCGCCTCGGGTCCATAGACGTCGAACCGTTTGTTCGGCGCCTCGGGTAGCTGATAGGCCTTCGCAACCATCGCGCAGTAATCGTCCGCCGCCACGTAATGGAAGGGCTGCTTCAGCACGGGAACGCGGATGCGATCCCCTTTCTCCAGGTGATGAACGTTCTCCATGAAAAAGCTGCAGGCGAAGACGGCGAAGGGGATGCCGCTGGCGCGGATCGCCTTCTCGGCATCGAGCTTGGCTTTGAGATGGGGCAGGAAGGAGTACTCCTCCCGCGCGTGGAGGGCCGAGAGGTAGGTCAGCCGCTCGATCCCTGCTTCCTTGGCGAGCCGGATGACGTTGACCGTGCCCAGGTGCTCGAGGCGATCGTGGCTTTTGTGCTTCCACCATCCACGCATATTGATGTGAACGCCGTAGCATCCTTTCAATGCCGCTCGCAGCGACGCATCATCTTCGATGTTGCCTTCGAAGATTGGAAACGCCTCGCCGAATTTCTGGAGCGCTTTCTCCCGGCTGCGTGTGAAGACACGGACGTCGAACCCGGCTGCGCTCAACCGCTTGGCGACGGGCTGTCCGTAATTGCCGGTAGCACCGATGACGAGAATGCTCTTTTGCATCGACCCTCCTGGTATTTCGCTCCTCAATAGAATCGATTGACATGGTATCATTTCGATGTTTCATGTGGCTCACATGGGGAGTGATGTGTATGAAGCCGGTTCGGGTTTTGCTGTTGGTGAGTCTCGGAGTGTGCGCTGTCTCGGTGCCCGCCCGGGCGCAGGGGTACTTCGGCGCTTCCGCCGGCCTGTACCAGCCGGAGGACAAGGAGCAGGAGCGCACAGCGGTTTACGACCTGCGTGCCGGCTACCGGATCCGTTCCCGGCTCGGTTTCGAATGGAGCTTGAGCCGCCTGCACCTCACGGACACGGTTCCCTTCCAAGACAATGCGACAATTCCCGGGATCGATTTCGACAGCCTCAAGCTGAAGCTGGCCCTGTCCACGTTCGATCTGTCGCTGCAGTGGTTTCCAGCGGGCGGCGATTTCGTCGTCTTCGGGGGGCCCGGCGTGGCTCAGATCGACGCGGATCTCGTGGTGAATTTCTTTGGAGAGACATTCACCGTGACGGATCGAACGAATATCTTCACCATCCATGCGGGCGTCGCGTACGTATGGAAAGCAGGCGACCATTTTTTCATCCGGCCGGAGGCCCGGGCGCGCCGTTATTTCGGTTACGACGTGACGGAGCCGGACAGGATCGAGGGTTTTTATTTCTCTTACAAGGCAATGGATTACCAGGCCGGCGTGACTATCGGCTGGCGGTTCGGCTCCTGAGGAGGCGTTGCGATGCGAATGAGCTTCAAGGTGATGATCGTTTTTCTGGGCGCGGGGCTTTTGCTGGGCCTGCCCTGGATTCTGCTCGCTCCGGACCCGCGCCCCGCGGCAGGCCCGGACATGGTCGCCGGCGCGAACGTCTCGGCGCTCGCCTCCTCCTTTCGCGCCTGGTCGGCCCGGCATGAGGCCCGCGGCGGGGACCGCAACGTCGTCTTCGCGCTCGGCTGGTCGAAGGGGTACTCCAGCGAGGCCAGCCAGGGGCGGGGAATGGTGCGGCTCGACCTCGCCACCGGCGCGGCGGAGCTGGAGCTGTCGGGGCTGCCGGCCAGCTCTTCGTGGGACGTCTGGCTGGTGGAGAACCATCCCGGCGGCAGCGCCCTGCCGGATCGCGGCGACCGCATGCAGCGGCTCGGCCGGGTGATGGCGGAGCGCGGCACGACCCGCCTGTCCTCCCGCCTCGGCGCCGATTTCTTCAACCGTTTCCAGACCGACGTCGTGGCCGTCACGCGGGCCGGCGGGCGGCCGGAGGAGGCGGGCGTCCTCTTCGGCTCGCCGGACCTCTTCCAGCGGCTCTACACCGGGCAGCGGCGGAGCCTGGCGGGGCTTTCCGGCCGCGGCATGAGCCCCGGCGTAATGGCCGGCGGGCCGGCTCTCCTCGGCCCCGGCGTCGCCTTCGCGACGCCTTTCGACTCTCTCGATCCGCTGGTGGCGGAGGGCGCGGACCTGTTTCAGAACGCCACCTTCGGCGGCAACGGCCGCACCTGCGCCACGTGCCATCCGGCGCGCAATAATTTTACGATCGACCCCAAGTTCATCGCCACTCTGCCGCAGAGCGATCCGCTCTTCGTCTTCGAGAACAATCCGGACCTGGCGCAGAGCTTCGAGAACGGTACCCTGCTCCGCCAGCTCGGGTTGGTGACGGAGAACCCGGAGGGGTTCGACGACCTGCGGGGCAAATTCGTGCTGCGCGCGGTGCCCCATACCCTCGCGCTCACCAAATCGCGCGAGCCGCAGCCGGGCTCGGCGTTCGAGCCGATCCCCCCCGTCGAACGGCTCGGCTGGGGCGGCGACGGCGCGCCGGGCAGCGGCTCGCTGCGCGAGTTCGCGCTGGGGGCCATCGTCCAGCACTTCCCGCGCACGCTCGGCCGCAAGGCGGGTGCCGACTTCCGCGTGCCGACCGACCAGGAGCTCGACGCCATGGCGGCGTTCCAGCTCGCCCTGGGCCGGCAGGAGGATCTCGATCTCGCGTCGATGAGGTTCACCTCGCCCCTGGTCAGCCGCGGCCAGGAGGTCTACCTGACCGGCGATACGGCCAATCGCACCAAGGCGGCCGGCAAGTGCAACCGCTGCCACTTCAACGGCGGCTCCAATGTCACCGTGGGCGACCAGAACCGCAATTTCGACGTCGGCATCGAGGCGCTCCCCGCCCATCCCGCCAATCTGATCCAGGGGCATGCGATGCCGGTCGACGGCGGTTTCGGGACGGCGCGCAATGCCAACGGCGGCTTCGGCAACGGCCGCTTCAACTCCGTGGTGGTGGTCGAAGCGGCGGACACCGGCCCCTTCTTCCACAACAACGCGGTCCTGACGATCGAAGAGGCGGTCGGCTTCTACAACAGCGACGCGTTCAACAATTCGCCCGCCGGCCTCGGCCTGAAGGGCGGCGACACCGGTCTGATCGGCATCCATCTCGAGACCACGGACGTCGAGGCGGTGGCCGCGCTGCTGCGCGTCCTCAACGCGCTCGAAAACATCCGCTCTTCGCTGGAGCTCGACCAGGCGGCCGCCGGCAAAGACCTGGGGGCGGCGCAGAAGCTGCTCGACCTCGCCTCCTTCGACACCGAGGACGCCTATCAGGTCCTGGAGGAGAGATCGCTGCACCTCGATGCCGCGGGGATGTTGCGCCTGGCCTACCAGAAGGAGCGCCTGGCTCTGGCGCAGCGCAAGGACTCCCGCCGGAACGGCCTGATCAACGAGGTCGCCACGCTCAAGAACCGGGCGCGCGCAGCGATGCTCGTGCAATGAAGAGGCTCGGCACGATGAGAACAGCTCTCTTGGCCGCCGGTCTCGCCGCTTGTCTGGGATCACCGCGGCCGGCGCTCGCGCAGCACCCGAATCCGGTCTCCAGCCTGGAGGCCCTGGCGATCACCGAGCCCATCCAGGTGGACGGGCGCCTCGACGAGGAGGCCTGGTCGCGCGCGGTGGTGGGGAGCGGCTTCACGCAGCGCGAGAAGCCGGCCGAGCCGGCGACGGAGCGCACGGAGGTCCTGGTGCTCTACTCGCCCACCACCCTCTACATCGGGTTCCGCTGCTTCGATTCCCATCCCGAGCAGATCGTCGCCAAGGAGATGGAGTACGACGGCCGCCTCTTCCGGGACGACTCGCTGATCGTGATGCTCGATACCTTCCATGATCATCGCAATGCGTACTTCATGGAGACCAATCCCAACGGCGCGATCCTCGACGCCCTCTCTTCCGACGAGGGGCGCAACCTGAACAGCGACTGGGACGGCGTGTGGAGCGCGGCGTCGCGGATCACCCCCGAAGGCTGGACCTCGGAGATGGCGATCCCCTTCGCGACCTTGCGTTTCGATCCGCGGCTCGACACCTGGGGCTTCAACGTCCGGCGGCTGGTCGCGCGCACCGGCGAGCAGTCCTACTGGATGCAGGTGGGCCGGGACGCCAGCCTGTTGCGCATGTCGCGTGCCGGCCATCTGACCGGCCTGCACGGCCTGGAGCCCGCCCTCAACCTGCGCATCAAGCCGCACGCGGTCGGCTCGCGCACCGAGGTTTCGGCCAGCGGCGCCCACGAGGAAAAGGCGGACTTCGGGCTGGACGTGAAGTGGGGCCTCGCCCGCGCGCTGGCGCTCGACCTCACCTACAACACCGACTTCGCCGAAGCCGAAGCGGACGACCAGCAGGTGAACCTGACGCGCTTCTCCCTGTTCCTCAAAGAGAAGCGGGAGTTTTTCCTCGAGAACTCCGGCATCTTCGAGGTCGTGCCGCCGACTCAACTGGGAGGCACGCCGCCGCTCAAGCTCTTTTTCTCGCGGCGGCTCGGCATCGCCCCGAACGGCCTCCCCGTGCCGATCCATTGGGGCACCCGCCTCACCGGCCGCGCGGGCGCCTGGAACATCGGCCTGCTCGATGTGGAGACCAAGCCCCTGGGGCCTTCGCGGAGCGCGACCGTGGACGGCATTCCCGCCGACAACTGGGGCATCGTGCGGCTGAAGCGCAACGTCGGTGAGCGCTCGTCGGTGGGGATGATCTTCACCAACCGTGATCAGGACGGCGGCGAAGGCAACCAGGTCTACGGCCTGGACGCCGACCTCAATCCGCTGCCGAAGCTCAATCTGAATACCTTCTACGCCGCCAGCAAGGACCCCGGTGTCTCGGATTGGGCGGGAGGCGCCTCGGCGGTCTATACCGGGCAGGACTGGATCTGGTCGATGGAGGCGATGCAGATCGGCGAGCAGTTCAATCCCGAGGCGGGCTTCCTGCTGCGCAGCGGCGTTCGCCGCTACGCGCCGGCGGTGACCTACAAGCCGCGGCCAAAGATCAAGGGTCTGCGCAACCTTCAGTTCGACGTCCTGGCCGAGATCGACACCGATCTCGACAATCACCTGGAGACGTTCGCCGGCCGCTTCGACCTCGCCGGCTTCGTGCTCGACAAGGAGGACCAGGCGTCGCTCTTCCTGGACGTCAACCGCGAACGGCTGGATCAGTTTTTCGTCATCCTGCCGGGCATCGGGGTGCCGCCCGGGGAGTACGATTTCGGCGATTTCGGCTTCACCTACGCCACCTCGCCGACGCGGCAGAATTTCTACGCCAGCGGCACGGTCACCCAGGGCCAGTTCTACGACGGCGACCGCCTTTCGAGCCTGCTCACTGTCGGGCTCCGCCCCAGCCGCCACTTCCGCACCGAGACCCGGTGGAGCCGCGACGACGTCAAGCTGCCGGCGGGCACGTTCATCGCCAACGTCTGGCGCCAGCGCCTGAGCCTGTCGCTGAGCCCGAAAGTCGCCACCAACGCGTTCATCCAGTACAACGACGCGGCCGAGCTGCTCTCGCTCAACCTGCGCTTCAACTGGATCTACCGTCCCGGCGCCGACCTCTTCGTGGTCTACAACGAGAACTGGATCGCTCCGACCCTGGGCCACGTCCGCCCGCGGGAACGCCAACTGATCCTCAAGTTCACCTACCTCCTGGAGATCTGACGGCTCTGTGGTGAGCGCATGAAGCTGCACGCCTCCGGGGTGGCCATCGAATTCTCGACGCTGGTCGAGATGCTGCGCACGCGGGCCGGGGAGAGCCCCGCGGCGCGGGCCTTTGCCTTTCTCGACGACGGCGGCGCGGAAGAGCGGCTGTCGTATGCCGAGCTGGACGAGCGGGCGCGGGCGATCGCCGTGCAGCTCCTCGAGCGGAGCGCGCGCGGCGAGCGCGTGCTGCTGCTCTATCCGCCGGGGCTCGAATACATCGCGGCCTTCTTCGGCTGCCTCTACGCGGGCGCCGTGGCGGTGCCCGCCTACCCGCCGCGGCAGAACCGCAGCCTGCCACGCCTGCGCTCGATTTTGGCAGACGCGCGTCCGCTTGTGGCGCTCACCACCGCAGTAATCCCCTCCCGGGTCGATGGTGGCTGGAGGGAGCAGGCCCATTCGCCCTTGCGGTTCCGGCGGCAGAATTTCTATCCTTGCTACGATCTGGCGGAAACGACGCTGATCGCAGTGGCGGGGCACCCGCGGCGGGTAGGCGACCAGTACCTTCTATCCTCTTGCGCTTCTTCTTTTTCGGACTCAGATTCCGATCATTCGGAAACCATAACTCGTCTGCCTGCTTCCGGGCACTCGCCAAGTATCGATATTCATGAGCCTTCATGGTTGGCACACCGCCTGCATTATGCAGATCGGTAGACGCAACAGTGGCAGAGCCGGGACTCTCCTGTTGTTACAGTGGACTAAACCAGAAAGGAGGTGAGACAGAGAGAATCTGAAAATGAAAAAGTCCTCGAAGCGCGTCAGAAAGGGGGTGAAATAGAAAAAGGTTAAAATAGAAGGAGTCAGGGTGTATTAGCTTTTCTAGATGGCGCCGAAAGACCCCTCTGCATGAGGATCTACAGCGCGCAACCAAAGCTAGAAGGTGACCGTAGCAACTGCCGGATTGCTTTCTCGAAAGCTATCTGGCAGTTGCTCTTTCAATGCTCCCTACCTCTTGATGGCTCCGTGACGAGCCTTAGTCCTTGTGGCTAGTCCGGCAGTTCGGAATTCCAATCCTACGTACCGGACAGAGGCCGGCTCAAAGAGCCGGCTGTAGCAGCCCAAAGTCTCCGGGGAGGGTACAATTGTTCTTGAATTAAGGTTGGCGTAGTTGTTGCTTGGTAGAAAGTTGAACAGGCGCTGCGCGAGGCGGGTCCACTCTCGCCGCATCCGTGCCTTGGAGTTTTCCGGTCGCGACGATGAATACTAATGATGTTATCATAGTGAGCGATCTTCATCTTTCGCCCGAGAGAGATCGGGGGCTCTTTCAGGCGGACGCTGAGTTGGCCTCGTTTCTTCGTTGGATCGCTGAAGACACGGTTGGTCCCTGCCGTGTGGTGCTGGCCGGAGATTTCATAGACTTGTTAGTACCTCCGCCTGGGGAAGATTCCATTCCAGCCTTTGACCCGGGAGGAGCGGCCCGCCGCACGCAGTTGATTCTAGACCGGCATCCGGAGGTATTCGACGCTTTGGCACGTCTCGCCACATCCGGAGACCATGAGTTAGTCTTCCTAGGGGGTAATCATGACCCGGAGCTGGTTCTCCCTCAGGTGCAAGAGACGATCGAGGCCCGACTCTCGGCTGTCCAAACTCGTCCCTTTGTGCGTTGGTTAGTTAATGGAGAGGCCAACCTCTTCACGATTGGTGGCGCCAGAATCTTGGTCGAGCACGGAGACCTCTACGACGATTGGAATCGAATCGACCGGAACGCTCTTCGCTTGGCGGTCAGCCGGATCAGCCGGGGCTTGCTCGGGGAACACGGATACCAGCCTCCTCCCGGGTCCCGGCTGGTGGTCGAGCACCTCCAGTCCCTGCGTTCGCGCTATCCGTGGGTCGATTCCCTGAAACCAGAGCGAGAGGCGGTGTTTCCTCTTCTCCACGCGTTCCTTCCCCCGACCGAGCAGGTCAGGCTGATACGGGCCCTCAGGCATTGGCTAGCCACACTGCGGCGCTCCTTCGTCACAGAAGTGCTGCGGCAGTACAGGCCGGTCGCAATCGTAAGAAGCGCGGCCGACGACCGACGCCAACAGCTCCGCTCCTGGCTGGATACGGAGGCGCAAGGAACCAGGAGAGATGTCCCGGACCTGTCGTTCGACCGCCTCATCCCCAGACTACGTCGGGTGTCCGCGGAGAACAGTTATTTTGATTTAGAGGCCGTTGATTCCAATTGCGAGGAGGTCTCCTTTTTGCTCGCCCAGGGCGTCGATCTAATTGTCCACGGTCACACTCACGCGGCCAAGGCCTATCTCGTGGGAGAGGGACTCTACCTCAACGCAGGAACGTGGGGCCGCCTCTTGGCTCTTCCTGGAAGTGAGGCGCCCGACAAGGAGTGGCGCGACTTTCTAGAGCATCTCGCCCGCGGTGAGCATCTCGGTGCCACCCATCCGACCTTTGTTCGCATACGGCTCGACCCTGACGAACGGGCCACGGATGCAGCTCTCCTGGCATGGAGATCCGGAGGGCCGACCGTGGAAGCTCGCTTTCGTTTCGAACCTCTCACTCGGCACTGGAATCAGGAGATTTAGAATAATGGACTGGCTCACGGATAGGGTTGCCTGGGCGGCGGGGTGGTGCGGCTATAATAAGCCAACGATCCTACTGCTTACCGGCGTTATTGCGTTAATGATGACCGTCGTCATTCTTAACTTGCATAGGCTAGTTCTCCGCCAGGAAAACTGGGTAAAGTACTTTGGTTTTGCCTTTGGTTTCTTTGGCGGGCAGTACCTAGTTCAAGCCGTAGCCAGTTGGGCAGGAAGTCAGGGTCTTGGTTCCGACCCTGCTTGGAAGGATTTTATCGAAAAAGCACCGCTCCTTGCACATACCGTCGGCTCAGTTGGCAATAATCTCTGCTTTCTAGCTGCGGGAAGGTCCCTTCTCGGCAAAGAAAAGCACTTCCCTCATTTAGCATTCGCGCTCGCCACTCTAACAGTTATCGCAAGCTTCAGCTCTTCTAGCTGGGCCTTCCGGCTCCCGGACGCATTGTTCTCTGCCTACTGCCTGCTCGTAGTCGGCATCGGGATTTTTATCAATTTCAAGCAAAAACACCCCGGCTTGGCACTTAGCATTCTGGCGGGAGCCATCCTGTATGGCATTGTGAATTTGGCTTACGCCATAGTTCCGGTGGTAATGCAGGGTCTGATCTGGCCCGAATTACCCAACGCCGTTTTGACTTACCTTGGGTTGGAGCCAAGTGCCAATCCGAAGCCTGTGCTCGATGCTCTGGACGCGCTGGTGTTTGCCTTAGCGTTTGTTATGAAGAATGTACTCTTCCTTGGCGGCTTTCTGCTGATGGTTAAGCTTCTTCTGGTTCTTTCACCTGGCGTTGCTCGCGAACTGATTGAGGAGTTCACGTACGGCCGTAGCGACTACCCGGCCACAATCAGAGCTCTAGGAAAGAGCGTTGAAGCCGACATCGCGAGCTTGTGTATCCGGCTACCAGGCCTACGCGACGAGAAGATTCTTTGGTTACGCTGGTGGAACAAGGCTGACCGCGGGACCAGCGGAGCAGTACAAGAATCTCTGCCTCCGGCGGATGAATCCGTTATCGGCAAGGTCTTGAGGACGGGGAAGGAGGTGGTGACGGCTGATCGCTACCGTGATCCAGAAGTGCGCCTTTACAAGGCGTATGTCTCGGATATGACCGCACTGGTGGCCGTACCCATCCGCTTCCAAGGAGCCGTAATTGGCGGTCTCTGCTTTGAGTGGAAGAAGGGCTTCGGGTATAGCGCCACAAACCTCCAGCGGAGCCGTCAGATGGCTGACTTGCTTGCCCCGCTGGTCGCCGCGCGTCGTCAGCTTAAGTCGCTTGATCAGATCACGGAGCGCTTTCATGCGCTAGAAGTAAGCGAAAGTTATCCCCAAGGCCAGGTTTCTCTGAAGAAACTTGTCGAGACAGTGCATGACATCCTCGCGCCGCTGGCGACAGCCAGTTTGGTCGATTTCGGCTTCCGCCGGTCTTGGGTGGCGTGCAATGACCTCGGCTGTGGGCCCAATCTCCCCGAAGAGGCCGGAGAGGAAGAGATGGAAGGCAGAATGCGCTCTCTGGCCGGTGTGCGCGATGTCGAAGTGGACATCCTGGGTACGCCTCTTCTCGTACGTGCGGTTTCAATCGGAAATATCACTGTAGTGGTCCAGCGACACGGGGATCCCATTGCAAGGCCTGGGTTGCTTCCCGACGTCTTGTACCATCGCACCGTCGCCTCTCTAATGGCCGACGCGATTTTCGACGCAGGCCGTGCCGAGCTCGGCGCTATTATGAACCGACTGCAGGTCGGGCTCAATCTCACTATGGTCGGCACTGTCGAGCCCTGGATTGAGACGATCCAAAAAGCGGCTCTGGACGCGGGTATGTCCTGGGTAGTAGCGGACCTGTTGGACCACTTTCTGGGTAGCGATGAGAAGGAGGAGTTCATCCATGAGTTACGCGGACGCTCCTGCGATGAATTCGCCAGTGAGGGTCTGATCGAGCTGTTCCACCTCCAGGTGCCATTCAGCAAAGCTTGGCACGTCGTGCGGCTGCATCTGCGCGGGTCAGGAGCTGGACTCTGGATTGGGATCAGGCGGCAGCAGTTCGGCCCAGAGCTCAGCTTCGTCTCTCCTTGGCACACCTTTCTCAATCGCTTTGCCCAAGCTGCCGACTCTGCGCTTGTCCGGATCGATAAGCAACGTCTCCAACTCGAAGCCGCCCAGATGGAGCTCGTCGCCACTAGGGTGGAAGTCGGAGGATTGTTGGTTCACGAATTGGGGCATATCGCAACAGCGTTCTCCTACGGTGCCGAGCACCTCGAAATGTGCCTGCCGAACTTGGTTCCCCCAGTCCCTCTTGATTTTCAAGCGAGGATTTCAGGCCTGAGGGACGCAGCGGAGGACTTCCGCAAACTGGCCGCGACGATAAAGGAGCCGGTGCCCTCTGATGGACGTTCTAGTGTCCATCTGGCTGAAGCCGTGGACAAAATCGGGAATTTCTACCGAGAGCGTTTCAAGGTGGATGGTATCGAACTCACAATCGATGTCTGTCGTGACTTGGTAGTGGCGGTGCCGCTTAACATTGCTTATCTTGCTGTGAGCATTCTAGCCGTGAACGCTGCCGAATCAATCCGCACTAATGGGAGGATTCAGATTCGAGCCAAGGAGCTGAACAACAAAATCTACTGCGAGGTCGCCGACAATGGGCCAGGAATTTCTCCTCAACTTAAGGAGCGCATTTTCGAGCTTGGCTTCTCCACTAAGCCCAATGGTAGTGGTTGGGGGCTGGCGATCGCGAAGCGCTCTCTGAAGCGACACAATGCCGACTTGGTTCTCGAGAACTGGGAAAAAGGCAGCACTCTTTTCACCCTCCACTTTCCGAAACATAGGGAGTAGATCACATGAAACTAAAGGCGAAGACTGTCCTCGTTCTCGAAGACAAGGAAGGGGAGAGAACAATTCTCTGCAAATTCTTGGAAACTCAGGGCTTTCGGGTCGTGAGTGCCCGCGACGTCCTGGAGGCCCGTGATTTAGTATGGCGCTATGGCAGGGAGTTGGACGTGCTGCTGCTCGACATGGAAATCGAGAACTCGAGCCTGACAGGTGCCGACTTCGGCTTGGAGGTTCGAGATCAACTCAAAGAATGGCCACCGGAATTCGTCATTCGCTCAATATACGATTACGCGTCTTACTATCAACTGGCCTTTCGGTTGGGAGCGGCGACCTATCTGCGCAAAGCCGAACACAGCCTCGTCGCGGTGGGACACCACGTGCGCGCTCTAGCCCTCCGCAGGGCCCTCGCGTTGGGACGGAAGCAGATTTCTACGACGATGGAAAGAATATCCCGGAGCAGCCTTAGCGGGATCGATGCGATTCTACGTTTCTGCCGCGAGGTTGTTTGCACCGAGTTGGAGATTACCTTGGGTACTCCATACCTTCTCCTCGTTAGTAAAGGGAGCAGGACGTACCGACTCGGGAACAGCCTTGACCTACCTCACCAGTCCAGAGCTTATACTTGGCTCCAAGAGCTTGCACATCTGCACGTGCCCAGCAAGCCCTTGGTCGTGGAGCCCGCCTACCTGCCCGCGGAGGTTTCTACCGAATATCGCACAGAGGCCCTGGAACTCTTTTCTCTCCTCCGTCATGCGGCATTTATTCCTTTGAGCAAGACGGAAGACTTCAAAATTTCCTTGGGCGTTCTTCCGCAGAGATCTATCGACGAGACCGCCGCCGCGAGGGACGCCCTCGAACTGGCTAAGGTGATCGGCGTGTATTTTCAACCGGCTTTGGTCAACCACTTACTAGCCATCACGACCAAGTGGGCGGGAATGTACGCGCATCAGAGAGCGGTTCTAGAGGCGGCTTCCGGCTCTTGCCTCTACATAGGTCAGGAGCAAATCGCGCTCTTCGACCGCGCGCTCGAGTCGGGCAATCTTTCAGTGGATGATCTCCCGCCTGAGTTCACGAAGCTGCGGGCTCTTGGAGAGGAACTTCGCGACGCCGGTGAACTCCTGGGAGAGATTAGTAAGCTGAGAGAAGAAGAGCAGCCAGAATCCGAGCCTGCGTCCGAGTCAATGGCGGATCTTATACGCGAGGTGTGGCTTGATCTTACCCTCGAGTCACCTATCGCTGAGGCAGATCTTCTCAATATGGTCGGGGACTGCATAGTTTCCGCAAGGCCCGACGATCTTTACATCGCCGTGGGCCGACTTCTGCGCTGGTTGACCCTGCGGGTGATCGCGACACCGGCAAGAGAGAGTCCCTACCTATCCGTGCTCTGCCGCTCCAACTCGGAGGACGCTGAGGTGATCTTCGAGGATCGTAGCGACCGCCTCCCCCCAAACCTGCGAGAGCGGCTATTCTCGCTGTTCTCCACTCCATTTCTGGAAGATTCTGAGAGGTCCGAAAGGGGCGAGTTGCTCGGGCTCTATCTCTGTAAAGCCTTGGTGGAGATAGGGAACGGCGGCATTTTGGAAGACCGTTCTGACGAGATCGACGGAGGTGTGGGACACCGCTTCGTGATGCGTTTCCCCCAGGCCTTGGCGTTCAAGGCCGCTTAGGTTACACCATGCTCAGTCACGTGGTGGTCCTGCCCGAAGGTGGCGCCGTTCCTGTGCGCGAATGGTCTGCGCGCTGTGTCTACAAAACGGGAGAGCTCGTAACGGACGAGGGCGCCGAGTGGAAGGAACTCTGTCGGCTTCTTGTATCCTTGGTGCAGACTGAGCAGGTGGGCTCGACGGAAGTCTTCCTCTGCCTGCTTGGCGACGAGTTGGTGGTGCGCCGGGACTGGAATGCTCTCTCGCGGCTCCTTACTCTCGCTCGAGATTATAGTTGGGGCGCGCGGCTTTTCCTTGTAGCAAGCAAGAGTATTCGCGTCTCGCGGGCCCTCTGCGATGGAAAAGAGGCCCTGCGCCAGTGGTTGAACGCCGCTATTCGGGGCAGAGCCATGGACTTCCTCCAAATGGACTACAGTCGCTGGGACACGGCCTCTATCAGCATGGACCGACTACGCGACGCCGTCAGCCGAGCAAACATTCGCCGGGAAATCATCGGAAGCCGTGACCTCATGGGTGAAGGCTGGCTTTGTGTCTTGGATCCCAAGCAGAGACTGTTGATCCACCTACTCTCACCTTTGGTCGAGCATGCCCGGGCATCAGACGATGGTGCGAACCTCCTGATCGTAATTGACAAACAGCAGGCGGAGCTGCAGAAAGGTACGGTCATGAAGATTCTGCGCAAGCACCCGAACCGCAAGTACCTCGTCGCCACCCTGAGAACGCAGCCCACGGTTGAACTATACTCCTGTTGTCATGAGCATGAGATTCCCGACCCTATCGACTTTAAGGGAGAGATGGAGTTATGGTATTTTCTTCTCTGTCTAAATGAAGGCCACCATCTTGTGAAGCGACCTGATCAGAAGAAGCCTGTCGAGCATCAGAGGCCCAGAGCGAATTCATTAGTTGATGATCGAATCCGTCCGGTGCCCGTGAACGTGGAGCGTACGTTTTGGCCAGCGAATACCGAACAACGACCGGTGATCGTCGTCACCAGCGCTTTCAATCCCGACGAGATTGATCAATGTCTTGAAGCCTCTCGAGACGTAGGTTGGTTGGTTGAGCAATCTCCCCTCGGATCGAGATTTTTCGTCGAGCCGGCAATCACGCCGGCGCGGCTTTTTCGGATCACGAAGCGCGTGTCTGACCTCTCTGTGTGGGTCCACCTGGGGCACGGCGATAGTGCCCGCGGGCTGGAAGAGGCCGGGTCTGGCCTGTTTCTTTCTCCGGAGCAGTGGCTCCAATGTTTCCTCGGGCGCGACCTGAGACTCTCAGTGGTGATGTTCCTCACCTGCTGCTCGGCTCCAATTGGTCGGCTCTTTGCGCATGCCGGAGCTGGCGTCGCCATTGGTTTTGAAGGTGAGATTGAATCAGGAAAGTCTCGGGAACTAGCGGTCGAGGTGCTCGAGGCGATTCTGCGCAAGGGGATGGGGCAGCCTGCCGTACTCGAGGGTTTCAGGTGGGGCCACATTCGCTTAGAGACTCTCAAGAGTATGCATTCGAAGCCCATTGCCTTCTTCTCGGTATCGACATGACAATCCTTCTTGTGGCACCTGTGGACTTCGGTCTTCCGGCGGTCGCCGAAGCTCTGGAATTTTATGGGCTCAAGTCCAGAGCGCTTCCCCTACCACTGCGTAGCGACGAGGCGCTTGTGACTGTCTTCCACCGAGCCGTGCTCATCTTCCCTCATCAAGGGTTGACAGCTATTGGGGAGTGTGTGGTGCAGGTGCGTCGGCGGATAGGAGCGAAAATGCCTCTCCTTGTCTGCGGTCCCCAGCTCTCGGTGTCCGATCGCGAGGAACTGGCGAGGTGCGGAGCATCGAGCTGGCTGGTGCCCAGGAACTGGAGCGACGAGGCGGTCGCGGAGCGAGTACTAGCGGAGTTCATCGCCGCCAGCGATGTGGAACCAGCCTCGTTCGGGAACCTGCGGGGAGCTACCGAGCCGATGCGGGAGCTCTATCAAGACATCGACACCGTGGCGCCGACTTCCGAGCCTGTACTGATCCTAGGCGAGACCGGCACAGGAAAGGAGTTAGCTGCCCAAGAGGTGCACCGATGCAGCGGCCGCACGGATCCTTTAATATCGATCAACTGTGCTGCCTTGACTCCCGAATTGTTGGAGAGCGAGCTCTTCGGGCATGAGCGCGGTGCCTTCTCGGGAGCCATCGGCTCCCGCAAAGGGCTTCTTGCCGAGGCTGGGCAGGGTACGGTCTTCCTCGATGAGATCGGTGACTTGGCTCCCTCCGCCCAAGCCAAGTTGCTGCGGGTGCTCGAAGAGAGAAAGGTCCGCCCAGTCGGAAGCAATCGTTGGCAGCCAATCCACGCCCGAATTGTGCTGGCGACCCATAGAGACCTCGAGGCGGCCTCGCAGAATGGAGGCTTCAGGCAGGATCTCTACGAGCGGATCCGCGGATTTGCCCTCCACCTGCCGCCGCTTCGGGAACATCGGGCCGACCTAATTCTCCTCATTCAGCACTTTGTCGAGGAGTACAACCGGGACTACCCCGGAAATCGGACGATTCCCTCTGGAGCGCTCGATCCACTCTTCCGCTATGACTGGCCGGGAAATGTGCGGGAATTACGTCAGGCGATACGCCGGGCCGCCGCTTCCGCCCGCGATATGGAGCCAATCAGTCTGCGAAGACTTTCGGATGCGGTACAGCGCCGAGGCCCTGTCGCCCCACTTCATACGGTCCCATTCGATCCCGCTGCCGATACCTGGCGAGCCA
>Ga0307506_10000021_pt1 | contig 72487 bp, 14 predicted proteins | sample 25_S_MG_FD_202175 | JGI IMG/M metagenome (GOLD analysis project Ga0307506, IMG submission 202175) | Soil microbial communities from Populus trichocarpa stands in riparian zone in the Pacific Northwest, United States - 25_S | ecosystem: Environmental > Terrestrial > Soil > Riparian zone > Trees... | reverse complement strand
AGGAAATTGGTCGGGACGCCGAGATTTGAACTCGGGACCCCCTGAACCCCATTTGGCTTTTCACTCTACCACTAGTTCCCCTGAAATCCCCCAAGTTGAGCATTCCCAGGGTTTTCCACCCTCTCGGCTTCTCTCCAAGATCTTCGCCTCTCCCCTGAATTCCCCCCAATTCCTCGTCGGGAAAGTACCGAATACGTACCGGCTCGGACTCGCTCTCCAGAGCGTGGCCAAGCCGGAAGGAGACCGATATGCCTGAGCCCAGCTCCCTGAGAGCCACCCCCAACCGTCTGATGAACAAGGAGGCGCACTGATGCCCCGTACTCCCTCCCGTCCCCGAGTCCCCCGGATCAATCCGGCCGTCGTCAAAGATGCCTTCCGCAAGCCGGCCACCTCGGAAGCCGGCTACTACGTCCTCGAGAAGGGCAAGACGCTCGTGTGCCTCCGCGTCCGCAAGACGAGCGTCCACATCGGCGTCCGTCACCAGAGCCGCTGGCACTCTGTCGCCGCCCTCCACGCCGACATGTCCGTCCAAGAGGTCGAGGACGTTCGCATGTCTGCCCTCCAGCTCGCGCGCCAGCTCCAAGATGGCGAGGGCCTCCCCTCCCTTGCCCGAGGCCGGTCAATGACCCTCGCCCAGCTTCACCAGGAGTTCATGGCCGACCTCAAGGAGACTCGCGGCGACGTGCTGAGCAACAATACTCTCAAGAACTACGCCGATGTCTGGCGGCTCTATCTTCTTCCCGCCGCCGGTCGTCTCACGCTTCCCCGCCTCACGGTCGAGGTCGCTCGCCAGATCAAGCGCGAGGTCCCGGCCCTTGTCCTGAAGAATCGGCCGGAGTCCTCGAGCGGCGGACGATACATGGCCAATGCCGCCCTCCAGCAGCTCTACGCCGCTCTCGACTTCGCCTACCGCATGGAGTGGGTCACGCGAAACGTCGCCTCCGCGCGCCTCGTCCCCAGGTATGAGAAGCGGCGAAGCGAAGACTTCCTCGACGCCGAAGCCTACGCCGCCGTCGGTCAAGTTCTCCGCGACCTCGAAACGCGCCTCGCTCAGGGAAAAGAGTCTCCTCTGTCTCTGCGCACTCTCCTCGCCCTCCGGGTCGCGATCTACACCGGCGTCCGGCATCGCTCCGAGTTGCTCTGGACGCAGCTGAGCTGGTGCCGCCTGGACGACGCCGTGCCCCGGATCGGCATCCCGCGCGCCAAGGGAGACCGCGGAAGCCAGGGAGGTGGACGGTGGATCTTCCTCGGTCCCGACGCCGTCCGTTGTCTCAAGGCGATCGAGAGGCCCATCGGCTCCGAGCACCTGACCGTCCCCGGCGACAAGCCCGGCCGACCACTCTTCCGTCTCAACGAGGCCTGGACCGTTATCCTCCGCGCGGCCAATCTCTCGCCGGTTCCGGTCAAGGCGCTACGCCACGGCTTCTCCACTCACTCGGTCGGCATCATCGCCTCGGAGCACCGCGCTCAGCTCATGGGGCATCAAGGCCGACCGATGACGGACACGGTCTATCTTCATCGCCATGGGCCGGATCTGGGACGCGCCGCGGCACTGGTCGAGCACCATCTCCGCGGTCTCCTCGGAGACCTACCAAAAGACAGGGCGCAGATATCGCCTTTCGCTCAGGCCCTTGGTGCCTGATCTCTATGTCCAACGAGCATGCGCCGCTGTGGCGGAAGCGGCGCGATCTTTGCAAAATAGCCGGCCATATCCAGACTCTTATGAGTGAGCCGATGGTTGCAGCGGCGGCCGTGACCGGAGCGCCACTTTAGTTTCTTCTCCCTGTAACGGTCGACACGAGTACGGAAGCTCATAGTACGAGGTCGCTCTTCCTCCATGCGAGCGTGCTACCTTCCTGATCAAGGAGCCAGGTTACCTCCGGCAGAGCCGGAGGCTTGAACTCGTGAACCGCTCAAAGCGGTTTGGTTTTTAGCCGCCTAACTAAAGGCGGCCAGTTATCGCCAGAGGCCCTCTTCCTCCTGTCGCTGGATGTACGCTCGAACGGTTGCCTCATCTCGCCCCACTGTGGAGACGTAGTACCCACGAGCCCAGAAGTGCTGGCCCGTAAAGTTCTGCCGCCTCCCTACAAACGTCCGGGCCACATAGATAGCCGACTTGCCTTTGATGAAGCCCACCACCTGCGACACCAAATACTTCGGCGGAATCGGATGAGCATATGGACATGGTCGGCCAGGAGGTGGCCTTCCTCTATCTGGCACTCTCGATGCGATGCTTACGACCGAAAGACCTCCCCAAGATGGCGCCTCAACTCCTTGGACAACACCATGCGCCGACACTTCGGGATGAACACCACGTGGTACTTGCACTCCCACTTTGTGTGGCCTAGACTCTCGATGTCTTCCATCAAGAACTACCTCGTGGTCGAACTTTGAGCGGTTCACCCGAGGAAGTCTCTGTTATCCAATCCCGGAACTGTCAAACTTTGGGAGTCCGGCAGAGCCTTGGCAGAGCCGGGGGCTTGCTCATGGAGTTACGTTCGCTATTCGGGTCATTCGTTTAGTCTGCCGCCGGGCTACTAGCTTTACCAATTATAGCTAATCTACGGTTGAACCGCTTCTCAATCTACCTCAGATAACGTTACTCCGACTTTGAAGTCGTTCTTCACGAGAACTCAGGATCTCTCTGAGCTTTCTCGCCAAGGTCTGGACGTGAGGCAGTTGGACGGCACTGTCGTGATTACCCGGAACGTCTACGATGTCGAGGCCGCCAGCAGACAGAGAGCCCCAACCGAGGGTTGGATCGGTCGTCCGCACGACGTTCCCCTCTTCTGCCCGCAAGAGGGTGATGCGGCCGGCGAAGGGCTTCGGCTCGTAGGCATGCCGGACCTTCCGGTGGGAGAGGAAGCCTCGCGCCCAGCTCCGCACAACCCGGAGATCGAGCCCGGGAATGATGCCCACCTCGTTCGTCCGTTCCACGAAGTAGACGATTTGCGCATCCATGTCGCCGAGACGGCGCAGGTGGTCGACCGACACGCTCGGGTGATGATGCACCAGGCCCGACAGGATCTCCGGCACGTCTGTGTTGGCGTTGGCTCCTTCACCGGTGATCAGGGTGTCCAGGATGGCCAGGAGACTGAGCGTCTCTCCCTGTTCGTTGAGTTGCCGTGCCATCTCCAGGGCGACGACGCCGCCGAAAGAGTATCCGAGTATCCGGTAGGGCCCCGCGGACTGGACGGAGCGGATGGCGGCCAGGTACTCCGCCGCCATCTCCTCGAGGCTCGCGGAGTCCTCCAGCGGTAAGCTGCTCCACGCGCGGGACTGCAGACCGTAGACGGGCTGGTCCGGCCCCAGGAAACGGGCCAGGTCGGTATAGGTGAGGACCTCGCCGCCGAGCGCATGGATGCAGAAGATGGGCGGCTTCGTGCCTGCCGTCCGAATCGGCACCAGAGGTGTCCAGGCCGGCTCCTCCTCCTGCTCCTCGATGGCCTGGGCAAGATTTTCGATGGTCGACGCCCGCAGCATGGAGGTCAGAGGCAGCTCCCTGCCGAGCTCTTCCCGGATCCGGGCGATCAGGCGGATCGCGAGCAGGGAGTGGCCGCCCAACTCGAAGAAGTCATCCTGGATTCCGATGGGACGGAAGCCGAAGAGCTCTTCCCAGATCTGCTTGAGCCTTAGCTCGAGGGCGTTGCAGGGCGGGACATAGGGCGCCATGGCCCGCTGTCCCTCCTGGCGCGGCGACGGGAGGGCCCGGCGATCAATCCGGCCTTCGCGTGTCCGAGGCAGCCGGAGCGCTTTCATGAAGAGGGTGGGAACGATCGCCCGCGGCAGGCGTGCCCGGAGATATCCGTTCAGCTCCTCGACCGAAGGGAAGGCCGGATGGTAGGGGACGACATGAGCCACTAGATGGCTCTCCCCTGCTTCGTCCTCCCAGACCGAGACCGCGCTGTCCAGGAGGTCCGGTTGCCCGCGCAGCACGGACTCGACCTCCATATCCGAACGGTAGAAATCGGCAACGGGGAGCAGAGACTCCGCGTGTCCCAGGATCTCCAGGCGGCAGTCGGACAGAAGGCGCCCGAGATCGCCGGTAAAGAAGGCGCGCGAGCCGGGCACGTCCGCCAGCAGGTCCGGAACGAACCTCGGATCGGTGAGGGCCTGCCGGGCGATGCGGCCGGCGGCGAAGATCCAGCCCGGCCGGCCGGCGGGCACCGGCTGGAGGTCTTCGCTGAGCAGATAGAGGCGGACCCCCGCCGCGGGACGGCCTATGCCCAGCGGGCTGTCCTCGCCTGGCCGACCGGTCTCGACCCGGCCGGCCATGGAGCAGCCGGCGGTCTCGCGAGAGCCGCGGACGGTGTACACCGCGGCGGTCTTTGCCAGCAACCGCTCGGCGAGCCCCCGCGACAGGGATTCTCCCCGCGACACGGCAGCGAGCTGAGGATTCCCGGTCCAGCCGGCCTGCAGGAGGGAGATCCAGGTGGAGGGAGAGGCTTGCAGCAGCGTGGCGCCGCTCGCGACGAGCCGCCGCGCCAGGCGCTCCCCGTCCGTCTCCCCGGAGCCCGCCAGGACGACCCGCGCGCCCAGAGCGAGCGCCGCGAGCAGGTCCACGGCGACCTGCCACGGCGCCTCCGGCAGGACGAGGACGGTGCCGTCGGCGGTCTGCGGGTGCAACCCTTCGAGAGCGGACGCGACGCGCGCCAGGGCGGCGTGCGAAAGCTCGACGGCGGCGGAACCGGCCTCGTTGCCGAGCAGCACGCAGGCCGGTGGGTCTCCGGAGACTTCCCGCGCGGCCGGCGCCTCACTCCCCTCCTCCCCCAGCCGGCTCACCACCAGGCCGGTCACCAGAACGGACACCCCCGGCGCGAAGCCGAGCTGCTCCTCCACCGGGGCCGTTGGATCGAGCGCGACGAAGGCCGCGCCGGCTTCGAGGACTCCGAGCAGGGCTGCGGCGAGCTCCGGTCCGGTGCCGGCGCGTACAGCCACGCGGTCGCCGGGCGCGACTCCGGCGCGGACCAGAGCCCCGGCGAGCTCTCCGGCGCGGTGCGCCAGACCGCCCCAGGTCTCCCGCTCCTCCCCCTCCTCCACGGCGATCCGGCCAGAGTACGATCGGGCGTGATCGAGGATCCGGCGGTGCAGCGGCGTCTCGTCGGGCTCCGGGCGCCGGTTCCAGTCGACGACCAGCTCCTGCCGCTCGGCGGGAGTGAGGAGGGAGAGATCCGCCAGGGTGCGGTCGCCGTCCTCCGCAATGCCCAGCAAGGCCATCCGCAAGTGGCCGAGCAGGCGCTCGACCGTCGCCTGGTCGTACCAGCGGGTGTCGAAGAACAGGCGCAGACCGAGCGGACGCATCGGGCCCGCCACGACCGTGAGGGGGTAGCTCGTCTCCATCCGGCTACGGAAGGAGAGGATCTCCGGGCCGCCCGCGGATTCCCGCGGCGGGACTTCTTCCACCGGGTAGCTCTGGAAGATCACCAGGCTGTCGAACAGCCGCTGGCCGGCGGGCAGGTCGCACCACTCCTGAATCTGGCCGGGCGCGGTCCATTCGAGGAGGCGCATCTCGGTCAGCCGGCCCTGGAGCTCGTGCAGCCACGGCGACAGGCGGGCTCCGCGCGGGATGCGGAGCCGGACCGGGAGGTTGTTGATGAACATACCGAGGATCGACTCGATTCCCTCGAGATCCGGCGGCCGGCCAGAGACGGTGGAGCCGACGACGATGTCGCCGGTCGTGAGGTGCCGGCTGAGGACGAGGCCCCAGGCCGCATGCAGGAGCGTCCCCACGGTCACCCTCTCCTGCCGGGCGAAGGTCTCCAGCCGCTCGGTTTCCGCGGCGGAGAGCTGGAGGGCGCGCTGGCCGTAGCTCTCCTCGTGACGCGTCCCGCGGGCCGGGCGGACGGCCTGCGGCAGAGGACGGTAGCCCATCAGCTCGCGGCGCCAGAGTTCCCGAGCCCTGTCCAGGTCCTGTTGCCGGAGCCACGCAATGTAGCTGCGGTAGGGGAAGGTCGCGGGCAGATCCGGTGCCTGGCCCCGGCCGAGCGCGTCGTAGATGGTGAAGATCTCCTTCTGGAGGAGGTTGCGGCACCAGGCGTCGATCAGCAGATGGTGGTAGCTCCAGACGAGCTGGACCCTGTCGTCGTCCAGGCGGATCAGGGCCAGGCGCAGCAGCGGCGCCCTGCCCGGATCGAATCCGCGCCGGCGATCGGCCCGCAGGTAGCCTTCCAGGCGGGCTTGCTGCTCGTCCGCCGGCACACCGCGCCAGTCCTGGAGGTCCAGCGGCAGCTCGAGCCGCCGCCAGACGACCTGAACGGGCTCTTCCAGGCCGTCGGAGACGAAGGAGGTCCGCAGGATGGGGTGCCGGTCGAGGGCGAGCTGCCAGGTGCGCCGGAACAGATCCGGATCGAATGCACCGCGCAGGGTCGAGCTCTTCTGCTCGAATCCCACCGTGCTGCCGGGGGACGCGAGGGAGTGGAAGAGCAGGCTCTTCTGGAGTGGCGAGGTGATGTAGATGTCCTCGATCGCGCGGTGCGCGGATCCTCCGGAGAGGCCGGCGAGGAGGGTGTCGAGCTCCGCCTGCCCCAGGCCGGAGAGGGGGAAGTCGGACGCCGTGCAGCCTCCCGCCTCGGCCGAGAGGCAGTGGGCGACGAGGCTCTCCAGCTCCTCGACAACCGTCTGGGCCAGGCACTCGATCGTCGCGTCCCGGTAAGCGTCGGAGCTGTAGGTCCAGCGCAGGAACAGCTTTCCGCCCGCGACTCCGCCGTCGATGTTGAGCAGCCAGCTCAGGTGCGACCGCTCACTGCGCTCCGCGCCCTGCGCGCCGCCGACCTGGCCCATGGCTCCAATACCGCCGAGGCCAACCGTCCCTTCCTTCGCATCGAGCTGCCCGAGGTAGTTGAATTTGATCTCCGGCTCCGGCCGTGACCGCAACGCCTCGCCCCCCTCTCCGCTCCCGGTCAGAGAGCGCAGGACCAGATAGCCGAGACCGCGGGCCGGGACCTGCCGCAGCCGCTCCTTGACCGCCTTCAGGGCATCGCCCGGGCGCGCCGGATCGCCGGCTTCCAGCAGCACGGGGTAGCGGCTGGTGAACCAGCCCACCGTGCGCGAGAGGTCGACGTCGTCGAACAGGTTCTCCCGTCCGTGCCCTTCGAGGTGGACGTAGAGCGACCGCTCGCCGCTCCAGCGGGCGACGCCCCGGGCGAGAGCGGTGAGCAGCACGTCGTTGATCTGGGTGCGGTAGGCCGGCGGCACCTCCTGGAGCAGGGCGCGGGTCTCCTCTGGGCCGAGCGCCACGACGTGGCGGCGCTGCGTGGCCACGGAGCTGCGCTGACGGACGCCGTCCACGGGGAGGGCTGGGCGCTGCTCCGGCAGCGCGGCCAGCCAGTAGGCCAGCTCCGGCTCCATGGCCGTGGACTGCGCGTGCGCGGCGAGCCGCTCCGCCCAGCGCTGGAACGAGGTCGTCTTGGGAGCCAGCTCGATGGCCTCGCCGCGGCGGAGCTGGTCCAGCGCCGTGGCCAGATCCTCCATGAGCACCCGCCAGGAGACGCCGTCCACCACCAGGTGATGGAGGGCGAGCAGCAGCCGGCTCGGGCGCCCGCCTCTCCTCTCGAAGAGGGCGGCCCGCACGATCGGCCCGCGGGCCAGATCGAGGCTGGCCTGGACCTGGGCCGCCGCGGCCTCCAGCGCGGCCTCCGGGTCGGGTAGCGCGGTGAGGTCGATCCGGACGAACGCGTTCGACGACTCCGCGGGCGCGGCGACGTGCTGGCGCACGCCGTCCGGCCCGGCCACGAAGCGCGAGCGAAGACTGTCGTGGTGCGCGAGGAGGGCGGCGACGGCGCTCTCCAGCGCGGCGGCCGGCGGAGCCTCCTCCAGATCGACCCACAGCGCCTGATTCCAGTGCGCGGGATCGGCGAAATCCTGCTCGAAGAACCAGCGTTGGATCGGCGTCAGCAAGACGTCGCCGGTGACCGAGCCCTGCTCGGCGACCGCCTCCGGGGCGGTGCCGGCCACAGCGGCCAGCCGGGAGATCGTCTGGTGCTCGAAAAGCTGCTGCGGATTGAGCCGGATCCCCACGCGGTTGGCCCGCGCGATGACCTGGATGGCGAGGATCGAATCCCCGCCCAGCTCGAAGAAGTTGTCCTCGACCCCGACCCGCTGGACGCCGAGCACGGTGGCCCAGATCCCGGCCAGCCTCTCCTCGGTCTCGGAGCCCGGCGCGACGTACGCCCCGCGCGCCGGCTGGGCGCGCTCCGGCGCGGGCAGGGCCCGCCGGTCGACCTTGCCGTTGGCGGTGAGGGGGAGCGCGGGGAGCACGACCAGGGCCGAGGGGACCATGACCTCGGGCAGCCTCTCGCGCAGGAAGGCGAGGAGCGCGGCCACGTCCGGCTCGCGCCGCGGCCGGCCCGTGACGTAGGCTACCAGGCGCCCGGCGCCGGCACCCTCCTCCCGCAGCACGACGACCGCCTCCCGCACCTCGGGGCGGCTGCGCAGCAGCGCCTCGATCTCGCCGAGCTCGATGCGGAAGCCGCGCAGCTTGACTTGGTGGTCGACCCGGCCCAGGAACTCCAGCTCGCCCCTGTGGTAGCGGACGCGGTCGCCGGTCCGATAGAGCCGCGCTCCCGGCTCCGTGCTGAAGGAATGGGGGACGAAGCGGTCCGCCGTCCAGTCCGGACGGCCCAGGTAGCCGCGCGCCAGGCCGGCGCCGCCCAGGTAGAGCTCTCCCGCGACGCCCGCCGGCACCGGCAGGCCGCGGCTGTTCAGGACGTACGCCTCGGCGTTGGGCAGGGGCCGACCCAGCGGCACCCCTCCGGCGCCCGTTTCGGACGCGCCCACGGGCCGCGCCAGGGCTCCCACCGTGGACTCGGTGGGGCCGTAGTGGTTGGCCACGCGGCAGCCGGGAGCGAGCCGGCTCACCTCCTCGATCAGCTCCCAGACCGACTTCTCGCCTCCGAGCACGAGAAGGTGGCGCGGCAGGATCCGGGCCGGATCCGCCGCCGAGAGGAGCGCGACGAGGTGGGAGGGCACGATCTTCAGGCAGTCGATCGCCTCGCGGGCGAACAGCTCGCCCAGGGCGTCCGGATCCGAGAGCCGCGAAGGCGCCACGACATGCAGGCATCCGCCGGTGGTCAGCGCCGGGAAGACCGCGGTGTTCCCGAGGTCGGCAGCGAACGTCGAGACCACCGCGAACTGCCAGCCGGGCTCCATCTCCAGGCGCTCGGCCACGCCCAGCACGTAGTCGGTCAACTGCCGGTGTTCCACGGCCACGCCCTTCGGCTGCCCGGTGGAGCCCGAGGTGAACAGGATGTAGGCGAGGTTGCGGCCGTCCACCGCCACACCGAGGTCGTCCTCGGCGAAGCCGGCGAGGCCGTCTTCCAGGAGGGCGACTGCGATCCCCGGCTCGGGCAGCGATGCGGCGAGGCTCGCCTGGGTCAGCAGCACCCGCGCTCCGGCCTCGGCGAGCATCGCCATCACCCGCTCGTGCGGGTGTCCCGGGTCGAGCGGCACGTAGGCCCCGCCCGCCTTGAGGGTGGCCAGGAGGCCGACGACCAGGCCGGCGGAGCGCTCCGCCCAGAGCGCCACCCGCACCTCCGGACCGACGCCGAGCGCGCGCAGCCGGCGGGCCAGCGCATTGGCCCGTCCATTGAGCTGGCGATAGGTCAGCCGCTCTCCCTCGAACACGAGGGCCGGGCTCCCGGGCGTGGCCGCCGCCTGCCGCTCGAACAGCTCGTGCCAGGCGCGGCCGGCGCCGGCGAGCTCCCGCCGGGTCGCGTTGAGGTCCTCCAGGAGCTCCCACCGCTCCATCCCGGTCAGGAGGTCGAGGTCGCCGAGGGGCCGCCCGGGATCGGCGGCGATCTCTTCGAGGAGCCGGCCCAGGCGCTCGCCCAGGCGCTCGGCGTCTCCCGCGGAGAACCGCGAGGAATCGAGCTGGAGCTCCAGCCGGAGGGTGCCTTCCTCCTCAAGGCAGCAGAGCTTGACCTTGAAGCGTTCGCAGCAGACGTGCTGGACGCAGAAGGAGAAGCGCAGGCTGGCGGCCGCCCAGGGCGCGGGCGCCTCGATGGTCTCGAAGGCGGCGGCGTACGCCGGGATCCTGTCGAGGTCGGCGAGCAGCTGCCGTCCCAGGGCCTGGCTCTCGGCTTCGGCCATCTGGCCGAGGAAGGAGCCGAAGGGGGCCGCGGCGTCGAGCGATCCGGTCACGGGCAGACAACGCTCGAAGAGGCCGAGGAGGTCTTCGAGAGCGTCGTAGCTCCGGCCCGGGAAGAGCCGCCCCACGGCGAGCGTCTCCTGGCCGGTCAGGCGCCAGAGCAGCACCTGCCAGGCGGCCAGCAGGAGCTGCGGCAGGGAGACCTCGAGGCCCTGCGCCACACCCGCGAGCCGCTCCGCCAGGGCGGGAGCGAGGGCGATCGGGCGCGCCTGCGGCACGAAGGGGGCGTCGATCTCCCGCGCCTCCTCCTCGGGCAGGGTGAGGTTGCCGAACGTGGGATCGGCGGCGCGTTCCCAGAAGGCCCGCGCCTCGACGGTCTCCTCGTCCTCCTCGGCGAGGAGCTGCTCCTGCCACTCGGAGAAGTCGGCGTACTGCACGGTCTCCTCGGCCTCCGCATCATTCGCATCGCCGGCCGGAGCGGCGCCGGCGTAGGCGCGTCCGATCTCCCGGACCAGGTTCTCCAGCCCGCGCCGGTCGGCGCAGAGGGCCGGCAGGGTCAGCAGCAGGAGGTGCCGGCCACGGCCCAGATCGGCCAGGCGCAGGCGCAGAACCGGATCGCCGGCGAGGTCGAAGCCCCGGGCGCGCTCCTGCTCGAGGAGGAGGGTGGCCTGCGTGCGCAGATCGCCGGACGGAGCGAAGGACCCGAGCGTCTCACCCCATTCGGCCTCCCCTTCCGGCTCGACCACCTGCACCGGGAACCGCTGCCCCGGACGGCGGACGAACCGGGTGCGGAGGATCTCCTGGCCCGCCACGGTCTGCTCGACCGCCTGGCGCAGCCGGGCGGCGTCGAGATTCCCCTCGACGAGCACGGCACCCTGAGTGACGAAGCGGTCTTCCGGCCGCTGGGCCGACCACAAACGCCTCTGCTGAGCGGACGGCCGGAAGGCTTTGGACGTCGTCTGGATCTGAGTAATCATCGCTCCTCCGAAAGTGCTTCTGCTTGAAGGGCGGGCGGCCGGACGGCCGCCTTGCGGGCTCCGAGGAGGCGGCCGACGCGGGCCTGCTGGCGCTCCTGGCGCTCGGCGGCGCGACGCTCGCGCTCCTCGGGATCGAGCATCTCGAGCTGGCTCAGCCGCGCGTCCGGATTCCCGGCCGCGCTGGCCAGGAGGTTCGCGAGGTGGCGCCCGAACCGCTCGATCGTGGCGGTGTCGAACAGGTGAGTCCGATAGTTCCACACCCCTTCGATCCCCCGGGGCGATTCCCAGAGGAAGAGGGCGAGGTCGAACTTGGCGGTGCCGAAATCGAAAAGCTGCGGAGTCAGGTTGAGCCCTTCGAGGCGCAGCGCGGCGGCCGGAGCGTTCTGCAACACGAAGAGCACGTCGAAGAACGGCAGCCGGCCGGGCCGCCGCTGCGGCTGCAGCTCACGCACCAGCTCGTCGAACGCCACCTCCTGGTGCGCGAAGGCGCCGAGGGTCATCTCGCGCGTCCGCCGCAGCAGCTCGCGGAAGGTCGGATTGCCCGACAGATCCGTCCGCAGCACCAGGTTGTTGATGAAGAAGCCGATCAGATCCTCGACCTCGAGGCGGTTGCGGTTCGCCACGTCGGTGCCGACCACGACGTCCGTCTGCCCCGAGAGACGGTGCACGAGGACGTTGAACGCCGCCAGCAGGGTCATGAACAGGGTCGCGCCCTCGCGGCGCCCGAGCGCCAGGACCTGCGCAGACAGCTCGGGAGAGAGGGTGAACGGCAGGAAGGCACCGGCGAAGGTGCGCTGCACCGGCCGCTGCCGGTCGACCGGCAGTTCCAGGTCCTCGGGCATGCCGGCGAGCTGCCGCCGCCAGTAGGCGAGCTGCGATTCCAGGACCTCTCCTTGCAGCCATGCGCGCTGCCAGCGGGCGTAGTCGGAGAACTGGATGGGAAGCGCCGGGAGCGGCGACGGCCGGCCGGCGACGAACGCGCCGTAGAGCACCGCCACCTCGCGGACCAGGACGCTCATCGACCAGGCGTCCGAGACGATGTGGTGGGTGGTGAACAGGGCCACGTGCTCCCCGGGCTCCTCGCGCAGCAGGCAGACCCGCAGCAGAGGACCGCGCGTCAGGTCGAACGGCCGCCCCGCCTCGCCGCGGGCCAGCCGCTCGATCTCGGCCTGCCGGTGGCCGGGCGGCAGGACCGCCAGGTCCACCACCGGCAGGGGGACTGGAGCCGGGGGAGCGACGGCCAGCGCGGCCACCCCTTCGACCGCGGGGAAGCCGCAGCGCAGCGTCTCGTGCCGCTCCGCGATCTCGGTGAGAGCGCGCTCCAGGGCGCTCCGGTCCAGCGGACCGCTGAGCCGGATGGCGCGCGGCACGTTGTACGCCGCCGTGGCCGGATCGAGCTTGTGCATGAACCAGAGGCGCTCCTGGGCGAACGACAGCGGCCGTACGGCGCCCTCCGCCGCCCTCGCGATGGGCGGAGCGTCCGCCCGGCCGCCCTTGCCGGCGCGCTCGATGCGCGCCGCGAGGCCCGCGATGGTCGGCTCCTCGAAAAGCGCCCGCAGAGGGAGATCGACCGCGAACGCGCTGCGCACCCGGGAGACGAACCGAATCGCCAGCAGGGAGTGGATGCCGAGCTCGAACAGGTCCTCGCGGACGGGGACGTCGTCGACGCCGAGCAGGCCGGCCCAGAGCTGGACCAGGACCTCCTCGGTGGGCGTCTTGAGATTCCGCCCGTCGCCGGCCCCGGCCCCAGCCAGGGTCAAGCTCAGGGCTAGGGCGGCGCGGTCCACCGTGCCGTCCGGCAGGAGCGGCAGGCGCTCCAGGACGGTGACGGTGAGCGGCAGCGCCACGTCCGGCACCATCCGGCGCAGGGAGCGGCGGACCTCGGCGCTCTCGATCCGGTGTTCCGCGGCCGGTTCCACGAAGACCTGCAACGACCCGCCGGAGGCACCGCGCATCTCGACCGCGGCCTGCGCCACGCCGGGATGGCGCCGCAGGGCGGCCTCGATCTCGCGGGCGGTCAGCTCGCTGTCGGAAGCTCCGGCGCGGCCGAGCCACTCGATCCGGCCGTCCGGCTGGTAGCGGGCGAGGTCGCCCGTCCGGCGGTCCGCCGTGCCGAGGCAGACCTCGCCGGTGACGCCGACCGGCACCGGCTCCCCGTGGGCGTCGAGCAGGAACCGCTCCTGCCCCGGCGCGCCGGCGCCCCACTCGACGAGGAGCTGATGGCGCTCGGCCGCGGTGAGCAGCGGCAGGCGGGCGAGCGGGGTCTCGGGCTGCTTCACGATCCCTTGGAGCAGGGTCGCCAGGTGGCCGAGCATCCGGCCGATCAGGGCGTCGTCGAACCGTGACGTGTCGTAGTAGAGGGCGAGCACCGTCGGGGGGCCGAACGACATCAGGGTCAGCGGATAGTTGGTCTCGAGCCGGTAGCCGGAGGCGCGGATCTCCAGCCCCTGCGACGCCGCGCCCTGGCCGACGTCCGCCGTGGGGACGTTCTGGTGGAGCACCAGCGTGTCGAACAGCCGCTGCCCGGAGCCGAGGCCGGCCCACTCCTGGATCTGCGCCGGCGCGCAGTGCTCGTACTGGCGCAGCTCCGCCGCTTTCTGCTGCAGCTCCTCCAGCCAGGCCAGCACGGGCCGGTCGGGCGGCACGAGGACGCGGACCGGCAGGTTGTTGATGAACATGCCCAGGATCGACTCGACGCCGGGGAGGCCGGCGGGCCGGCCGGCGACCGTGGTGCCGAAGAGCACGTCCGGGCGGCCGGTGATGCGGCTCAGGAGGAGGGCCCAGGCGGCCTGGATCAGGGTGCCCATCGTCAGCCGGTGGCGCCGGATGAAGGCCGCGAGCGCGGCATCCACGGCCGGCGGGAGCGCGATCTTCCGGTGGTGCTGCCCCTCCCGGCCGCCGTCCCAGCCGGCGGGGCGGCCGAGCCGCAGTGGAGAGGGCTCCGCGCCGTCCAGGGTCCGCCGCCAGAACGTCCGCGCCGCCGCCTCGTCCTGCCGGCCCAGCCAGGCGATGAAGTCGCGGTAGGGGCGGCACGGCGGGAGCGCCAGGTCGCGCCCCTGCCGGAACGCGTCGTAGAGGGCGAAGACCTCGCGCAGCACGATCGACCGGCACCAGGCGTCGAGGAGCAGATGGTGGTAGCTCCAGACGAGCTCGTGGAGGTCGTCGGCCAGCCGGATCAAGGTGATCCGCAGGAGAGGGGGCCGCTGGAGCTGGAAGCCGCGCCGCTCGTCGGCGGCCAGCAGCTCGGCGCGCTTCTCCCGCTGCTCGTCCGCGGACAGAGACCGCCAGTCGAGCAGCTCGAAGGGGAGCCGGGCCTGCTTCCAGACCGCCTGCAGAGGCTCCTCCATCCCGTCGGTCAGGAACCCGGTGCGGAGGATGGGATGGCGGTCTACCACGCGCTGCCAGGTGCGCTCGAACGCTGCGATGTCGAGCTCGCCCTGGAGCGTCGTGTGCTTCTGCTCGAAGCCGGCCCGCGAGCCAGGCGTGGCCAGCACGTGAACCAGCAGGCTCTTCTGGAGCGGCGAGAGAGGGTACAGATCCTCAATATTCTTCATGGGTCTCCTCCGCGCCTCCCTCGATCCGGGAGACCAGGTCCGCGAGCCGGGCCAGCCGCTCCTCGTCGAGATCCGCCAACGGAAAGTCCGACACGGTGTAGCCGCCGGCCTCCGGCGCCAGGCAGTGCTCGATCAGCGACCGCAGGGCGGCCATATAGCGCTCGGCCATCCCCTCGATGGTTTCGGGCCGGTGGAGCTCGGCACTGTAGAGCCAGGTGATCTGGAGACGGCCGCCCAGGATGCGGCCGATGATCTCGATCTCCCGGCTCCGCTTGCCGCGCAGGCTGCGATCGGGCGCTTTCTCCTCCGCCGCCAGGCGGAAGGGGGAGGTCGAGGCGAGCGCCTGATCGAATTGGCCCAGATAGTTGAAGCCGATCTGCGGCTCCGAAGCCTCGGGCAGCCGAGGACGCAGCAGGCCGTAGCCGATCCCGCGCTGCGGGACCTGGCGAAGCTGCTCCTTGACCCGCTTCAGGGTCTCGCCCGGGTCTCCGGCCGGGCCGGCGTCGAGCCGCACAGGGAAATGGGTGGTGAACCATCCGACGGTGCGCGTGAGGTCCACGTCCGCGAAGAGGTCCTCGCGGCCGTGCCCTTCGAGCTCCACGACGAGCGGCGAGCCGAGAGCCAGCGCCAGACCGGCGAGCAAGGCGTCGTTGATCTGCGTGTGGTAGGCCGCGGGGACCTCCTGGAGCAGCGCGCGCGTGTCCCCGGCGTCGAGCCAGCGCGACACGGCGCGGGTCGAGCCGACGGAATTGGCGCCATCTGGCAGGTCCACCGGCAGGCGCACGGACCGGCTCCCGGCCACCGCGCTCCAATAGTCGACCTCCTCCTCCAGGGCTCCGGACGCCGCGCGCTCGGCCAGGCGCTCGGCCCAGGTCTGGAACGACGTGGTCCGCGGCGGCAGTTCGACGGCGTTGCCCTCGGCGAGCTGACGGGTCGCCGTCTCAAGGTCTTCCAGGAGGATGCGCCACGACACGCCGTCCACCACCAAATGGTGGGCGACCAGCAGCAGGCGGCTCCCCCGCCCGGCGCCGAGGTCGAAGACCACGGCGCGGAACAGGGGGCCGGCCGCGAGGTCGAGGCTCGCCTGGGCCGCCGCCGCGGCGGTTTCCAGAGCGGCCTCCGGCTCCGCCGCGATGGACAGATCGATGCGCTCGACGGGCACCGGCGCCTCCGGGTCCAGGGGAGCGCAGACCTGGCGCAGGACGCCCTCCTCGACGAAAAACCGCAGGCGCAGGGCGTCGTGATGCGCCAGCAGATGGCGGACCGCCCCGTCCAGCACGCCCGTCTCCAACGGCTCCTCCAGGCGCAGCAGCACGCTCTGGTTCCAGTGGTGAGGGTCGGCGAGATCCTGCGCGAAGAACCAGCGCTGGATGGGCGTCAGCTCGACCTCGCCCCGGGACTCTTCCGTGCCGGCGATCACCAGGCCGGCGCCGCCCGCCAGAGCGGCCAGGTCGGCGATCGTCTGGTGCTGGAAGATCTGCCGCGGCTGGAGCGCCAGGCCGGCCCGGTTGGCCCGGGCGATGGCCTGGATGGCGAGGATCGAGTCACCGCCCAGCTCGAAGAAGCTATCGGTCACGCCGATCCGCTCGATGCCGAGCACCGAAGACCAGATCTCCGCCAGCTGACGCTCCGCTTCCGTGCGGGGCTCCACGTAGGTCCCGCGGGCCGCCGGCCCGGTCTCGGGAGCGGGCAGGGCGGCGCGGTCTATCTTGCCGTTGGCGGTCAGCGGCAGGGCCGGCAGGACCACCAGGGCCGCCGGCACCATGGGCTCCGGCAGCACCTGGCGCAAGAAGGCGAGGAGCGCCGCCGCGTCTGGCGGCGGGCCGGGCCGGCCCACCACGTAGGCCACCAGGCGGCCGGCCCCGGGGCCGTCCTCGCGGACCACCGCGACCGCCTCGCGCACCTCGGAGCGGCTGCGCAGCAGCGCCTCGATCTCGCCGAGCTCGATGCGGAAGCCCCGCAGCTTCACCTGATGGTCCACCCGGCCCAGGAACGCCAGCTCCCCCGCCGCGGTGTGGCGCACCAGGTCACCGCTCCGGTAGAGCCGGGCGCCCGGCACGCCGCCGAACGGGTCGGGGACGAACCGCTCGGCCGTCCAGCCGGGCTGCCCCAGGTAGCCGCGCGTCAGGCCGGCGCCGCCCAGGTAGAGCTCCCCCGCGACACCCGCCGGCAGCGGCTGGCCGTTGCGGTCGAGGACGTAGGCCGCCGCGTTGGGCAGGGGCCGGCCCAGCGGCACGGTCCCCATCCCCTCCTCCTCCGGCCCGACCGGCCGCGCCGTGACGCCGACGGTCGACTCCGTGGGGCCGTAGTGGTTGGCCACCCGGGTGGCGGGCGCCAGCCGGCGCACCTCCCGGACCAGCTCCCAGCTCGACTTCTCGCCGCCCAGGACGAGCAGCCGCCGCGGCAGCACCCGCCGCGGCTCGGCGCCGGAGAGGAGCGCTCCCAGGTGCGACGGGACGATCTTCAGGCAGTCGATCCCCTCGCGGGCGAAGAGCGCGCCCAGCCCCTCCGGGTCGGAGGCGCGGTCCGCCGCGACCACGTGCAGACAGCCCCCCGTGGTCAGCGCCGGGAAGATCGACGTGTTCCCGAGGTCGGCGGCGAAGGTCGAGACAACCGCGAAGCTCCACCCCGGCTCCATCTCCAGGCGCTCGACCACGCCGAGCACGTAGTCCACGAGCTGCCGGTGCTCCACCGCCACACCCTTCGGCCGCCCCGTGGAGCCCGAGGTGAAGAGCACGTAGGCCAGGCTCTCCCCGGCGACCTCCACCGCGAGATCGTCCTCCGCATACCCGGCGAGGGCGGCGGGATCGTCCAGCGGCACGACCGTCACGGCCGGGAGGTCGAGAGTGCCGAGGAGCGCCGACTGCGCCAGCACGACCCGGGCGCCGGCGTCGGCCAGCATGGACTCCACCCGCTCCGGCGGGAAGCCGGGGTCGAGCGGCACGTAGGCTCCGCCGGCCTTGAGGACCGCCAGCAGCCCCACGACCAGCTCCAGAGAGCGCTCCGCCCACAGCGCCACCCGGCCCTCGGCACCGACGCCGGCGTCGCGCAGGCGGCGCGCCAGGCGATTGGCCCGGGCATTGAGCTCCCGGTAGGTCAGACGCTCCCCTTCGCACGCGAGCGCCGGGCTCTCCGGCGTGGCCGCGGCCTGCGCCTCGAACAGCAGGTGCCAGCCGGCCGACACGGCAGGGTACTCCCGCCGGGTGGCGTTGAAATCCGCCAGCAGGGCGCCGCGCTCCGCCGCGCCGAGCAGGTCCAGCTCTCCGGCCAGGGCTGCCGGCCGCCGGACCGCCGCGGCGAGCAGCGCCCCCAGCGCCGCGGCCACGCGCCCGGCCTCGGCCGCGCCGAGGCGGCTCTCGTCATGCCAGACCTCCAGCGCCAGGTCCGCGCCGCGGCGCAGCGCGAGGAGCTTGAGCTTGAAGCGCTCGCAGCAGACGTGCTCCGCCAGGACGGAGAACGAGACCCCGCCGCCGGTGAGCGCCCCAGGGATCTCCCGGACCTCGAAATCGACGGCGTCGACGTCGAGCCGCTCTCCCGCGCCGTTGACCGCCTCGCTGTCGAACGACTCCTGCCGGTCGGCGGCGTCCTGCAGCCAGCGGCCGGCCCGCTGCGCCAGCTCCTCGAAGCGGAGGCCGTCCTCCACCCGCGCCGGCAGGGGCAGGGCCTTGGCGAAGAGACCGCAGGCGGTCGCGAGATCCTCGAACGGCCGGCCGTCGGCCACAGCGCGCACCACCACCTCGGGCTCGCCGGTCAGCCGCGCCAGGACGAGCTCCCAGGCGGCGAGCAGGAACGCCCCGGAGGAGACGCCGCAGGCCGCGGCGGCCCGCTCCAGAGCCGGAGCGAGCTCCGTCCCACTCTCCAGGCGGAGACGGGCGGGGGCGAAGGCTTCTCCGCCGCGGGCCGGCTTCTCTCCCGGCAGCACCGGGTAGCGCGGCAGCGCGGCGCACCGCTCTCGCCAATGCTCGCGGGTTGCCACGTCGGCCTCGTCGGAGTCCAACATCTCCTGCTGCCATTCAGAGAACTGGAGGTACTGCACGATCTCCTCGTCCGCGACCGCGGACGGGCGGAACGCGTAGAGGTCCACGGCCTCGCGCAGCAGGTTGCGGAGCGTCGCCGCGTCTGCGGCGAGCGCCGGCAGCGTGAGGACCAGAGCGTGACGGTCGGCGCCGCCGCACAGCAGCCGGCACCGCATCAGCGGGCCTTTCTCGACGTCGAAGCCCTCCGCCCTCTCGGCCGCCGCGGCGCGGTCGCAGGCGGCGTTCCACTCCGCGGCGCCCCCGGCCGCGACCTCCTCCTCGCGCCAGGCCACGGCGACGGACTCGGCGACGACCTGCAATGGGAACTTGTCGCCACGGCGCCGCTGGAAGCGGGTCCGCAGCGCCTCGTGGCGGGACGCAACCCGGTCGAGGGCGCAGCGCAGCGCCGCTGGATCGAGGGGGCCGTCGAGAGACAGCACGCACTGCGCCTGGAAGACGGACGAATCCTGCAGCAGCGGCCAGAGGTGGCGCTGCTGGGGGGAAAGGCGGAAACCGTGGATCGTCGAGAGCTGCATGGCTGTGCCCTTCCGGTCAGGCCAGTGATTCGGCGGTGACAGCCGCCGGCTCCTCTTCGAGCAGGCTCACAGCCCTGGGCTGGACTCGCTGGAGCCTCCTGCGGCTGGTCTCTTTCTGCTTCTGCTGCGCGAGCGCGCGCTCGGCCTTCTCTTCTTCGGTCAAAGACTCCAGGTCGTCCAGCCGGGCGTCCGGGCTCGCGGCCGCGGCGGCGAGCAGCGTCTCGAACCGGCGGGACATCCGGGCGATGGTCCGGGGGTCGAACAGCTCGGTCCGGTACTCCCAGTTGCCCTGGACCGCGCCCTCCCCCTCGTTGAGGAACAGGGCCAGGTCGAAACGAGAGATCCCGGTGCTGAACGAGAACGGCTCCATGACCAGACCCTGCGAGACGATCTGCGAGTGCGCCTGCTCACCCTGCTCGACGCGGACCGTGTCGCTCTGCATCACGAACAGCACGTCGAACAGCGGCGACGGGTGGAGGGTGCGCTCCGGCTGCAACTCGGCGACCACCCGGTCGAGCGGCACGTCCTGGTGCGCGTAGGTCTCGAGGGCCACTTCGCGGACCCGTTGCAGGAGCTGGCGGAAGGTGAGGCTCCCCGAAAGCTGCGTGCGCAGCGGCAGGGAGTTGATGAAGAACCCGATGAGCCGCTCGATCTCGCGGCGGTTGCGGTTGGCGAGGTGGGTCCCCACCACCAGGTCCGTGTCGCCGGTCATGTGGTACAGCAGCGTCTTGAAGGCGGCCAGCAGGGTCATGAACAGGGTCGCCTTCTCCCCCTGGCCCAGCGACCGCAGCGCCGCGGCGAGGGGCTTCGGGATGGCCAGCGGCAGCACGCCGCCGCGATGGGACGGAGTCTCGCTGCGCGGACGGTCGAGCGGCAGCCGCAGCCCCTTCGGCGCGCCGAGGAGCTGCCGGCGCCAGTAGGCGAGCCCCTTCTCCAGGGTCTCCCCCTGCATCCAGCCGCGCTGCCACAGCGCGTAATCGGCGTACTGGACGGGCAGTTCGGGAAGCGCCGGCCGCCGGCCCGCGGAGAACTCGGCGTAGCAGACCATCAGCTCCCCGGTGAAGACCTCTCCCGACCAGTGGTCGAAGATGATGTGGTGGGCGGTGAAGTGCATGATCGCGCTCTCGTCCGCCAGCCGCACCAGGACCGTGCGCACGAGCGGGCTCTCGCCCAGGTCGAACGGACGCTGCACCTCCATGCGGGCGACCTTCCGCGCCTCGTCCTCCCACCTCTCCTCGGGGAGCCCGCGGAGATCGACGACGGGCAGAAGCCAGTCGTCGAGCGGCGTGACGACCTGCACACCGCGGCCGTCAACCGACTCGAAGTGGGTGCGCAGGGCCTCGTGGCGCCGCGCGATCTCCAGCAGGGACCGGCGGAGCACGGTGGCGTCCAGGGGCCCGTAGAGGCGCGGCGCGCGGGTGACGTTGTGGCCGGCCGTGCCCGGGTTGAGCTGCTCGACCACCCACAGCCGCTGCTGCCCGAAGGACAGCGGCAGCAGGCCGGCCGCGGCGCGGTCGACCTTCTCGACCGCCGGCGCCGCGGTCGCGTCCCCCGGCTCCGCCCCCTGCATCCGCCGCAGGGCCTCGCAGACCTCGGCGATGGTGGGCGCTCCGAACAGCGCGTCCATGGAGAGCGCCACGTCGAACGTCTCGCGGATGCGGGCGAGCAGCTGAACGGCCAGCAGCGAGTGGCCTCCCAGAGAGAAGAAGTCGTCGTGGATGCCCACCTGATCGAACCCGAGAGCCTTTTCCCAGAGCTCGACCATGGCGCGCTCGCTCTCGTCGCGCGGAGCGGCATAGGCCGACGGCAGATTCCGCCGGTGCCGGCTGGACGCGGAAGCTACTGCCGCGTCCGCCCTCTCCTGCGCCGGCTCGGCGGACCGCCGGAGACGCTCGAGTTCCCACGGCAGGTCGCGGACCGAGATCGCGACCTGCGGCCGCGTCACTCGCGTGAGGGCGCGCAGGAACAGGTCTCCCGCCCGGTCCGGCCCGATGCCGTCCACCGTGGCCCCCCGGGACTCCGCCGCGGCGGAGCCGCCGATCCTCTTCAGCGTGAACCGTTCGACCTGGACCAGCTCGCGGCCGTCTTCGTTGACGAGGCTCAGGTCGAAGCTGGCGGTCCCGCTGCGGTCCACGCCGCCGTCGAGGGGCCGGAAGCGCACCCAGGTCCTCCGCTCCAGTGGCCCGCGCACCCGCAGCGCGCCGTAGGAGGCCGGCAGGAACGAGCCCCCGGACAGCCCGACCGCGCTAGCGGCCGTGGCCACGTCGAGGAGCGGCGGATACAGGTAGAAGGTCTCCAGGTCCCCGGCCCGCTCGTGCGGGAGCTCGAAGAAGAAGGTCCCCTCGTCCAGCCGCCGCTCGCGGATCTCGCACCAGCTCTGCCCCCAGAAGACGGAGCCGGCGGTCCGGCCTTCCGGTCCGCCGAGCGGGTTCCCGGCGGCCGCCTCCGCGGCCGGCGCCTCCCCGGCGACGAGATCACCGGCCGGCTCGTCCGCCCCCTCGAGCACGTCGACCACGCCGCGGGCGTGCTCGACCCAGGGGCCCTGGGGGCGCGGCTGCGAACGCACCGAGAAGATGAAGCCGTGGCCGTTGCGGCGCAGCGACGTCCGCACCTCCCGGGTCCCTCCTTCGGGGATGGAGAGGATCTGCTGGAACTGCACGTCCCGCAGCTCGATCATCCGGCCCGCGGCGCGTTCCGCGAAGGCCGCCCGGGCCATCTCCAGATAGGCGACGCCCGGAAGGACCGGCTCTCCGAACACCTTGTGCTCGCGCAGTAGCCAATGCGACGCCGCGCCGAGCTCCACGGCGAACAGCTCCTCGTCCTCGGACGCGTGGAGCCGGCGGCCGAGCAGCGGATGGACCACCTCCCTGTCTCCGTCGAAGCTCTCCCGCGGCGCCTCGGACAGTCCGCGGGAGACCGCGGGGTTGTCGGAGGGAGCCGGCGTGGGAGCGGGCTTCTTGCCGAAGTCCGCGGCCATCCCCACCTCGCGCCAGAAGGTCCAGTCGATCGACAGGGTGAGCTGCCCCCGCGCGGTGTTGGCCTGCGCGAACGCGTCGAGGAATGCGTTGGCGCCGCAGTAGTCGACCTGTCCCACATCGCCGGTCAGGCCGATCGTCGAGGCGTGCAGGACGAAGAAGTCGAGCGGCAGGTCCGCCACCGCGGCGGCCAGCGCCAGCGTGCCGCGGACCTTGGGCGCCATCACCGTTTCGACGTCCTGCGGCGTCTTGAACTGGATCAGGCCGCCGCCCGGGACGCCGGCGCCATGGAGGACTCCGTGGAGGGCGCCGAAGCGCTCGAGCGTCTCGCGCACCACGGCCGCCATCTGACCGGCGTCCGTGACGTCGGCCTGCGCCACCACGACCTCGGCGCCCGCCTCGCGCAGCGCGAGGACCTGGCGGATCTTCCGGGTGACGGAATCCTCCTCGCCGTGGGCGGCGATCCAGGCCGGCCAGCTCTCTTCAGCGGGGAGACCCGAACGGCCGACCAGGACGAGGCGGGCCTGGACGGTCCGCGCCAGCGTCTCGGCCAGGGTCAGGCCGACGCCGCCGAGGCCGCCCGTGACCAGGTAGACCCCGTGCTGCCGCAGGCGCCGGTCGAGAGCCGCGGAGCCCTCCAGGCGCAGCGGTCGCACCTCGGGAATCCAGCACTGGTCGCCCCGGTAGGCCACCTCGCCCTCGGTGCGGCCGGCGGCCAGCTCGGCGAGGAGGCGATCGGTCCAGGGCTCCAGCGGCTCGCCGGCCGCCGGCAGGTCGACCTCCACGGTCCGGCAGGCGATGCCGGTGTACTCGTTCGGGATCACCCGGGCGGGACCCAGCAGGGTGGCCTTCTCCGGCTCCGGCACGTCGCCGCCGAGGATCCTCCACAGAGAATTGGTGACGATCCCGAGATGCAGGCGCTCGGTGAGCCCCACCTCTCCCAGGGCCTGCGCCAGGTACAGGAGGCTGTAGAAACCCCGGTCCTGGAGCGCAGCGAAACCGGTCGCACCCGGCGTCGCCGTGAGGCTCCAGAGATGGACGATCCGGTCGGGCCGCCAGTCCGCGGCGAGCAGGTTGCGCAGGAGCTGCGACCACTCCTTCAAGCGGCCTGGATGGAGCGTCCAGCTCCGGCCGTCCCGTTGGGAGAGCTCGGATCCCGGCTCGACGGTCACCACGTCCTGCCCCTCGCTCCGCAGGCGCGAGGCCAGGACGTCGCCCAGGCCGAGCTCGTCCCGCAGCACCAGCCAGCGGGAGGCTGCGAGCTCGCCGGCGGCGACGGGGAGCGGGAGCATCGCCTGGCTCCACATCGGGAGATAGAACCAGTCCGCGGGGTCCGCCTTGAGGCGCGGCCCGTTGCCCTGGACCGGCTTTGGCCCCTCCGCTCCGGACGGCGGCTCGGTCCAGTAGCGCTCCCGCTGGAAGGGGTAGGTGGGGAGCACGACGCGCCGCCGCTGCTCGCGGGAGTAGAAACCCTTCCATCCCACGTCGACCCCGGCCATCCAGAGCTGGCCCAGGGACGTCAGCAGGAATGCGAGCCCCGACTGCCCTTCCTTCGGATGCGGCAGGGACTGCACCGCGACCCGCTCGGCCGACCAGCGCGGCTGCGCGCGGGCGAACGTGGCCAAGGTCCGGCCGGGGCCCACTTCCAGCAGCACCCGCCCGGGCTCGCGCAGCAGTTCCTCCATTCCGGCGCCGAAGCGCACGGTCTGCCGCAACTGGCGTACCCAGTAGCCCGGGTCCGTGGCCTCGCCGGCCTCGATCCAGGTCCCGTCGAGGTTGGACACGAACGGGATGCGCGGCGGCTGCGGGGCGTGCCGCGCCACCTCCTCCCCGAACGCCGCGAGGATCGGGGCCATCATCGGGGAGTGGAAGGCGTGGGACGTGTGCAGGGGCCGCGGCTCGATCCCCGTCTCCACCAGCCGCCGGCGCAGCCGCTCCACGCTCTCCTCGGGTCCCGCGACCACGCAGAGAGACGGCCCGTTGACCGCCGCGAGGGCGAGATCGTCCCCCAGCAGGGGGACGATCTCGCGCTCCGGCAGCGGGACTGAGATCATGGCTCCGGGCGGCAGGCTCTGCATCAGGCGCCCCCGCACCGCCACGATCTCCAGGGCGCTCTCCAGGGTGAAGACTCCGGCGAGGCAGGCCGCCACGTACTCGCCGACGCTGTGGCCGCTCAGGCACTCGGGCTTGATCCCCCAGGACATCCAGACCTTGGCCAGTGCGTATTCGACGACGAACAGGGCCGGCTGCGCGATGGCGGTCTGCCGGAGCTGCAGCTCGGCCTCCTCCCTGTTCTCCGACGCCGGAGCGAGCAGCCGGCGGAGGTCGAGACCCAGGTGCGGCCGGAGGAGCTCGGCACAGCGGTCCACTTCTGCGCGGAACACCGGCTCGGCCGCGTAGAGCTCCCGCCCCATCCCGACGTGCTGCACCCCCTGTCCGGGGAAGAGGAAGGCCACGGAGCGCTCGATGCGCTCCTGGATCCGCCCCTGGAGCCGCTTGGGCTGGCGCCCCTCCAGCACCTCCAGGGCATCCTCGCGGTCGCGGCAGACCAGGAACCGGCGGTGCTCGAACCGCTTGCGGCCCACCTGGAGGGTATAGGCGACGTCGGCCAGGCTCTGCTCCGGCCGCTCCCGCAGGTGGCGCGCCTGGCGCTCCGTGGCGGATCGCAGCGCCTCGTCCGACCGCGCCGACAGGAGCAGGAGCTGCCAGGGGCGCGACGGACCCGAAGGCGCCGGCTCCGGCGCCTCCTCCAGGATCGCGTGCGCGTTCGTGCCGCCGATCCCGAACGAGCTCAGGCCTGCCCGGAGCTTCGGCCCCGCCGGCTTCCATTCCGCCAGGCGGGTGTTGACATAGAACGGGCTGCTCGCGAAGTCGATCTGCGGATTGGGTTTCTCGAAGTTGAGACTGGGCGGGATCTGCCGGTGGCGCAGCGCGAGCGACGCCTTGATCAGACCGGCGACTCCGGCGGCGACGTGGAGATGGCCGATGTTCGGTTTCACCGAGCCGATCGCGCAGAACCCCCTCTTCCCGGTCTTCCGGCGGAACACCTGCTCCAGCGCGGAGAGCTCGATCGGATCGCCGAGGGCGGTGCCGGTGCCGTGCGTCTCGATATAGCTGATCGTCTCCGGATCGACGCCCGCGAGGGCCTGCGCCGTCGCGATCACCTCGGCCTGGCCCCGCACGCCGGGAGCGCTGAATCCGACCTTGACGGCGCCGTCGTTGTTCACCGCCGAGGCCAGGATCACGGCATCGATCGAATCCCCGCCGGCCAGGGCGTCCTCCAGCCGCTTGAGCACGACGAGGCCGACCCCGTTGCCGAAGACGGTGCCGCCGGCGTCCGCGTCGAACGCCCGGCAGCGGCCGTCGGGAGAGAAGATGCTCCCCTCCGAATAGACGTAGCCCTGCTTCTGGGGGACGGTGATGTTGACCCCGCCGGCCAGCGCCATGTCGCATTGATAGGTCAACAGGTTCTGGCAGGCCAGGTGCACGGCGACCAGAGAGGTCGAGCAGGCGGTCTGGACGTTGAGGCTGGGCCCGCGCAGGTTCAGCTTGTACGAGGTGATCGTCGCCAGGTAATCCTTGTCGAAGCCGAGCACCCACTGCATCAGGCTCGCCGTCTTCAGGGCGTCTGGATTCTTGTAGATGTTGTCGAGCGAGTAGGTGTTCAGGCAGCTCCCGCCGAAGACGCCGACCCTTCCGTCGCAGCGGTCGGGATCGTAGCCGGCCGTCTCCAGGGCCTCCCAGGCGCATTCCAGGAAGAGGCGCTGCTGCACGTCGATGATCTCGGCCTCGCGGGGATTGAAGCCGAAGAAGCCGGCGTCGAACAGCTCGATGCCTTCGATCATCGACGCGGCCTTCACGTACTCCGGCCGGCGCACCTGCTCCGCCGGAATACCCGCCTCGATCAGCTCCTCGTCGGAAAAGGACGTGATCGATTCCACGCCGGCGCGCAGATTGCGCCAGTACTCCTGGACGGACGAGGCCCCAGGAAACCGGCAGGCCATGCCGATCACCGCGATTCCGTTCAGGATGTCGGTCTCCGCTGCACTGTTCATTCGACACCTCTCTTTTGCCTGGCCATGGTCTTCTGCCGCTGCAGAGCCGCTCGTTGCTTCCGAACCTGCTCGTCGACCTCGTCCAGATCCGCGTCTCCGGACGGATCGGCCGGGCTCAATGACCGGGCGAGAGCAGCAATCGTCGGATTTTTGAAAAGCTCGGTGATCCGCACGTCGATGCCGAGCTCGGTCAGCAGCCGATGGCGGAGCTGGATCATGTGGCGCGACGTGCCGCCGATGACGAAGAAGTTGTCCTGCGGCCCGACCGTCTCCTGGCCGAGGACCTCCTGCCAGATGCGGGCGAGGGTCCTCTCCAGATCGCTGCGGGGCTCTTCTTGAACGAAGCCCCGTTCGGCACTCCGTGCAGTGTTCATGGCGGCTCAGCAGACCTGCTGGAGGTCTTTCCTTTCGAACATCCGCCCCATCGCGACGAGGATCTTGCGCTCCCCTTCGAACGGGTTGCGGGCGTGGGCGATCAGCATGTTGTCGAGGGCGATGACGTCTCCCTCCTGCCACGGCAGCGCGACGCAGGTCTCCCAGTAGAGAGCGAGGATCTCGCGGACGAGCGAGTCCGCGATGGGAGTCCCGTCGCCGTAGTAGACGTTGCGCGGCAGGTCCTCCTGCGGGAACAGCGCCAGGAGCGATTCCCGCACCTCGTCGTCCAGGCAGGCGGCGTGATGGAGCTGGATCTGGTTGAAGAACAGCGGCTCGCCGGTCTCCGGATGGTGGACCACCGCCGGGGCGATCTGCCACATCCGCAGGTTGCCGTTGCTCCGCCACTCGACGCCGATCGAATTCCGGCGGCAATACTCCTCGACGACCGACCGGTCGTCGGTCTTGAAGAAATCCTGCCAGCTCACATCGAACCCTTCGGTGAAGTTGCGCACGTACATCAGCCCCTTCTCGGCGAACTTCGCGCGCACCGCGGGATCGAGCTTCCGGTAGACCGCGCGGCAGTCGACGAGCGGGGTCTCGCCGCCGGTGTGCGAGGCCTTGACGCAGTAGAAGAACTGCCGCATCGGCCAGCACGGAGTGTGCGAGCTCTCATTGTGGAAGAGGATCGCCTTGTCCGCGGGATACGGCGTGGAGCGGTAGAGGACGTCACCGGTATCCGCCTTCGGGAGATCGCCGTACTCACCATAGAGATCGGGGCAGATCGTCTGCGCGAGCTTCTCGAAGTCGGCGGGCCGGTAGGTGTCGAATCCCCGGAAGAGCACCGCTCCGTGGCGCCGCAGCTTCTCTTCGATGACGTCCCGGTTGGCGACCGCCCAGTCGGCCAGGTCCACGTCCCCGGCGCTCGGCTGAAACGCGATCGGAAAGTCCAGGCCGGGGGCGGCCGGAGCGATCCGGACCAACTCGCTTTCGAGAAGGTCGACCGGCCGCGGCTGGATCTTCTTGAACTTCTTCAAACCGGATTCCTTGCTTCTCAGTGCTTCCATGGCAGGTTCCGTCCTTTCTGCTCCTGGCGCCTCGTGCCGCCTGCGGATCACTCCGAGGCTTTCATCCGTTGTTGTGCCGCCCTCCGCTGGCGCAGGAGGGCGCTCTTCTGCTTCTGCATCCGCTCGTCGAAATCGTCATCCCCGGCCGCCGGCATCTCTCCCGCGCCCTCCTCCGCGTCGGACCGGGCGAGCGCCCGGGCGAGCGCCGCGACGGTCGGATGCTGGAAGAACTCGGTGACTTCCACGGTGCGGCCGGTCTTTTCCTGCAGCCGGTTGCGCATCCGGATCATGTGCACGGAGGTGCCGCCGAGCTCGAAGAAGTTGTCGTGGACCCCGATCAGCCGGCAGCCGAGCATCTCGCTCCAGATCCCGGCGATCGTCCGCTCCATCTCGCTCTGCGGCGCCGCGACCGGGTCGTGAGCACCCTGGGTCGCCGCCTCGCCGCCCATCTCCGCGCCGGGAGCCGGCAGGCCCTGGCGGTCCACCTTGCCGTTGGCGGTGAGGGGCAGCTCGGCCAGGAACACGATCTGGGTCGGGACGCTGTACTCCGGCAGGACCTCGGCGAGCCGGCTGCGCAGGCGCGCCGCCTCGACCGGCAGCTCGAGCCGCCGCGATCGGACTGCGCCGGTCGCGACCGGGACCGGTCCGCCGGCCATGGTGTGCAACAGGAGATGATCGCGGTCCAGAGCGAAGGAGCGCCGGCTCTCCCGGAAGCCCGGGCAGGACGCGGGGACCAGGCCGATCCCCAACCCCCGCCCCGCGGCGGTGAGGAGCTGGCTCATGGAGCCCGTCTCGAGCTGGCAGAAGTGCCGCGCCACGCTGCCGTAGAGCGGCGCGATGGCCCCCAGCCGGCCGATGAGGAACAAGGAGAACGCCGCGCCGCCCGGCAGCTTCGTGGCCAGGGCGGCCTCCAGGGCCGGACGGACCTCCGCGCTGTCGGCAAGCCGCACGAGCCGGTGGCCCTTGGGATCGTAGTAGTAGACCCCCGCCTCGACCCCTTCCACGCAGCCGGGCTCGACCGCGACATAGGCCTGGACCGGATAGAGAGCCCCCGCGGAGGCGTACCGGTACTTGGGGATGAGGAGTTCCGGCAGGAGCACCTGGCGCAGGGAGGCCAGCCAGCTCCCGAACACCCCGGCGGCGAGCCGCTCGTCCAGGAAGTCACCGTCGATGGAGCGGTCGAAGACCTCCGGCGCCGCCGGCACAGGCGGCTCCCCGGTGATTCCGCCGCCGAGGAAGCTGTGCAGGAGAACTGAGGAGGGATCGACGCCGAACAGGGCGCACGCCTCCGGAAGGGCGACCCCGCCGATCGGGCAGAGGCCGATCCCCGCAGCCGGCGCCACCTCCATCAGGAGCTGCCCCAGCGAGCCCGCTTCGAGCAGGGCCCATTCCCGCGCCGCGTCCCCATAGGCGGCGCGCAGCGCCTCGGGCCGGGCGAGCAGATAGATCCCGAACGCCGCCTGCCTGGCGACCTCCTGGTTCACCGGCTCATGCCAGCGCGGATCGATGTCCGCTCCGGAGGTGGTACAGGAGAGCCGGTCCGCCACCGGGTCGTAGCGGTAGACGCCGGCGTCCAGACCCTCGACCCGCCCGGGCCTGACCTGGACATGAATCTCCACGGGAAAGGCGCCGCCCGGCGAGAGGTAGCGGCGCTTCGCCTCCCCGGCGCCACCGGCGTCCCGGAGCGCGGCCAGGAGCCGGCCGAGCCGGTCGGACGGCAAGGGCTCCGGGCGGAACTCGCGGTGCGTCCGACGCTCCCGGTAGGGCGCGAGGAACGCCTCGTCCAGGACGGGTGCGGCGAGAGGGACCGCCGGCCTTCCCTCGTCCCGGCGCAGCCCATGCTCGGCGAGCTTGAACTCCAGCTTCGCGATCTCGTCCTGGAGCGGCGCGAAGGCCGGGACCTCCTCGCTGTCCGCGGGCCCCGCCGCCGGGAGCGCGGCCGGCCGGGGCGCCGGCGCGGGCTGCGGAGCCGAGGCCGGCGCCGGCTGGTCGAGCACCACATAAGCCACCAGATGGCGGTCGACCGGGCTCGCACCGGCGGTGGAGACCACGGCCGCACGGACGTTTTCGATCTGGTGCAGGGCCGCCTCGATCTCTCCCAGCTCGATCCGGTGTCCGCGGATCTTCACCTGGAAGTCCTCCCGGCCCAGGAACTCGATGTTGCCGTCCGGCAGAAAGCGCCCCAGGTCGCCGGTGCGGTAGAGCGCCTCGCCGGTCCGCGGATGGCGGATGAACTGCGCCGCTGTCCTCTCCTCGTCGCGCCAGTACCCCAGCGCGACGCCGACGCCTCCGATGTAGAGCTCGCCGGGCACTCCGAGCGGGCGCGGGTCGAGCGCATGGTCAAGGACGTAGAAGCGCTGGTTGCGCATCGCCCTTCCATAAGGAATGCTCGGCCAGGCGGGATCGACCTCCCCGAGGGGATAGAGAATCGACCAGATCGACGCCTCGGTCGCGCCGCCCAGGCTGATCACCCGGACGCCGTCGACGCGGGCGCGGAAGCGGTCCGGCAGGGTCACCGGGATCCAGTCGCCCGAGAGGAGCGCCAGGCGCAGAGACTCCAGCCGCGCCTCCGCCGGAGCGCCCTCGACCAGCATCTCGAGGAGGGCCGGCACCGTGTTCCAGACCGTCACGCCATGGCGCTCGATCAGCTCCGCCCAGGCCGCGGGGTCGCGGAGATCCGCGGGATCGGGAAAGACGATGGCGCCGCCGGCCGCCAGCAGACCGAAGAGGTCGTAGACCGAGAGGTCGAAGTTGAGCGCCGAGAGCGCCAGGGTGCGGTCCTCCGGCCCCACGGCGAAGCGCTCGTTGACGTCGAGCACCGTGTTGGCCGCGCCGCGGTGATCGATCATCACCCCCTTGGGCAGCCCGGTCGAGCCCGACGTGTAGATGACATACGCCAGGTCTCCCGGACCTTGGACCGGCTCCAGCGCAGCGTCGGAGATCCCGCGAGGCGGCTCGTGCTCGACGGTGATCCGATCGATCCCGGCCGGCCAGGTGACGGCCACGGTCGAGGTCCGGGTCGCCAGAGCGATCCGTACCTCGCCCTGCTGCAGCAGGTGCTGCAACCGCTTCTCCGGCAGGCCGGGATCGATCGGGAGATAGGCCGCCCCGGACTTGAGCACGGCGAGCACCGCCACTGCCTGCTCCCACCCCTTCTCCATCACCACGGCCACGAGCTGGTTGGGCTGCGCGCCGAGCTCCCGCAGCCGGCGCGCCATCTGGTTGGAGCGGCGGTCGACCTCGCCGTAGGTCAGCGTGCGCGACGGCGCAATCACCGCTACGCGGCCTGGCTCGCGGGCGGCCCAGGTCGAGAAGCCCGCGTGCAGCAGCTCGTCCGGGAGCGGCCCGCCGGTGCGGTTGGCGGCCTGCTGGATCTCCAGGTCGGCCGCGCTCGGGGCCGGGCGGGACACCGCGCTCCAGTCCTCCTGCCCGGCGAGCGCGTCGAGGAGCCCGCGGTAGGCCGCGAACAGGTCGTCCAGCAGGCCTGCGGGGAACAGCTCCTCCACCGCGTCCCAGTTGTAGACGAGCGCTCCGCGCCTCTCGATGACCTGGTGGTCGAGCCAGACCTGCGGGGTCTGCGAGATCCCGAAAGAACCGTCGTCCGCCTCGTCGTCCGCGCCGGCGGCTTCGCCGCCACCCTGGCCCAGGACGCTGGTGAACACTACGGGCATGATGGAGGCGGGCGCCGTCCCCTGCGTCCGGGCGAGGTCGCGGAGAATGCGGACGGCGCTCACCGCGCGGTGCTCCATGTCGCTCCAGAGCTGCTCCTGGACGCCCCGCGCCCGCAGCACGAACGTGGTGCCGCGCGACGCGTCGACCGCGAGCAGGCTCAGCGTGGTGAAGTCACCGACCACCTCTTCGATGTCCGGATGGAGGGGCGGCCGGTTGAACAGCGTGACGTTGATCGTGAAGCGAGGGCTCTTGCTCCACACCGCCAGCACCTCGGAGAAGGCGGCGAGCAGCACGCCCGAGGGCGTCAGGCCGGCGCGGGCCGCCAAGCTCTTGAGCCGGCTCCACCGCTCGGCCGACAGGCGTGCAGAGCGGCGGACGAAGCGCGGCGTCCCGAGCTCGCGCGGGTCGCGGGCGAGCGGCAGCTCCGGGGCCGGCGGCAGAGCGGGCAGGCGCTCGCTCCAGTAGCGCTTCGCCCGCTCGCAGGCCTCGGTCTCGGTCGCGTCGAGGGCCCGCTCCGCCAGCACGCAGTCGCGGAAGGACAGCTCCAGGGGTGGCAGCTCCAGGCCGGGCTCCTGGTAGAACCGGAAGACGTCGCGGAAGATGATCCGCATGCTCCAGGCGTCGGCGATCAGGTAGTCGAGGCTGAAGTGCAGCCGAGCCCGCCCGCCGTCGAAGAGCGAGGCACGCACCTCGAAAAGAGGCCAGCAGTCCGCGGGCAGCACCTGGTGGGACAGCTCCGCGCGCACCTGCTCCTGGGCCGCCGCGGCTTCCGCCGGATCCGCGCCGCGCAGGTCCTGCACCCGGACCACATACGGCGGCACCTCGGCGAGGACCTGCTGCCGCCCGTCGGGCAGCACGACGGCGCGGAGCATGTCGTGGCGCTCGATCAGCCGGCGCAGCGCACGCTCCAGGCGCGCCACGTCCAGCTCCGGGAAATCGATTTCCGTGTAGCTGTGGGACGAGACATTGCCCAGGGCGAAATGGGCGCTGCGGCCGACCCAGTAGGCCTGCTGCACGTCGTTGAGCGGGAACGGCTCGCAGCGGTGGCCTGGACCGGGGACGATCGCGGCCGGGCGCGTGAAGGGTGCGGCGCCGGCGTCCTCCTCGGCCCTGCGGCGGGCGATGGCAGCGGCCAGCCCGGCCACCGTGGGGGCTGCGAAGAGCTGCGGCAACCGCAGCTCCACCTGGAATTCTGTGGCCAGGCGGTGGACCAGCAGGGTAGCCAGCAGCGAGTGGCCGCCCAGTTCGAAGAAGCTCGACTCCACACCCACCAGCTCGCGGCCGAGGAGCTCGGCCCAGATCTGGGCTATCGCCTCTTCGAGCAGAGTGCGTGGCGCCACGTATCCGTCGTCCGCGCCGAAGTCGCCGTCGGCCGGAGCCGGCAGCGCCCGGCGGTTCAGCTTGCCGTTCGGCGTCCGCGGCATGGCGTTCAGGGCGACGAGCGCGGCCGGGACCATGTAGGCCGGCAGGCGCTGCTGCAGGAGGGCGCAGAGCTGGCCGGTCAGCTCGCGGAGCGGCACGGCGGGATCGGCGACCACATAGCCGGCCAGCTCGCCGGCGCGATCCTGGCGCAGCACCACGGCCGCCTCGCGGACCGCCGGGTGCTCGCGCAGCACCGCCTCGATCTCTCCGAGCTCAATGCGGAAGCCGCGCAGCTTGACCTGGTGGTCGGTGCGGCCGAGGAACTCGAGCACGCCATCCGGCCGCCGCCGCACCAGATCGCCGGTGCGATAGAGCCGGGAGCCGGGCTCACCGGCGAACGGATCGGGGACGAACCGCTCGGCCGCCAGCGCGCTCCGGTTCAGGTAGCCGCGCGAGAGGCCGGCACCGCCGATGAACAGCTCGCCGGGGACGCCCAACGGCTGCGGCCGGAGGCCGCGGTCGAGCACATGGAGGGTTGTGTTGGCGATGGGCCGGCCGAGGGGCGCCACGCCCGCCTCGAGCCCCACCCGGTGCACGGCCGACCAGATGGTGGTCTCGGTGGGACCGTAGAGGTTCCAGACCTCGCGGCCGCGTTCCAGGAGCTGGCGCGCCAAGTCGCCGGGAAGGGCCTCGCCGCCGCAGAGGATCCGCAGATCGTCCCGGCCCTGCCATCCCGCCTGGATCAGGAGCTGCCAGGTGGCTGGAGTCGCCTGCATCACCGTAGCGCCATGCCACGCGATCGCCTGCGCCAGACGCTCTCCATCCGTGGAGATCTCGGGGCCGACCAGGGCGATCCGCGCGCCTCGTACCAGCGGCAGGACGAGCTCGAGGACCGAGATGTCGAAGGACAGCGTGGTGACCGCCAGGAGCGTGTCGCACTCCTCGATCCCCAGCCGTGACCCCATGAAGCCAAGGAAGTTGGCCACGTTGCGGTGGGTGATCGGCACGCCCTTGGGACGGCCGGTCGAGCCCGAGGTGTAGAGCACGTAGGCCAGGTGGCCGGGATCGGCCGCCGCGGTCCTTTCCTCCCCGCTGCCGGGAGGAGATCCAGCCAACTCCTCTCCATCGAGACAGAGAGCGGTTCCGCCCCAGGCGGGCAGGGCGCCGAGCAGGCGGCGCTGCGTCAGGACCACCGGTGCATGGCTGTCCTCCAGCATCCAGGCCAGGCGCTCCTGCGGCAGAGCCGGATCCAGCGGCAGGTAGGCGGCGCCGGCTTCGAGAATGCCCCAGAGGCCGACCAGCATCTCAGGGGTCCGTTCTGCATGGAGGCCGACCAGCGTCTCCGGACCGATGCCGAGCCGGATCAGGTGACGGGCGAGCCGGCGCGCCTGCTCCTGGAGCTCCCGGTAGGTCAGCGATACCTCTCCGCAGACGACCGCTGCGGCCTCGGGCTGCCGCGCCACCCAACCGGCGAGGAGCCCGGGCAGGGTGGATCCCGGCGGGACCGGCGCCGCCGCGTCGTTCCACTCGACGACGAGCTGCTGGCGCTCCGGGGGAGAGAGGAGCGGCACCTCGTGGATCTTCTGATCCGGGTCCGCGGCCAGGGCGCCGACGAGTGTGTCGAGCTGCCGCAGGAACCGGTCGATGGTCGCCGCCGAGAACAGATCGGTGCTGTACTCGAGCTGAGAGGTCAGCCCCCGATCCGTCTCCAGGAGCGAGATCCGCAGGTCGTACATCGCGGTCGCCATCTCGCCCTGGACCCGCGTCAGCCGCAGACCCGGCAAGCTCATCTCCTCCCTGGGCGGGACGAGGTGAATGAAGGCGACCTGGAACAGCGGCGCATGTCCGAGGTTGCGCTCCGGCTGCAACGCCTCCACCAGCTTCTCGAACGGCAGGTCCTGGTGCGCCTGGGCTCCGACGACCACCTCGCGCATCCGCGCCAGGAGCTCGCGGAACGAGGGATCGCCCGACAGATCCCCCCGTAGCACGAGCATGTTGAGGAAGAAGCCGATCAGCAGCTCGAGCTCTTCGCGGGTGCGGTTGGCCACGGGCGAGCCGACGACGATGTCGTCGCTGCCGGCCAACCGGCCGAGGAGGGCCATGAAGACCGCGAGCAGGATGGTGAACGACGTGGCACCCGACCGCCGGCCCACCTGCCGCAGCGCGCCCGCGACTTCGGGCGCAAAGGTCTGGACGCGGCTCGCGCCACGGTGGGACTGGACCTGCGGACGCGGCCGATCGGTGGGCAGCTCGAGCAGAGGAGGCGCCCCCGCCAGGGCCCGCTGCCAATACCCCAGATGCTCTTCCAGCGCCTCGCCGCGCAGCTGCTCGCGCTGCCAACGGGCGAAATCCAGGTACTGGATGGGCAGCTCGGGGAGAGGAGACGGCTCACCCGCTGAGAAGGCTGTGTAGAGCGCCGAGACCTCGCGGACGAGCACTTCGAGAGACCACCCGTCCGAGACGATGTGGTGCATGGCCCCGCACAGGACGTGCTCGCGTGCACTGAGCCGCAGCAGCCGGCAGCGCAGCAGCGGTCCGCGGATCAGGTCGAAGGGGCGGCCGGCCTCCTCGGCGACCAGGGCACGGGCCCGCGCCTCGCGCTCGTCCGCGGCGAGCGCGGCGAAATCGATCACAGGCAGCGCGATGGGCCGAGGCGGATGAACGACCTGCATCGGCCGGCCGTCGGGAGCGGCGAACGTCGTGCGCAGAGCGTCGTGGCGGCGGAGGATCTCGGCGAGGGAACGCTGGAGCGCCCGCCGGTCGAGATCCCCCTCCAGCCGGAAGGCGAAGGGGATGTTGTAGACCGGGCTCCCCGGCACGAGCTGATCGAAGAACCACAGTCGTTCCTGGGCGAAGGACAACGGATTGCGTGCCGTGAGCAGAGCGCGCTTCCGCGCCGGGAGCTCGGTGATCAGCTGGTGGACATCCATCGCAACGGTCATTGGAAACCTCCGTACATCGCGGGATCCGCTTCCAACAGGGCCTCGATCCTCTCGTCCGAGAGGCCGTCCAGCTCCGCCAGCTGATCGAGGATGTTCTGCCCGCCGTGCTCGATCGCGCTCAGCACCGGCGGGTCCTCCTTCGTGCGCTCCGCCTGCAGGCTCTCGACGGCGCGAGCCTGCCCTGCCACGGTCGGAGCATCGAACAGGGTGCGCAGGGGCAGGCTGACACCGAACGTTCGGCGCAGGCCGGACGCGAGCTGCGTGGCGCGCAGGGAGTCGCCGCCGAGCTCGAAGAAGTTGTCGTGGACACCGATCTGCTCGATGCCGAGGAGGCCCCGCCAGAGGCCGGCCACGGTGCTCTCGGTTTCGCTGCGCGGAGCCACGTAGGGCTGCGGCAGGTTCGGCCGGTCGTGCAGAGCGGCGGGCTCGGTGGCCGGGGCCGCAGCATCGGCGGGCTGTGGCGCCCAGCGCCGCGCGCGGGCTTCGAGATCCCCCGTGGACACGGTCAGCTGCGGAACTCCGAGCAGGGAGAGGCAGCGCGCGAAGACGTCGAGCCCCTCCCGGGGAGACATGGCGAGCTCGGCCAGCTCGGCGCCGACGGGGCCTGCCGGGGCCTCGCCCTCGCGCTCCGCCCAGGCGTCCCAGCCCACGCTCATCCAGGGGAAGCCGCCCGCCAGATCCCGCTCCTGGGCGAAGGCATCCAGCGCCAGATTCGCCGCCGCATAGGCGGCGAATCCAAGGCCGCCGAGAACCGACGAGATCGACGAGATCATCAGGCAGAAGTCCGGCTCGGCGCCCGCGAGCACCCGCGCGAGCACCGCGGCGCCGCGGAGCTTGGGCCGGAAGTGCGCCTCCGCCTCCTGCGGCCCGGTCTCCGGAATCGCGCGGAACGTCTCGGGCCCGATGAGGCCTGCCGCGTGGATCACGCCGTGGAGGCCGCCGAACCGCTCCCGCGCCAGCTCCACCGCCCCCAGCATCTGGGCTTCGTCGGCGACGTCGGCGCTCACCGTCACGACCTCCGCGCCCCGCCGCTCCAGATCCTGGACCTGCCGGATCTTGCGGCTCACCGGATCCTCGTCGCCGTGCGCTTCCAGCCACTGCGGCCACGCGTCCCGCGGCGGCAGGCCCGAGCGCCCGGTCAGGATCAGCCGCGCCTCTACCGTGTCGGCGAGATGGCGCGCGTAGCGCAGGCCGAACCGCCCCAGGCCGCCGGTGATCAGGTAGACCCCCCGCTCGCGCAGGGCGGGCGCGGCTCCAGCCACCGGGGCCTCGACGCGCACCGGCTCGAACGACCGCACCCACCGGCGGCGGTCGCGGTAGGCGATGGCGTGCTCGCGGGCCGGCTGCGCGATCTCCACGGCCAGCCGGCTCGCGAGCTCCGGCAGCCGTCCGCTCTGCAGGGCCACGTCGATGCTCCGGCAGGAGAAGCTGTTGTGCTCCTGTGGGAGGACCTGGCAGACACCGAGCAGCGTCGCCTTCCCCGGGCAGACCGCGTCCCGTCCGTCCACCCGCTGCAGGCCGTTCGACACCACATGGAGCTGGACGTCCGCGGTGGCGTTGTGCCGGAGGAGCGCCTGGGCCAGGTAGAGCAGGCTGTAGAAGCCGCGGTCCAGGTCCCGGTCGAAGCGGTCGCAGCGCTCGGCGACCGGCGCCGGATCGTCCGCGGTCACGCTCCACAGATGCACGATCCGCCGGGGGATGTCTCCGCGGCGCTCCAGGTCCCGGAGCAGCGCGCCGTAGTCGGCGCTCTGCACCGGATCGAGAACGTAGGCGTCGTCCCCCAGCCGGACGAAGGCCGCGCCCGCGGTCACGGTGACGACCCGGTGCCCCTGGCAGGCCAGCGCATCCGCCAGCTCCCTCCCCAGGCCGCAGTCATCGGCGAAGAGGAGCCATGCCATGGGCTCTTCCGCCGCGGCAGCGGAAGGCCAGGCCGCGAGCCGCCAGGACGGAGCGTAGAACCAGTCCGCCACCTCGGGCTTCTTGACCGCGCGGCGGCGCGACAGGGCCGCGGCCTCGACGCGCCGCTCCACCCAGAAGCGCTGGCGGTCGAAAGGATATGTGGGGAGCGGAACGCGGTGGCGCTGCTCGCCGCCGTAGAACCCGGCCCAGTCGACCTCCTGACCGAGCAGCCAGAGGCGGCCCAGGAGGTTGAGCGTGAGCTCCTGGTCCGAGACGGAGTCCTTGACGTGGCGCAGGGTCGTGAAGGTCTCGTGACCGGAGGACTTCCGGGGATGGCGGCGCACGAAGGAGCTGAGGACGCGGCCCGGCCCCATCTCCAGGAACACCTGATGCGGCGCCTCCAGGAGCGCATCGAGACCCGCGGCGAAGCGCACGGTCTGGCGGAGCTGGCGGACCCAGTACTCGGGGTCGGTCGCCTCTTCGTCCCGGATCCAGGTTCCAGTCACGTTGGAGACGAACGGGATCCGCGGCGGCTGCAGGCGGATGCGGCGCAGGAAGGCCCCGAACTCGCCGAGGATCGGCTCCACGAGGACCGAATGGGCCGCCACGTCGATGTGCAGCCTGTGCGCCTCCAGGCCGCAGGCGGTCAGGGATTGCTCCAGGCGGGCGATCTCCTCCACCTGTCCCGACACCACGCACTGGGCCGCGTCATTGATGGCGGCGATGGAGAGGCTCTCGCCGAGGAGCGACAGGACCTCCGCTTCCGGCAGAGGGACGCTCAGCATGGCCCCCTCCGGGAGCTTCTCGAACAGGCGGCCGCGCAGCGCCACCAGAGCCAGGGCATCCTCCAGCGACAGGACCCCGGCAAGGTAGGCCGCGGCATACTCCCCGAGGCTGTGGCCGATCAGCGCCTGCGGCCGGATGCCCCAGGACATCCACAGCTTCGCCAGCGCGATCTCGGTGACGAACAGGGCGGGCAGGGCCGTCGAGGTGCGGCTCAGGGCACCGCCCGGCGCACCTTCCAGGAGGGACGGATAGAGAGACGGCTTCAGGTCCAGACCCACGTGAGGCGCCGCGAGCTCCAGACAGCGGTCCACCTCCTCGCGGAAGACGGGCTCCTGCCGGTAGAGCTCCAGCCCCATGTCGGCGTACTGGGCTCCTCCGCCGGGGAACAGGAAGGCGACCCGGCGGTCCACCGGCTCACGGACGAGAGTCAGGAGCCGCTGCGGGTCCCGTGTCTCCAGGGCCTGGACGGCGTCCTCGCGGTTGCGGCAGACCAGGATCCGCCGCTGGTCGAGCTGGGCGCGCCCCACCTGGAGTGTGTAGGCCACGTCGGCCAGCGGAACGTCGGGATGGTTCCGCAGATACTCCGCCAGGTTGTCGGTGGCCGCCTCGGCGTTCTTCGGCGAACGGGTCGAGAGGGCCAGGAGCTGCAGAGGACGCGAGGGGCTCGAAGGCTCGCGCTCCGGCGCCTCCTCAAGGACCACGTGCGCGTTGGTCCCGCCCAGCCCGAACGAGCTCACGCCGGCGCGGCGCGGACCGTTCCCGGAGATCCAGTCGGCGAGACGATCGCTCACGTAGAACGGGCTGTTCGCGAGGTCGAGCTTCGGATTCGGCTGCTCGAAGTGCAGGCTCGGCGGGATCTTCTTCGCCTCGAGAGCCAGCACCGTCTTGACCAGGCCGGTCACGCCCGCGGCCGCGTCGAGGTGCCCGACGTTCGTCTTCACCGAGCCGATGGCGCAGAAACCCTTTTTGCCGGTGCGCTGCCGCCAGGCCGCGGTCAGCGCCGCGACCTCGATGGGATCGCCCACCTCGGTCCCGGTGCCGTGGGCCTCGACATACGTGATGGTCTCCGGATCGACGCCGGCGATCGCCTGGGCCTCGGAGATGACGTTGGCCTGCCCCTCCACGCTGGGCGCCGTGTACCCCACCTTGAACGAGCCGTCGTTGTTGATCGCGGAGCCCTTGATGACCGCGCGGATGGTGTCGCCGTCGGCCAGGGCGTCCGCGAGCCGCTTGAGCACCACCACGGCCAGGCCGCTCCCCGCGACCGTGCCACGAGCGCCGGCGTCGAAGGCGCGGCAGTGGCCGTCCGGCGAGAGGATTCCACCCTCGGAATAGGTGTAGCCGGTCCCCTGTTGGGCACTCGCCGACACACCCCCGGCCAGCGCCATGTCGCACTCCCCGTTGAGCAGGCTCTGGCAGGCGAGATGGACCGCGACCAGCGAGGTCGAGCAGGCGGACTGGACGTTGATGCTCGGCCCGCGCAGGTTGAGCTTGTAGGAGACCCGGGTCGGCAGGAAATCCTTGTCGTTGCCGATCATGGCCTGATAGAGACCCTGCGAAGCCAGCAGATCCGGATTGGAAAAGAGGTTGAGCAGGTACCAGCTCATGCTGACGCCGGCGAAGACCCCGACCGCCCCCGGATAGCGCCCCGGGTCGTATCCGGCGTCCTCCAGGGCCTCCCAGGAGCACTCCAGGAAGAGGCGCTGCTGGGGGTCCATGATCTCGGCTTCCCGCGGGCTGTAGCCGAAGAACGCGGCGTCGAACTGCTCGAAGCCTTCGAGGACGCATCCCGCCTTGACGTAGGTCGGGTCCTGCAGGCGGGCGGGCTCCACGCCCCGCGCCCGCAGCTCCTCGTCCGAGAAAGAGGAGACCGCCTCGACGCCGTCGCACAGGTTCTGCCAGAACCGGCCCAGGTCCTGCGCCTGCGGGAAGCGGCCCCGGAGGCCCACGACGGCCACGTCCCGGGACGCATCGCCCTGGGCGGCGCCGCGGCTTTCGGAGCGCTCCCGGCCACGTTGGAGCTGCAGGGTCTCCCGGTCTGGCTCAGCCTCCAGGAACGACGCCAGGCTGGCGATCGTGGGGTACTTGAAGAGATCGATCAGCGTGAGTCGGTCGCCGGCCAGGGCGCGCAGCTTGACCAGGGCCCTCACCATGAGGAGGGAGTGAGCTCCGAGATCGAACAGGCGGTCGTGCACGCCGATCCGGTCGAGGCCGAGCAACTCCTTCCAGACTTCGGCCATGCGGATCTCCAGCTCGGAACAGGGCGGCTGGTGCGCGGCCTCCGGCCGCATCCGGTCCGCCGCAAGACCCGGCAGGGCCTTGCGGTCGATCTTGCCGTTCGGCGTCAGGGGCAGGGCCTCCAGGAGCACGAATGCGGAGGGGACCATGTAGGAGGGCAGCTGGTCCTGGAGGTGCCGCTGGAGCTCGCCGGTCAGGGCTCGCCCCGCCGCTCCTCGCGCGTCCTCCGCGGTCTCCGGCACCACGTAGGCGGCCAGTCGGGGGTCGTCCTCGCGGTCGCGGCGCACCACCACCACGGTCTCGCGGACCTGGGGATGCCGCTGGAGCACGGATTCGATCTCCCCCAGCTCGATGCGGAACCCGCGCAGCTTGATCTGGTGGTCGACGCGCCCCAGGTATTCCAGGAGGCCCGATGTCCGGTAGCGGGCCAGGTCGCCCGTCCGGTACATGCGGGCCCCGGGACGGCCGGAGAACGGATCGGGGACGAAGCGCTCAGCTGTCAGGCCTGGCTGGCCGAAATAGCCGCGGGCCAGGCCCGCGCCGCTCAGGTAGATCTCGCCCACGGCCCCAACCGGCACCTGGAGAAGCCGCCGGTCGACCAGACGCGCCTGGGTGTCGGCCACCGGCACGCCGATCGGCGGGAAATCATCCTCTGGATCGATCCGCGCGAACGTCGAGTAGGTCGTGTCCTCGGAGGGGCCGTACAGATTGAAGACCCGGCGCACGCTTCCCAGGCCGTAGAGCTGCCGCACCAGCGAGCTCTTCAGCGGCTCTCCGGCGAGGTTGACCGTGCGCACCGAAGCGGGCAGCGCCTTCAGCCGCAGCACCTCGGCGATCCCCGAGGGCACCGTGTTCACCAGGGTGAGCGCGCCGCCGGTGTCGAGGCTGGCGAGCTCGAGGACGTTTTCCACCAGAAACACCCGTCCGCCCCGGCTCAGGGTGACGAACAGCTCGAAGACCGAGAGGTCGAAAGAGATCGCGGTCGAGGCCAGCACGCCGGCCAGGTCCTCGGCGGGGAAGACCTCGGCGGCCCAGGCGACCAGGACGGCGGCGCTCCGGTGCTCGATGGCCACTCCCTTGGGGCGCCCGGTGGAGCCGGAGGTGTAGATCACATAGGCCAGGTTGCCGGCGGACGCTCCGCTGTCGGGTGCCGACTCCGGCCACTCCCCGGGCGCGTCGCGGTCGACGCAGATCCGGAGGCCGCCGTAGGTTGGGAGGCGGGAGGCCAGGGGCTCCTGGGTCAGCAGGACCGGCGCCGCCGTCTCTCCGACGAGGAGGGCCAGGCGCTCCTCGGGCTGCTCCGGGGACAGAGGGAGGTAGGCGCCGCCGGCCTTGAGGATGGCCAGCAGGGCAACCACCATCTCCGGCGAGCGCTCGCAGAAGACCCCCACGATCACCTCGGGGCCGACCCCCAGATGCCGCAGTTGGTGCGCCAGGCGGTTGGCGCGGGCATCGAGCTCGCGATAGGTCAGGGTCCGGCCGCGGAAGCTCAGGGCCAGGGCCGCGGGCGTGCGCTCCACCTGGGCCTCGAACAGGTGATGAATCGTCGTGGCCGCTCTCGTGTCCCGGCGGGTATCGTTCCACTCCAGGGTGAGCTGGTGCTGCTCGGGAAGCGTGAGCAGGGGCAGGCTGGCGAGCGTGCCATCGCCCGCCTGGAGGAAGCCCTGGAGGAGAATCTCCACATGGCCCAGGAGGCGGCACATCGCAGTCTCCTCGAAACGCCTCCGGTCGTACTGGAGGCGGAGCTCCAGGCGGTCTCCGGGCGCGGCGATCAAGGAGAGGGGGTAGTGCGTCTTCCAATCGTAGTGGTAGTCCTCCATCTCGAGCCGTTCGCCCGCTTCCCCCGAAGAGACGCCGGTGGGATGGTTCTCGAACACGAAGAGACTCTCGAAGAGCGGAGTGCTGCGCGGGACCTCGCTCCAGGCATGGATCTGCGCCAGAGGACTGAACTCGTACCGGCGCTGCGCCGCCTGCCGGTCCTGGACGAGCCGCAGCCAGGGCATCACTGCCTGGTCCGGAGGGAGGTGGACGCACACGGGGAGCGTGTTGATGAAGAGACCCACCATGGACTCGACACCCGGCAGATCGCCCGGCCGGCCGGACACGACGGTGCCGCAGACCACATCCGGCTCGCCGCAGAAGCGGCCGAGGAGCAGGGTCCAGGCTCCCAGGATCAGGGTGTTGAGCGTCAGCCGCTCGCGCTGCGCCAGCGCCTTGAGCTCTCCGATCGTCCGCGCGGACAGCAGGAGCGTCCTCTCGCCACGCGCCTCCTCCAGCCCGGCCGGAGCGCTCCCGGGGCGCTCCATGCCCAGCGGCGTCGGCGCCGTGACGCCGGCCAGCTCCCGGCGCCAGAACATCTCGGCCTCCGCCAGGTCCTGCTGCTGCAGCCAAGCCACGTACTCCCGGAACGGTGTCACGGCCGGCAGTTCCAGGGAGACGCCGCGGCAGGCGGCGTCATACAGATGAAAGACCTCGCGTAGAACGAGCACGCGCGACCAGCCGTCCAGCACCATGTGGTGGTGGCTCCAGACGAGCCGCCAGGCGCTGTCCTCCAGCCGAAACAGGCTCAGTCGCAGCAGGGGCGCTCTCTCGAGCTCGAAGCCCCGCTCCAGGTCATCGTCCAGGAACGCCGCCAGCCGGGCCTCCTGCTCCGCGACCGAGAGAGCCCGCCAGTCCTCTTCGTGCAGGGGCAGCGCGACGTGACCGCGCACGATCTGCAACGGCTCCTCGAGGTCGTCCCAGAAAAACGCCGTCCGCAGGATCGGATGGCGCTCGAGAACCGTGCTCCAGGCCTGCCGGAAGGCGGCCGTATCCAGCTCTCCGCGCAAGACGCAGCTCAGGCGCTCCAGATAGAGGCCTCCATCTGGAGCCTGGAGGGTGTGGAACAGCAGCCCCTGCTGCAAGGGGGTCAAGGGATAGAGGTCTTCAACGTTTTTCATGACTCCGCTCCGTCGAGCTCCACGAGCCTCCGCTCCAGACGACTCCGCCGTTCTTCATCGAGATGCACCAAGGGGAAGGCACAAGCAGGCTCCGCGGGAATCGCGGGGCTCCCCACGCCGGCGTTCTCGGTCTCCAGGTCGCGCGCCAGCGCGCTGATGGTCTGTCGCTCGAAAATCTGGGAGGTCTTCAGATGGAAGCCGGCCTCCTTGGCACGCGCGACAACCTGGAGACCGAGGATGGAGTCTCCTCCCAGCTCGAAGAAGTTGTCGTGCGGGCCGACGCTCGCGATGCCCAGCACCTCGCACCAGATCCGGGCGAGCGTCGCCTGTGGCCCTTCCACTTGCCGAGGGGCGGCGACCCCTCCTTCGCCTCGCCGGGTTCGGGCCACGGGCTCCGCAGGAGCATCCGTCTGCTTCGCCCTCCCGGCCTGCCCTCCGGCGGCGACCACGATCTGCGGACCCCGGTTCCAGCCGAGGATCCGCCGCAGGGCCTCGACACCGTCGCGAGGGTTGATGCCGGGCTCGCGGGGCTCGCGCGAGATCTCGGGGAAGAGGTCCGCCGCGAGTAGCCCCGGAGAGCCCGCAGTCGCCGGAGCTGCGAGCGCCCCTTTCTGGTCCCTGCCCGCTTCGATCCTCTTCTTCGTGAAGTGATCGATCTCGACGAGGACCCGCCCCTCCCGGTCGGCGAGCGCAACATTCACGGAAAAGACCTCACGGGAAGCCGGAACGACGTCCTGCCGCTGGACCTGCGCCATCACTTCGCCGGGCAATGGCGCGAGGAGACGCAGCCGGAGGTAGGACAGGGGCGCATAGAAGGCGTCGAGGCGCAGACCGGTGGCGAGGCTCGTCGCCACGTCCAGGAGGGCCGGATGGAGCTTGAACGTCTCGACCTCGCGTGCGAACCGATCATCCAACCGCAGGATCCCCACTGCCTCCGTCTCCTGGGCGCGGCGGCGGCGCAGGACCCTCCAGCGCGGCCCGGTTTCCACGGCTCCCGCCGCCGGTGGCTCCGCCTCGGATGTGCCCCAGAGGTCCAACAAGGAACCGTCGAGGTGCCGGCGCTCCTCTTCCCCGCCCACGAGGGCCAGGACCGTTGCGCTCGCGTGCCGGCGGTACCAGCGCTCGCCTTCCAACTCGATCGCGCTCACCACCTGGAGCGCGAAGCCATCCTCCGCACGGTCGAGCACGATGTACACCTCGGCGTGCTCCCCGTCCGGCACGACGAGCGGGCTCCAGAACACGACATCCCGGATCTCCATCTGTCCGGCGCCGGTGATCTCCTCGCAGGCTGCCCGAGCCATTTCGAGGTAGGCCGTTCCCGGGAGGACCGGGAAGCCCAGGAGGCGATGCTCGTCGAGAACCCAGTCCTCGGCTCCGAGCCGGGCGGCGAAGACGAATCGGGAGCCGCTCTCGTAGATCAACCGCTGAAGCAGCGGATGGGCCACGCTGCGCCCCGGGGACGCCGCCGGTCTCGCCGGCATACTGCGAGCCGCCTCCACCGCCATCCCCTTCTCTGTCCAGCGCTCCCAATTGATCGAGGTCATCGGCCGGCCACAGCTCATGGAACTCCACCGGGCGAAGCTGTCCAGGAAGGCATTGGCCGCGCAGTAGGCGACCTGGCCAGCCACCCCGCGCAGCGAGCTGATCGACGAGCAGAGCAGAAAGAAGTCCAGGTCGTCCGCGCGCAGCAGGCGCTCCAGCTCCAGAGTGCCGGCCACCTTGGGAGCCAGGACTGCCTGTGCCTCCTCGCGGCTCTTGCGCTGGATCGCACCTGCTCCGAGAACACCGGCGGCATGGAAGACGCCGTCGATCCGTCCGAAGCGGCTGCGCACTGCGGCGATGGAGGACTCCAGGGCCACCGGGTCGGCGACGTCGGCCTGGCAGACCATCACCTCGGCCCCGAGGGCCTCCAACTGACGGACCCGCCGCAGACGCTGCCTGCACCGTGCGTCCCTGGTCTCCAAGCCGCCGGAAGCGGCGTGGACCAGAGGCGAGCGCCCGGTGACGAGGGCGTAGTCCGAGCGCTCCCGCTCCTCCCCGGGATAGCTCGCGATCTCCGTGTAGCCAGCCTGCTGCAGGATCTCCTCCCAGCCCTCGATCCCGAGCAGAGGAGTGGTGCGCCGGTGGTCCTCGAAAGCCCACCACCCTTCGGCGAGCCCCCAGATCAGATGGTTCCAGCGGTACGGCCGGATCTGCTCGACGAGCGCCAGCGTGCCGCCGGGGGCGAGCAGCCGCTGCAGATGGGAGGTCGTCTCGATCAAGCTCTTCGTGGCATGCACCACGTCCAGCCCGAGGATGAGATCGAAGCTCGCCGCGGCGAAACCCTGACGAACCGGGTCCTGAGAGATGTCCAGAGTAGCGAAGTGGAGGAAGCCGAGCCCCTGCCGGGTAGCCTCCTGCTCGGCCCGCAGGACGAAGGCCCGTCCGATGTCGGTGAACCAGTACTCGAGGTTGCGGCTGCGCAGGCGGTCGATCAGGCGTCGCGTCAGGAGGCCGTTCCCGGCGCCGATTTCGAGAACCCGCAGTGGCCGGTCTCGTGCGCGCTCCACGGCGCACGCCACCAGCTCCGCGGCCAGAGAGGTGTAGAGCTCTCCACGTCCGTGGTCCGCGGTGCGACGGCCCATCTCTTCGAGCAGGCGCCGCTCCCCGTCGGGATAGAGCACGCCGACCGCTTCGATCTCGCCGCGCAGGGCCGGGCCATAGCTCGCGGCGCAGTGGGCGACCAGGGAGAGCAGACCCTCGAACTCTGGGAAGCGCTCCACCAGGCGAGCCTGCAGATCGTGCGGATCGCCCAGGTCCTCGGGTCCATGGAGGACGGTCAGCTCGTCTCCCAGGCAGCGGATGACGCCGTCCTCCTCCAGGATGTGGAGCAGGTAATCGTAGAAGCGATGGAACTTCGGCAGGATGCCGAGAGCCTCGCGGAGCGCGCGGCGGCTTCGGCGTTCCCCGCGTGCCAGACCTCCCCCGTTCTTAGCCAGATAGTCCAGCGCATAGCCGGCACAGAGTGCGTCGAGGCTTGGAACGAGGTCGCCGCAGCTGTCCAGGTCGCGTGGCTGGAGCTCGGCCGCGAGCCCCTCTTCGACCTGCCGGACGAGGGCGCGGTCCTTGACAGGGCTCGCGGCCCGGAAGCCCTGCGGTTCCGTGGGGGAGGTCGAGACCGCAGACAGGCCTGAGCGCCCGACCAGAGCCAGCCGGACCCGCGCCTGCCGGGCCAGGAGCTCGGCGAAATCGAGCCCCAGAGCCCCCAATCCCCCGGTGATGAGATAGACGCCACCATCCTTCACGGGCATCGAGCCCTGTCCGTCCAGCTGCACCGGGGCAAAGCTCCGCAGCCAGCGGGTGCCGCCGCGGTACGCCACGACGGGATCCGCGGCGGCCACAGACATCTCGTCCAGGATCGCGGCGGCCAACCGCTCCTCCTGCCAGCTCCCAGGCGGCGGCAACACAACGTCGATGCTCTGGCAGGAGACGCCGGGAAGCTCGTTGGGGAGGACCAGACAAGGCCCCATCAGCGTCGCCTTCTCGGGAGACGGGACCGCTTCTCCAGCGATGCAGTGCAGGTCGTTCGAGAGAACCCCGATGCGCAGCGGATCCACGAGGTTCCGCCGGCCCAGCGCCTGGGCGAGGGAGAGGAGGCTCCAGAAGCCCCGCTCCTGGGTCCCGGCGAGGCGCTCCGCCGTGGACAGCTCGGAGCTTCCATGGCTCACGCTCCAGGCATGGATCAGGTCCGTCGGCAGGACGCCCCGGCTCTCCAGGTCAGCGAGGAGCGCTTCATGGTCTCCGGCCTGTCCCGGCGCGAGCACGTACCGGTCGTCGCCACAGCGCGCGAAACCCTCCCCCTCCTCGACGGTCAGCACCCGCGCCCCCTGGCGGGAGAGCTGCTCGGCGATGCGGGCACCCAGCCCGCAAGCATCGAGAAAGATCAGCCAGCGGCGGTCCGGTGCGGCGAGCGGCCGAGCTCCCGCCGGCAGCGGGGCCTGGCACCAGACCGGGAGGTGGAAGCGATCCGCCAGCTCCGTACTCTTCGCGGCCGGAGCCGGCTCGGCGGCGCCCTTTCCGACGGCCTCGGTCTCGAGCCGGTGGCGCTGCCGCTCAAAGGGATAGGTCGGCAGGGGGACGCGGCGGCGGCGTTCCCCGGCGGAGAAAACGGCCCAGTCGACGTCGACGCCCGCCGTCCACAACCGGCCGAGGGCCTGGAGCAGGAATGCGGAATCCTCGCCGGGCGCTTCGGGATGACGCATCGTCGAGAGCACCAGCCTCCCTTCCGAGCGGTCCGTCTGCTTGCGCGCGAGGGTGGCGAGCGTCTGCCCGGGGCCGACCTCCACGAGAGCGAGCCGCCCATCCCGCAGCAACTCCGCGACGCATGCGGAGAAGCGCACCGTGCTGCGCAGGTGAGCGACCCAGGAGGAGGGATCGGTGACTTCCTCCGGGCGGATCCAGGTGCCCGTCCGGTTGGAGAGGTAGGGGATCGACGGGGCGCGCAACTCGACCCGGGCGACCTCCTCGGCGAAGGGCGCGAGAGCACCGTCCATCATCGCCGAATGGAAGGCGTGCGAGGTGTGGAGCCGCCGGCAGCGCAGACCGCGCGCAACGAGCTCGCTCTCCAGAGCCGCGATCCCCTCGCCCGGTCCTGCGGCCACACAGCTCGCGGGGGCGTTGACGGCCGCCAGCGCCAGACCGAACTGGGACAGAAGGGGCTCCAGATCCTCCTCAGCGAGCGGGACCGCGAGCATGGCGCCCGCCGGCTGCCGCTGCATCAGCGCGCCACGCGCGGCGACCAGCCGCAGGGCGTCTTCCCGCGAGAAGACCCCGGCCAGGCAGGCTGCCACGTATTCGCCGACGCTGTGCCCGATCATCGCGGCAGGCACCACGCCCCAGCTCTCCAGCAGGCGGGCGAGGGCGTGCTCCACGACGAACAGGAGGGGCTGGGCGAGAGCCGTCGACGCGATGGATTCCGCGGGCGCCGCCCCGGCCGGCAGCAGGAAGCGGCGTGGATCGATGCCGAGGACCGATGCCAGGATCTCGCAGCAGGCGTCGATCTCCTGCCGGTACAGCGGCTCGCTGGCGTAGAGCCCAGCGCCCATGCCCAGGTGCTGCACCCCCTGTCCCGGGAACAGGAAGGCCACGGCAGGAGCCGGCTCCCCGGCCCGGCCCTCGATCCGCCGGGAGCCGCCGGGCGAGCGCAGGGCGGCCACGGCCTCGTCGCGGCTCGCCACCACCACGCCGCAACGGTGGGTGAATCCATGCCTCCCCACCTGGCAGGTGTAGGCCACATCGGCCAGGTCGAGATCGGAATGCCGTTCGAGGTGGTCGGCCAGAGCGTCTGTCGCGGTCGCGAGCGCCGCCTCCGTGCGGGCGGAGAGGACGAGGAGTTGGTGCGGCCGGGAATCACCCGCGGGCGCGGCCGGAGGCGCCTCCTCGAGGATCACATGGGCGTTGGTCCCCCCCATGCCGAAGGAGCTCACGGCGGCCCGGCGCGGGCCCTCTCCCGCCGGCCACTCGTGGAGGGCCTGGCTGACATAGAACGGGCTGTTCGCGAAGTCGATCTCCGGGTTCGTCGGATCAGCGTGCAGGGTCGGTGGAATCTCCCGATGCTGCAAGGCCAGGACGGCCTTGATCAGACCGCTGACACCCGCCGCGGTGTCGAGATGGCCGAGGTTCGATTTGACCGAGCCGAGAGCGCAGAATCCCTTGCGCTCCGTGGTCGCCCGGAAAGCGCGGGTGAGCGCGGCGACCTCGATGGGGTCGCCCATGGGCGTGCCGGTGCCGTGCGCCTCGACGTAAGTAATGCTGTCGGCCGAGACGCCCGCCACGATCTGGGCCGCACGGATGACCCGGGCCTGCCCCTCGATCCGCGGCGCGGTGTAACCGACCTTCTGGGAGCCGTCGTTGTTGATCGCCGTCCCCTTGAGAACGGCGCGGATGGAATCGCCGGCTGCCAGCGCGTCCTCCAGCCGGCGCAGGACGACCACCCCCAGCCCGTGGCCGGGGACAGTGCCCTTGGAGCCCGCGCCGAAGGCCCGGCAGTGGCCGTCCGGCGAAAAGATCATTCCTTCCTCGTAGGGGTAGCCGGCTTTTTCCGGCAGGCGCGCCGAGACGCCTCCCGCCAGCGCCATGTCGCACTCCCCGTTGAGCAGCGCCTGGGCGGCGACGTGGATCGCCACCAGCGAGGTCGAGCACGCGGTCTGGATCGTGAGGCTCGGCCCCTCCAACCCCAGCTTGTAGGAGACCCGGGTGCTCAGGTGGTCCTTGTCATTGCCGACCATCAGATGGACAGACTGCATGCCCTGCAGCACCCGGGGATCCCGGATGGCGGGGGCGAGGTAGTCGCTCATGCCGGCACCGGCGTAGACCCCCACCGGCAGAGAGGGGGCGCAACGCAGAGGGTCGTAGCCGGCGTCCTCCAGAGCCGCCCAGGCGCACTCGAGGAACAGGCGCTGCTGCGGATCGATCATCCGTGCTTCCCGCGGGCTGTAGCCGAAGAAGCCGGCATCGAAGGCGGCGATCTCCCGCAGGGCGCCGCGTGCGCGGACGTAGGAGGGGCTCTCCACCTGGGCGGGAGCGATCCCTGCATCGAGCAGCTCCTCGCCCGAGAAGAAGGAGATGGATTCGACGCCGGCGCGCAGGTTCTGCCAGAGCTCCTCCACACTGCGAGCTCCGGGGAAGCGTCCTGCCATGCCGGTGATGGCGATCTCGAGACCGGTGAGTTGCGACATCGGATCAAACCTCCAGCAGAGCGCTCCGCCTCAGGGCGAGGCGCTGCTGCATCCGTTCTTTTCCTTGCGACACCTGGACGGCACGGCCTGTCTCGACCCTGCTCTCCCGCGCGGCGGCGCGGCGGGGCTCGGCAAGTCTCCGGGCGAGAGCGCGGACCGTTGGGTGCTCGAACAGCTCCAGCACCTCCAGCTCGACCTCGCAGTGTTCCCGCAGCTTCCCGCGCAACCGCAGGAGCAGCAGGGAGTGGCCGCCGAGATCGAAAAAGTTGTCGTTGACCCCCACCCGGCCGATCCCGAGGAGCTCGCGCCAGATCCCGGCGATGGTGACCTCCAGATCGCTGCGCGGCGGCTCATAGGCCGACTCCTGCTCGGGCCGGTCTCCCGACGGGGCGGGCAGGGCCCGGCGGTCCACCTTGCCGCTGGCATTGAGCGGCATCCGCTCCAGGACCACCACGGCGGCGGGGATCATGTACTCGGGCAATCTTCGGCGCAGGAAGCGCCGCAGCTCGCTGACCGTCGGCGCCGCTCCCTCGGCGACGACATAGGCCACCAGCCGAGGGTCGTCGCCCTGATCCTGCCGGGCCATCACCACCGCCTGGCGGAGAGCCGGATGCTGGAGCAGCGCCCCCTCGATCTCCCCCAGCTCGATGCGGAAGCCGCGGATCTTGACCTGGTGGTCGAGGCGACCGAGGAACTCGATCCGGCCGTCGGGCAGCCGGCGGGCCAGGTCCCCGGTCCGGTAGAGGCGCGCCCCCAACTCACCCGCGAACGGATCCGGGACGAACCTCTCCGCGGTCAGCTCGGGACGCCTCAGGTAGCCGCGGGCGACGCCTGCGCCACCGATGCAGACTTCGCCCGGGGCTCCGATCTCCACGGGCTGCCACCTCGGGTCGAGCAGGTGGATCCCGGTGTTCCCGAGCGGGCGGCCGAGCGGCACCACCGATGACGCCGAGGGGCTTACCGGCTCGATCGCCGACCAGATCGTGGTCTCGGTGGGGCCATAGAGATTCCAGAGATCGGCGCCTTCCTGGAGGAGACGGCCCGCCAGCGCTACGGAGAGAGCCTCGCCTCCGCAGAGGGCCCGGAATCCGCCGGGCGGGCGCCAGCCGGCCTCGAGGAGCTGGCGCCATGTTGCCGGAGTCGCCTGCAGGACCGTAGCCCCGGAGGCGGCGAGCAGCTCGGCCAGCCGCGCCCCATCGCCCGCAGCCTCCCGGCCGGCGATCACCAAGCGGGCGCCGGTGATCAGAGGGAGGAACAGCTCCAGCCCGGCGATGTCGAACGCGAGGGTGGTGACCGCCACCAGGACGTCCTGCGCCGTCAGCAGCGCACGGCCACGCATCGTGCCCAGGAAGTTGGCCAGACCGCGCCGGGGCACCTGCACCCCCTTGGGCCTGCCGGTCGAGCCCGAGGTGAAGATCACGTAGGCCAGCGCCTCTTCCTCCTCGTCCCCCCCCGCCAGGGCCTGGTCGCTTTGCCGCGCCACGAGCTCGCAGTCCGCCTCCAGGCGGACCGCGCTCCCCCACCCTTGCGGCAGGTCGGCCAGCAGGTGATCCTGGGCGAGCAGCAGCGGCGAGCCGGCGTCTTCGAGGATCGCGGCCAGCCGCTCACGCGGATGAGCCGGATCGAGGGGCAGGTAGACGCCGCCGGCCTTCATCACGGCGAGCACGGCGATGACCATCTCTGCCGAGCGCTCCAGGCAGACCGCCACGATCCTCTCGGGACCCACTCCCTGCGCACGCAGGTGACGGGCGAGGCGGTTGGCTGCCGCATCGAGCGCGCGATAGCTCCAGCAGCGCTCCCCGAGCTCCAGGGCCACTGCATCCGGGGTTCTCCGGACCTGCTCTTCGATCCAGCGGTGGACGCACGGGCCGCCGGACATCGCCTCGGCCGTATCGCTCCACTCGCGCAGGAGCTGATGGTGCTCGGACAGGGAGAGGACGGGCACCTCCGAGAGCCGCCGCTCCGGGTTCGCGGCCACCGCCTCCAGGAGATTGGCAAAGTGGCTGCCCAGCCTGTCGATCGTGATGGCTTCGAAAAGGTCCCGATCGTACGAGAGGGCTCCGAACAGTGCGCCTTCCCTCTCCTCCAGCGTCAAGGTGAGGTCGAACTTCGCGACGCCGGTGTCGGTGGGGAGCGGCTTCAGGGAGAGACCAGGCAGCTCGAGCTTCCCCACCAGCGCGCTCTGCAGTTGAAAGAACACCTGGACGAGCGGCGTGTGGCTCAGATCGCGCCGGGGTTGCAACGCCTCGACGACCTTTTCGAACGGTACATCCGCGTGCACGAAGTCGCCGAGCACCGCCTCCCGGACCCGCGCCAGGAGGTCGCTGAACGTGGGATCTGCCGAGAGGTCCGCGCGCAGTACGAGAGTGTTGATGAACAAGCCGATCAAGGGCTCGGTCTTGAGATGCCGGCGGCCGGCGACCGGCGTGCCGATCGCCAGATCCTCCTGGCCGCTGGACCGCAGCAGGAGCGTCTGGTACGCGGCGAGCAGGACCAGGAAGAGCGTGGCACTCCGGGAATACCCCAGAGTCGCCAAGCTCTGTGCCAGACCGCGCCGCAGCACCAGAGGCCGCACGGCTCCGCGGCCGATACGGACGGCCGGACGTGGACGGTCCGTCTGCAGCTCAAGCACGGGTGGCATCCCCTTCAGACGCTCTCGCCAGTACTCGAGCTCCGCCTCCAGGGTTGCTCCGGCCAGCCACTGGCGCTGCCAGTGCGCGAAGTCGGCGTACTGGATCGGCAGCTCGGGAAGCGGGGAAGGCCGCCCTGAGGCGTACGCCGCATAGAGGGTGCCCAGCTCACGGACGAAGACCCCGATCGACCAGCCATCGCTGACGATGTGGTGGAACGTCAGGGAGACCTGGTGCTCGTCGCCGGCCAGCCCGTAGAGCCGGACGCGCAGAAGGGGATCGCGGTCGAGGAGGAGTGGGCGCCGCGCCTCCTCTTCGCGGAGCCGCCGCGCTTCCGCCGCGCGGATCTCCGCTGGCATACCCGACAGATCGATCATCGCCAGATCGAGCCTCCGGTCGGGCGCAATCACCTGGACCGGCTGGCCGTCCATATCGCGGAACGTCGAGCGCAGCGCCTCGTGACGGCGCACGATTTCACAGAGGCTCTGCACCAGGGCTCCGATGGCGAGCCGGCCATCGAGCTCCAGAGCGCACGGGATGTTGTAGGCGGCGCTCCCTGGTTGCAGTCGGTCCAGGAACCAGAGACGCTCCTGCGCAAAGGACAAGGGGCACAACCGGTCCCGTCCCACCCGGACCAGGGGAGGCTGCAGGCCGTCGGTCCTGCCCAGGGCCGCTTCGATGCGGGCTTCGCGCACGAGCGCGGCGAGGTCGCGGACCGTCCTCCGCTCGAACAGCCTGCGCACGGGGAGCGTCACGCCGAGCGCCTGTTGGATGCGCGAGACCACCCGGGTCGCGGCGAGGGAGTGGCCGCCGAGAGCGAAGAAGTCGTCGCCGGGGCCGACGTGCTCGACCCCCAGGACTTCTGCCCAGATCCCGGCAAGAATCTCCGCGGCGAGGTCCTGGAACGGAGCGGGAGCTCCCTCCTCGCCCTCGGACACGGCGGGCGGGGCCGGAGCGATGCGGGAGAGAGACTTGCGGTCCACCTTGCCGTTGGGCGTCAAGGGCAACCGGTCGAGGAGGACGAAGGCGGTGGGCACCATGTAGGCCGGCAGCCGCTCCTCCAGGTCCTTCCGCAGCTCGTCCGTTCCGACCGGGTGCTGCTGCTCCGGAACGGCATAGGCGACCAGGCGGCGTTCCCCTCTTTCCTCGCGAGCGAGAACCACGGCCTCGCGGACCCGGGGAAGGCTCGCGAGCACGGCCTCGATCTCTCCCAGCTCGATGCGGAAGCCGCGGATCTTGACCTGGAAGTCCACGCGGCCGGCGAATTCCACTTCGCCGTCCGGCAGGTACCGTCCGAGGTCGCCCGTGCGATAGATGCGGTCGCCCGGCGCGCCGGTGAACGGGTTGATCCGGAACTTCTCGGCCGTCAACGCCGCGTCGCCGAGGTAGCCCTGGGCCAGGTGGGGGCTGCGCACGGCGATCTCGCCGAGCTCGCCGACGCCGGCGAGCCGCCCCGAACGGTCCAGCACGAGGAGCTGGACGTCCTGCATGCCGCGGCCGAGGGGGAGCACCTGCCGGACTCTCTCCCGCTGCGCGACGTCGGGCTCCACGACATGAAAGCTCACCGCCCGCTGGGTCTCGGTCGAACCGTACAGATTGACGCAGGTCACCCCGGGCGCCAGCCGGCGGATCCTGGCCACGTCCGAGCGCGTCAGGGATTCACCGACCAGGAGCACGCGGCGCAGGGTGGGGACCGTCATCTCCTCCCCGTCCGCCGACGGCTCGGTCAGCAGTTGGGCCATGGCGGGGGTGAGGTGCGCCACCGTCACGCCCTGCCGCGCCATCCACGCTGCCAGCCGTCCGGAGATGCCGAAGTCGGCCGGGTCGGGGATGCAGATCGTGGCTCCGAGGTAGAGCGGCGTGAACAGGTCGCGCTGCAGCGGGTCGTGCGCTAGGCCCGAGAGCTGGCTGAAGTGGTCCTCGCCGCCGAAGCCGAAACGCTCGCACTGCCAAGGCAGGAAGTGCGACAACGGGCCGTGCCGGCCGACGATGCCTTTCGGAGTCCCGGTCGATCCCGAGGTGAAGCCGAGGACCGCTGCATCGTCGGGGCCGATCGCGATGGATGGAGGCGCGACGGCGACGGCCGCGAGCTTCGGGGAGGCGCCCCTGCACGGCAACTCGATGCGGGCGCAGTCCACCGCAGAGAGCCACGCCTCGACCGCCTCCGGCAGCCGGCCGGCCGCTTCCAGACAGACGAGAGCCCGCGGCTCGGCCAGGCGCAGCATCTCGACCAGGCGGAGCGGTGGATAGGAGGGGTCCAGCATGACGAAGGCCGCCCCGGCCTTGAGCGCGCCCAGGACCGCCTGGACGAGCGGTGCGCTCCGCTGCGCCGAGATGGCGACCCGGTCGCCTTTTGCGACGCCGTGCGCCGCCAGCCAGGCTGCCAGGCGGTCGCTCTCCGCCTCCAGCCTGCCGTAGGTCCACACGCCGTCGCAGTCGACGACCGCCGTCCGCTCCGGGGCGATCCGGGCGCGTTGGGAGAACAGCTCGTGCACCGCTCCGAGCCAGCCCGCATCGAGGGGCTCGGCGGGATCGGGCAGGAGGGCGCGCGCTTGCGCCGTGAGCAGCGACAGGTCGCCGAGACATGCCTGCGGCCGCTCGGCGAGCTGCGTGAGCAGGCCGGCGAGCTGGCCGAGCAGCTCGCTCATGCGCGCCGCGTCGAACAGGTCCGCGTTGTAGACGAGCTCGAAACGGACCTCCTCGGCCGTGGTCTCGGAGATGTAGAAGCTCATATCGAGCTTGTTCGGCGTCTCGGCGACCGCTAGGGGCTCGAGCGTCAGGCCGGGCAGCCTCAACGCAGCGGCAGGGAGGTTGAGAAGATTGAGGAAGACCTGGAACAAGGGGGTCCGCGACAGATCGCGCACGGGCTGGAGATCCTCCAGCACGGCCTCGAAGGGAATGTCCCGATGGAGGTAAGCGCCCAGACAGGTCTCGCGCACCCGTGCGAGGAGGTCCTGGACGGAAGGATTGGCCGACAGATCCGTGCGGAGCGCGAGGGTGTTGAGGAAACAGCCGATCAGGGGCTCGGTCTCCACACGGCTGCGGTCGGCGATCGGAGAGCCGACGACCACGTCGTCCTGGCCGCTGAGACGCTGGAGGAGCACGTTGACGGCGGCCAGAAGGACCATGAAGAGGGTCGCCCCCCCGCGGCGGGCGAGGCTCTTGAGCTCCGCGGTGAGTCCTGGCGACAGCCGGGTTTCAACGCTCCCGCCGCGGAAGGTGCGGACCGCGGGACGGGCGCGGTCGGCCGGTAGCTCGAGGGGGGCGGGAGGACCCTGGAGCCTGTCGCGCCAGTAGGCGAGCTGGCCGTCGCGCAGTGCGCCGCGCAGTCTCTCCCGCTGCCAGACGGCATAGTCGGCCGATTGGATCGGCAGCGCGGGGAGGGTTTCGCAGGGGTCCTGATAGAACGACACGAGCTCGCGCAGGAAGACGCCCACCGACCAGCCGTCGGAGACGATGTGGTGGAAGGTCAGGAGGAGCAGGTGCTCGCAGGGGGCCAGGCGCAGCAGGGTGATGCGCAGCGAAAAGCCGGTTGCGAGATCGAAGGGCCGCAGGGATTCCGCCGCGGCCAGACGCAGGTTCTCCTTCTGCCTCCGGTCGTTTCCGAGATGCGAGAGGTCGACGCGGGGCAGGCAGAGGGGGAGGTAGGGTGCCACCACCTGCACAGGCCCGTCCCCGGTCATCCGGAACGTGGTCCGCAGGGCCTCGTGACGCTCGACGATGCGATCGATTGCTGCGGCGAGCGCCGCGACATCGAGGCTCCCCTTCATGAGGACCGCGAACGGCATGTTGTAGGCTGGGCTCTCCGGTTCCAGTTGGTGGAGGAACCAGAGCCGTTCCTGGGAGAAGGAAAGTGGGAGCGCGCCGTCGCGCGGCACCGGCTCGATGGCGGGCGTCGCCGCCGCGGCGAGGCCGGAGATGCGCTCGGCCAGCGCCGCCACGGTCGGCGCCTCGAACAGCGCCCGTACCGGAAGCTCCACACCGAACGCCCGGGAGATCCGCGACGCCACCCGCGTGGCCAGCAGCGAATGCCCGCCGAGCTCGAAGAAGTCATCTCCCCGCCCGATCCGCTCGATCCCCAAAACCTCGCTCCAGACCGCGGCCACCAGCTCCTCGATCGGGTTTGCCAGACCGCTCTCCCGCACACCGCCAGCTTCCACGGTCGCTCTGCGCGCCGCCAGGGCCCGGCGGTCGATCTTGCCGTTCGGGGTCAACGGCAGGGCGTCCAGCCAGACCCACGCCGTGGGCACCATGTGCTCCGGCAGCGAGCCGCGCAGGAACGTCCGCAGCTCGCCGGCGAGACCCTCCGCCTCGGCGGTCACCACGCAGCCCACCAGCCGCCCCTGCTCGGGATCGGCCAAAACCACCGCCTCCCGGACCGAGGGGTGCTGGACGAGCGCCGCCTCGATCTCCCCGAGCTCGATCCGGAACCCGCGCACCTTGACCTGGTGGTCCAACCGGCCCAGGAAGTCCAGGCTCCCGTCCGGAAGCCAGCGCGCCAGATCGCCCGTCCGGTAGAGGCGCTCTCCCGGGCCGCCGAACGGATCGGGCACGAAGCGCTCCGCCGTCACCTCCGGGCGGCCCAGATACCCGCGGGCCAACCCCTCTCCGGCCAGATACAGCTCCCCCGCCACCTGGACCGGCACCGCCTCCATCCGCCCGTCGAGCACATAGGCCCGGGTGCCCGCGATCGGCCGCCCGATCGAGCTGCGCTCCGGGCCCTCCGCCTCGATCGTTGCGAACGTCGAGTACGTGGTGTCTTCCGACGGACCGTAGAGGTTGAGCACCCGCGCCGGGCCGGCGGCGAGGACCTGCCGCACCAGGCTCCCCTTGAGCGGCTCGCCCGCCAGAGACACGGTGCGCACCGTCGCCGGCAGCCGCCCCGAGCGCACCAGCTCGGTGATCGCCGAGGGCACGGTGTTGACCAGCGTCACCCCCTGGTCCGCCACCGCAGGCAGCTCCAGAGCGTTGTCGGCCATGATCACCCGGCCTCCCCACGCCAGAGGGACGAACAGCTCGAACACCGACAGATCGAAGCAGATCGACGTCCCGGCCAGCACGCCCGCCAGGTCCTCGGGCGCGAAGACCTCGCGCGCCCAGACGGCCAGCGCCACGGCGCTGCGGTGCTCGATCGCTACCGCCTTGGGACGACCGGTCGAGCCCGACGTGTAGATCAGGTAGGCCAGGTTGTCCGGCCCGACAGCGGTCTCCGGAGAGGCCGTGTCCTCTTCCGTCCCATCCTTCTCCGCCGCCGCATCGAGGAGCAGGACCTCGGCCTGTGTCGCGGGGAGACGGGAGACCAGGCTCTCCTGCGACAGCACCAGGGACGCCCCCGAATCCTCCAGCATCAGAGCGATCCGGGCCGCCGGATAGGCGGGATCGAGCGGCACATAGGCGCCGCCGGCTTGCAGGACGCCGAGCAGCGAGACGACCAGATCCGCGGTGCGTTCCAGGAAGACGCCGACCCGCACCTCCGGTCCGACTCCCAGACCCCGCAGCCGACGGGCCAGCGAGCCAGCGCGCTGCGCGAGCCCGGCATAGGTCAGGACCACACCGCGGGCGACCAGAGCCACCGCCTCCGGGGTCCGCTCCGCCTGCGCCGCGAATAGGTCGTGCAGGCGGACCCCCGGCCGGGCGGCCGAGCCCGTGGCGTTCCAGGCCCACAGGACCTGCTCCCGCTCCGCGCCGCCCAGCAGCGCCAACTCGCCGAGCGGGAGTTCCGGCGCGGCAGCGACCGCTTCCAGGAGGGTCTCGAAGTGGCCCAGCAGGCGCTCCGCGGTGGCGCGGTCGAACAGGTCCCGGTCGTATTCCAGGACACCGTCGCCGCTCTCCAGTAGAGAGAGGGTCAAGTCGAGCTTCGCCGTGCCGCTGTGAACGTCCAGGGGTGTCAAGGCCAGGCCGGATAGCTGCAGCCTTGCCCGTGAAGCGTTCTGGAGGACCAGCATCACCTGGAAGAGGGGCGTCGCGGCGAGGTAGCGCCCCGGCGCCAGCTCCTCGACCAGCCGCTCGAACGGCAGGTCCTGATGCATCGAGGCCGCGATCGTCACCTCGCGGACCCGGCCGACCAGTGCTCCGAAAGGCTCGTCGAGCGAGAGGCCGGTGCGCAGGGCGAGGGTGTTGACGAAGAACCCGATCAGCCCCTCGATCTCCACCCGGCGGCGGTTGGCGATCGGAGAGCCGATCACCAGGTCGGTCTGCCCCGTGAGGCGGACCAACAGGGTCTTCCAGGCGGCCACCAGGACCATGAACAAGGTGGCGCGCTCGCACCGGCCCAGGGTAGTCAACGCCGCGATCCGCTCCGCCGGCAGGCGCATGGGAACCGTGCCGCCGCGCCCGCTGCGGAGGACCGGGCGCGGCCGGTCGGCCGGCAGCTGCAGCACGGGCGGAGCGCCCGCCAGCCGCTCCCGCCAGAAGGCCAGTTGCCGCTCCAGCACCTCGCCGCGCAGCCACTCCCGCTGCCAGACGGCGAAATCGGCATACTGCACCGGCAAGGCGGCCAGCGGCGACGGCTGCCCGGCGGCGAACGCCTCGTAGAGCGCCGCCAGCTCGCGGACCAGCACGTCCATCGACCAGCCGTCGGAGACGATGTGGTGCATGATGAAGAGCGCCACGTGCTCCCGAGCGCTCTGTCGCAGCAGCATGGAGCGCAGCAGCGGCCCGCGCACCAGGTCGAACGGACGGAGCGCCTCGGCGGTCGTGAGCCGGCGGATCTCGTCTCCGGCATCGGAAAGACCGCTCAGGTCGACCACAGGGAAAAACCCCGGCGCGGACACATCGATGCGCTGGACCGGCTTGCCGTCAACCTGCTCGAAGCGGGTGCGCAGGACTTCGTGGCGTGCCACGATCTCGGCCAGCCCCTCCGCCAGGGCCGCCACGTCGAGAATGCCGGAGAGGCGTATGGCCGCCGGGATGTTGTAGGCCGGGCTCCCCGGCTCGAGCTGATCGAGGAACCAGAGCCGCTGCTGCGAGAACGAGAGAGGCAGGTCTTCCGTTCCCGCCTCACGCGGTACAGGAACGAGGGGAGGTGCCGGCGCGGTCCCCTCGCCGACCGAAGCCTCGACAGCCGCCGCCAGCCCGGCCACCGTCGGGGCCTCGAACAGGGCGCTCAGCGGCAGCTCTACGCGGAACAGGGAGCGCACCCGTGCGATGACCCGGGTGGCCAGGAGCGAATGGCCGCCGAGCTCGAAGAAGTCGTCGTGGATGCCGGTGCTTTCGCAGCCCAGCACCTGGGCCCAGATCCCGGCCAGCAGTTCCTCGACGGGGGTCCGCGGCGCCGCGGCAGCGCCTCTCGCCCCGGATGCCTCCTCCGGCGCGCAGGCGGCCAGGGCTCGCCGGTCCACCTTGCCGTTGGGCGTGAGCGGCAGCGCCTTCAGCGCCACGAACGCCGACGGCACCATCCAGGACGGCAGCCTGGGCTCCAGGAAGCGGCGCAGCGAGGCGGCCTCGAGCTCCGGCGCGCCGGCCACGAAGGCGACCAGACGCTTGCCGCTCCCCTCCTCTTGGGCCACGACCGCCGCCTCGCGCACGGCCGGGTGCCCGGCCAGCACCGCTTCGATCTCCCCCGGCTCGACCCGGTAGCCGCGCAGCTTCACCTGCTGGTCGATGCGACCCTGGAACTCCACCGTGCGGTCCGGCCGCCGGCGCGCTAGGTCGCCGGTGCGGTAGAGACGGCTCCCGGGCTCACCGATTCCCAACGGTGCAGGGACGAAGCGCTCCGCCGTCAGGTCCGGACGCCCGAGATATCCGCGCGCCAAGCCGTCGCCGCCGGCGTACAGCTCCCCCGCCACCCCGACCGGAACCGGCTGCAGCTCGCCGTCGAGCAGCCAGACCTGCGTGTTAGCGACGGGCCGCCCCAGCGACACCGGCGCCGTGACCTCCTCGGGCGAGGTCATCGGGTGGCAGCAGGTGAACGTCGTGTTCTCGGTCGGTCCGTAGCCGTTGATCACCCGGGTTCCGGGCAGCCCCGCGAGAGCCGCCCGGACGTGCTCGGGCGACAGGACATCGCCGCCGGCCAGGAGCTGGCGCACCGGCGCGAGCCCCGCCGGGTTCTCCTCCACCATCTGGTGGAACAGACCCGCAGTGAGCCAGAGCGAGGTCACGCCCTGGCGCTCCAGGGCCTCTCCGAGCCCCGCCAGGGTCGACGCTGAGGGCGGCAGGACCGCCAGGCGGCTGCCGTGGAGCAGAGCCGCCCAGATCTCCAAGGTCGAGGCGTCGAACGAAGCGGGCGCGAGGTGCGCCCAGACCTGCCCGGTTCCGAAATCTGCGAAGGCGCTCCCCCGCACCAGGCGGACCACGGCCCGGTGCACGACCGCCACGCCCTTCGGGAGGCCCGTCGAGCCCGACGTGTACATTACATAGGCGAGACCCTCGGCAGAGACCGGCACGTCCGGCCGCGCATCGCTCTCCGCCGCGGACTCCAGCTCCGCGAGCCGGATCACCCGGGCCGCCGTGTCCGGGAGGCGGTCCGCCAAGTGCTCCTGGGTCAGCACGATTGGAGACCGGGTATCCGCGAGGAGGAAAGCCAGGCGTTCCTCTGGTGTGGCAGGATCGAAGGGCGCATAGGTGCCGCCGGCCTTGAGGATCCCCAGGAGGGCCACGATCAGCGCCGGAGAGCGCTCGGCGAGAACGGCCACCACGACCTCCGGCCCGACTCCCAGGGACATCAGGGGGTGGGCGAGGCGGTTGGCCTTCCGGTCGAGCTCCCGGTACGTCAGCTCGCCGCCTTCCCAGGAGAGAGCGACCGCATCGGGTGTGCGGTCCGCCTGCTCTTCGAACAGACAGTGGAGCGCCGCCTCGCGGGGATAATCCGACACCGTCCGGCTCTGCTCCAGGAGGAGCTCCCGCTGCTCCGCTTCGGTGAGCAGGGGGAGGAAAGCCAGCCGCGAGCACTCCGCACCGGCGGCCACGCCGGTGGCCAGCGTCTCGAACCAGCCGGCGATCCGGACCGCCGTGGATCGATCGAAGAGGTCTCGGTTGAATTCGAGCCAGCCCGACCCGTCCTCGCGCAGCGCAAGGGTGAGGTCGTGCTTAGCCGTACCGCTGTCGACCTCCAGAGAGGCGAAGGTGAGGCCGGGCAGCCGGAACTCCTCCCGCGATGCGTTCTGGAGGACAAGCATCACCTGGAACAAGGGGGTCGTGGCCAGGTGCCGCCCCGGTGCCAACTCCTCGACCAGGCGCTCAAACGGCACGTCCTGGTGCATGTAGGCCGAGAGGGTCGCCTCGCGGACCCGGCCGATCAGCGCGCTCCACGGCTCCTGGAGGGCAAGGCCGATGCGCAGCGCCAGGGTGTTGACGAAGAACCCGATCAGCCCCTCGATCTCCTCCCGGCGGCGGTTGGCGATCGGCGAGCCAATCACCAGGTCGGTCTGACCCGTGATGCGGGCGAGCAGCGTCTCCCACGCGGCGAGCAGGACCATGAACAGGGTGGCGCGCTCGCGCCGGCCGAAGGCCTCCAACGTTGCCATCAGCTCCGCCGGCAGGCGCACCGGCACAGTGCCGCCGCGGCCGCTGCGGACGGCGGGCCGCGGCCGGTCCGCCGGCAGCTCCAGCACCGGCGGAGCCCCCGCCAGCCGCTCCCGCCAGAACGCCAGCTGCCGCTCCAGCGCCTCGCCCCGCAACTGCTCCCGCTGCCAGACGGCGAAATCGGCGTACTGCACCGGCAAGGCGGCCAGCGGCGACGGCTGCCCGGCGGCGAAGGCCCGATAGAGCGCTGCCAGCTCGCGGGTCAGCACGTCCAGGGACCAGCCGTCGGAGACGATGTGGTGGACGGTGAGCAGCGCCACGTGCTCCCGCCCTCCCTGCCGCAGCAGGGTCGCGCGCAGGAGAGGTCCGCACACCAGGTCGAATGGCCGGACGGCCTCCTCGGCCATGAGCCGGCAGATCTCGTCCTCCGCGTCCGCCAGGCCGCTCAGATCGACCACAGGGAAAAGACCCGGCGCAGACGCATCGATGCGCTGGACCGCCTCGCCGTCCTCCTGCTCGAAGCGAGTGCGCAGCGCCTCGTGGCGCGCCACGATCTCCTCCAGCCCCACCCTCAGCGCCGCCACGTCGAGAGCGCCCGAGAGACGCATGGCAGCGGGCAGGTTGTAGGCCGGGCTCTTGGGCTCCAGTTGGTGGAGGAACCAGAGCCGTTCCTGGGCGAAGGAGAGCGGGATCGCGCCGTCGCGCGGCACCGGCGTGATGGCGGGTGTCGCCGCCGCGGCAAGACTGGAGATGCGCTCGGCCAGCGCCGCTACGGTCGGCGCCTCGAACAGCGCCCGCACCGGAAGCTCCACCCCGAAGGCCCGGGAGATCCGCGACGCCACCCGCGTGGCGAGCAGCGAATGCCCACCGAGCTCGAAGAAGTCGTCTCCCCGCCCGATCCGCTCGATCCCCAGCACCTCGCTCCAGACCGCGGCCACCAGTTCCTCGGCCGGGCTCGCCAGACCGCTCTCCCGAGCACCGCCGGCCTCTACGACCGCTCCGCGCGCCGCCAGGGCCCGGCGGTCGATCTTGCCGTTCGGGGTCAGCGGGAGCGCGTCGAGCCAGACCCACGCCGTGGGTACCATGTGCTCCGGCAGCGAGCCGCGCAGGAACCTCCGCAGCTCGCCGGCGAGAGAGCCCTCCGCCTCAGAGGTCACCACGCAGCCCACCAGCCGCCCCTGCTCGGGATCGGCGAGAACCACCGCCTCCCGCACAGAGGGGTGCTGGACGAGCGCCGCCTCGATCTCGCCGAGCTCGATCCGGAACCCGCGCACCTTGACCTGGTGGTCCACCCGCCCCAGGAAGTCCAGGCTCCCGTCCGGAAGCCAGCGCGCCAGATCGCCGGTCCGGTACAGACGCTCGCCCGGGACGCTGAACGGATCGGGCACGAAGCGCTCCGCCGTGACCTCCGGACGGCCCAGATACCCGCGGGCCAGTCCCTCTCCGGCCAAGTACAGCTCCCCGGCCACCTGGACCGGCACCGCCTCCATCCGCCCGTCGAGCACGTAGGCCCGGGTGCCCGCGATCGGCCGCCCGATCGAGCTGCGCTCCGGGCCGGATGCCTCGATCGCGGCGTATGTCGAGTACGTGGTGTCTTCCGACGGACCGTAGAGGTTGAAGACCCGCGCGCAGCCGGCCGCATGGATCTGCCGCACCAGACTCCCCTTGAGCGGCTCACCCGCCAGGGAGACGGTGCGCACCGATGCCGGCAGCCGCCCCGCGCGGACCAGCTCGGCGATCGCCGAGGGCACGGTGTTGACCAGCGTCACCCCCTGGTCCGCGACCGTAGGCAGCGCCAGGGCGTTGTCCAACAGGATCACCCGGCCGCCCCAGGCCAGCGGTACGAACAGCTCGAACACCGACAGGTCGAAGCAGATCGATGTCCCGGCCAGTACACCCGCCAGGTCCTCGGGTGAGAAGACCTCGCGCGCCCAGACGGCCAGCGCCACGGCGCTGCGGTGCTCGATCGCCACCGCCTTCGGGCGACCGGTCGAGCCCGACGTGTAGATCAGGTAGGCCAGGTTGTCCGGCCCGGAAGCGGTCTCCGGAGAGGCCGCGCTCTCTTCCGTCCCATCCTTCTCCGTCGCCGCATTGAGAAGCAGGACTTCGGCCTGTGTCGCGGGGAGACGGGAGGCCAGGCTCTCCTGCGACAGCACCAGGGCTGCCCCCGAATCCTCCAGCATCAGAGCGATCCGCGCCGCCGGATAGGCGGGATCGAGCGGCACGTAGGCGCCGCCGGCTTGCAGGACGCCGAGCAGCGAGACGACCAGATCCGCGGTGCGTTCCAGGAAGACGCCGACCCGCACCTCCGGTCCGACTCCCAGCCCCCGCAGCCGGCGGGCCAGCGAGCCAGCGCGCTGCGCGAGCCCGGCATAGGTCAGGACCACACCGCGGGCGACCAGGGCCACCGCCTCAGGAGTTCGTTCCGCCTGCGCCGCAAACAGGTCGTGCAGGCGAACCCCCGGCCGCGCGGCCGAGCCCGTGGCGTTCCAGGCCCGCAGGACCTGCTCCCGCTCGGGAGAGCTGAGGAGGGGCAGCGCGCGGACCCGCTCGTCCGGCCGGGCCGCGATCCCCTCCAGCAGGGTCTCGAAATGCCCGAGCAGGCGCTCGATCGTCGCACCGTCGAACAGGTCCGTGGCGTACTGGCAGGAGACGGCGAGCCCCTCCGCAGAGCGGGCCACGGTCAGCGTCAGGTCGAGCTGTGCGGCGCTCTCGGGCAGGGGCAGGCACTCGAGCTCCAGCTCCCCGGTCCGCACCCGCGCCCCGGGCTCTCCGAGCGCGAACGCGGCCAAGGCCGGATCGTCGCCCGCCGCTCCCTGATGCAGCACGAGCATGACCTGGAACAGAGGCGAACGGCCGGAGTCGCGCACCGGCTGCAGGCGCTCGGCAAGCAGCGGGAAGGGGAAAGACTGATGCGCAAGGGCCCCGAGCACCCTGCGGCGGACTCGCGCCAGATGGGAGGTGAACGGTAGATCTGCAGACAAATCGGCGCGCAGTACCACCGGATTCACGAAGTAGCCCACGGTGCCTGCCAGCTCCGGCGCGGTACGGCCGGCGGCCGGGGCGCCGAGGAGGATCTCGTCCTGTCCGCTCATCCGGTGCAGGAGCACCTGGAAGGCCGCCGCCAGGGTGGCGAACAGCGTGGCGCCCTGCGCCCGACCGACAGCTTCGACCGCCCCTCCAAGCCGCCGCCGGCGGACGTCGCCGCGGAAGCTCTGCACCGCGGGGCGGGGACGGTCGGTGGGCAGGTCGAGGTCGGGCAGGGGACCGGCGAGCTCCTCGCGCCACCAGCTCCAGAGCCGCTCCCCTTCGGGTCCTTCCAGCCAGGCCTGCTCCCGCACGGCCCAGCCGAGAGGAGAGACCGCCGGCGGGACCAATCCCGAGAGCTCCTCACCGCGCCGGAACGCGGCCGCGAAGCCGCCCAGCTCGCGGAGCAGCACGGCCAGGGACCAGAAGTCGCCGATGATGTGATGCACCGTCAGGAGGACGACGGGCTCCGCATGGCCCTGGACGAGAGCGACCCGCAGGAGCGGCCCGTGCTCCAGATTGAAGGGTCGGCGCGCCTCCTCGGCCAGCCGGCCGGTGAACTCCTCCTCGCTCCAGGCCGAACCGTCGATCTCCACGAAATCGACCTCCGCCGCGGCGGCGACCCGCTGCCGTGGGACCTCTCCCACGACCGTGAACGTGGTGCGCAGGGCGGGGTGCCGGTCGGTCAGGGCCTGGAAGGCGCGCCGCAGGGACGGCGCGTCGGCCCCTCCCACGAGCCGCGCCGCGGCGGCGATGTGGTACGCCGAGCTGTCCGGCGCGAGGCGCTGCAGGAACCAGAGCGCGCTCTGACCATGGGTGAGAGGCCCTTCGATGATCTCGGCAACCTCGGCGACGGCAGGAGCCGCGGCCGGAGAGGGGGTCTCGCCGAGCCGCGGCAGTAGCTCCGCCGCGAGCTCCGCCAGGGTCCCGTCCGCCAACAGGAGGTCGAGCGGCAGGCGCACGCCGAGCGCCTCCTCCACACGGCCCGCCATCTGCAGGGCGGTCAATGAATCGAGGCCGAGGAGCGCCAGCGGCTGGTCGAGCGGCACGCGGGACGCCGGCAGACGCAGGAGGCGCGCCGCTTCCCGGCGCAGCAAAGCTTCGAGGCCGATGGGCCCGGAGGCCTCCGCGGCCCCCTCCTCCACGGCGGCGGCGGACGCGGCGCTCCGCGCCACGACCTCCAGCCCGCCGGAGACATAGAGCCCGCGGCAGGCCCCGCGCTGAATCTTGCCGCTGGTCGTCTTGGGGATCGTGCCGGCGCGCAGCAGCACCACCTCGTGGACCGCCACCTCGTGCTCCTCGGCGACCGCCCGGCGGACCGCCTCGGCCACGATCGCGGGATCGACGTCGGCGCGGCGCTCCACCTCATGGACGACGACCAGCCGCTCCTCTCCCTCCTCCGCCACCGCGAAGGCCGCGCCACACCCCGGACGCAGAGCCGGATGGCTGGCCTCCACGGTCAGCTCGATGTCCTGGGGATAGTGATTGCGCCCGCGTAGGATGATCAGATCCTTAATCCGGCCGGTGACGAACAGCTCGCCGCCATGAAAAAACCCGAGGTCGCCGGTACGCAAGAAGGGGGGCGAACCGCCGGCGAGGCGCGCCTGGAAGATCTGGCGCGTCGGCTCCTCGCGCTCCCAGTAGCCGCGGGCAACGCTCGGGCCGGAGACCCAGATCTCCCCCACCCGGCCGGGAGCGCAGGGCTGCAGCGACTCGGGATCGACGATCTCCACCCACTGCCCGCCGGCGGCCGCGCCGCAGCTCACCAGCTCGCGCCCGCCGTCCGCCGGACTCACCCGGTTGCGCTCCAACTCCGCAGCATCGACCTCCATGCGTCGCGGGAGGCGCGCGCCGCTCGCTGCGACCAGCAGGGTCGCCTCGGCCAAACCGTAGCAGGGGTGGAATGACTCCGCCTGGAAGCCGCAGGACGCGAACGCCTCGGCGAAGCCCGCCAGGGTGCCGCCGCGCACCGGCTCAGCACCGTTGAAGGCCACCCGCCAGCTCGACAGATCGAGCTCCGCGCGCCGCTCGGGAGAGGTCCGGGCTACGCAGAGGTCGTATGCGAAGTTGGGGCCGCCGCTCGTCGTGGCGTGGTACTTCGAGATCGCCTGCAGCCAGCGGAACGGCCGGAGCAGGAACGCCGCCGGCGCCATCAGATAGCAGCGCCCGCCGACGTACAGCGGCTGGAGCAGCGTGCCAATCAGTCCCATGTCGTGGTACATGGGAAGCCAGCTCACGATCACCGACTCGTCTGTCTGGCGAAATGCCTCCTGGATCAACTTCTGGTTGTGGAGCAGATTGCCATGACTCACCATCACCCCCTTGGGGGCCGAGGTAGAGCCAGACGTGTACTGAAGGAAAGCCAGCGTGTCGCCATTGATCGTGGGAGGACGCCAGTCCTCAGCGCCTTCCGTGCCCAGCTCGTCCACGGCGATCCACGCGAGATCCCTTATTCCCGGCAGCTCCTCACTCCACGAGCCGGCGTGCGCCGCGAGAGCGCCGACCGTGAGCACCGCCGCTGGCTGCGCATCCTCCAGCAGACCCTGCAGCCGGGCCGGGCTGCGCCTTGGGCGTGGCGGATATGCGGGCACCGCGACCACCCCGGCATACAGACAGCCGAAGAAGGCAGCGACGAAATCCAGCCCCGGCGGAAAGAGCAGCAGGGCCCGCGCGCCGGGCTCCGTCGAGACACGAAGCCCGGCGGCGATGGCACGCGCCCGCGCATCGAGAAGGCCAAAGCACAAGCGCTCGCTCTCAACCTCACCGTCGGCCAGAAAGACATAGCAGATCTGTTCAGGATTTGCCGTGGCGCGGCCGCGCAGGAGATCTAACAGCGTGGAGCTTTGGTCAGGAGATGGCACGCAATAGCCTCGCTAGCTTAGGACAAAAGCGATCAATATGATAGACATAAATATTTCCACGAACGAAGCATCGGCCTCCGGCAAAGCATGTCTTTCGGACGACTGCGAATCAGCGACGACGGAAGGGGTCTCTCTGCAAGCGGTTTGCCAGGGGTCATCGCCGAAAATTCCTTCTGAGATCTCTTTATCCTTACCCTCAAAGCGCCCCGGCTCTCCGGGTAATGCCTTACCCATCCCCGAGTAAGCAGATACCCCTGCGGGCGCGGAAGGGCCTGGAAACAATCGGTTTCCACCATGGCATGCGGGCTGCACGGAGGGCTAGAATTGATGCACCGTCTGAGGAGCGATGTGACCATCCTTTTCTTCGCATCGCACTCGCCAACGACACTCGGATAAAGGTGATCGATATGTCCACCCTGTTTTTTGATCTACGCCACAGCTTCCGTGTTCTGCTCAAGCGCCCCGGCCTGACCTTTCTTGCCATTCTCGCCGTCGCTGTGGGTATCGGTGCGGTCACCGCGATTTTCAGCATCGTCAATACCGTGATGCTGCGCTCCCTGCCCTATGACCATCCGGAATCCTTGATCATGCTGTGGGAGACCAACCGCACGAGAGGCGAGAACCAGAGCCGCGTTTCTCCGCCTCTGGTTGCAGACTGGCAGGACCATCAGGGCGATCTGTTCGACGGGGTGGCGGCCTACTGGATTCCGGCTGTCAACTACCGGGCGCGCGACGGCGAGGCCGAACGGGTCCGCGTCTCCGACGTGACTCCCAATCTGTTTCCCCTGCTCGGCCTGCAACCGATCCTGGGGCAGGCCTTGCCGCTCGAGGCCCAAAAGGACGGCGAGCGGGCAGTCCTCCTGAGTCACGGGTTCTGGCAGCGCCAGTTCGGCTCCGACCCCAAGGCTCTTGGCCAGACGCTGAGCCTGGACGGCAAGCCCTTCACGGTCATCGGCGTGATGCCTCCCCATATCACCTTCCCTGACCAAACAGAGCTGTGGCGCCCTCTCGCGTTTCCCCTGCGCAGGGTCGGACGGGACGCCCGCTTCGTTAGTGCGGTCGGCCGCCTGAAGCCGGGGATCAATCTGGAGCAGGCTCAGGCCCGGCTCGCGACCTTCGCCAGGGCTCTGGAGCAAGAGCATCCGCAGACCAACGCCGGCTGGGGCGTGACTTTGCTGCCTCTACGGGAGCATCTGATTGGCTCCTTCCGCCCCGCTCTGCTGATCCTCTTCGCCGCCGTCGGTTTCGTCCTTCTGATCGCCTGCGTGAACGTCACCAACCTACTGCTCGCCTATGCGGCGGCGCGCAAGAGCGAGATCGCCCTGCGCATCGCTCTCGGCTCGAGCCGCGGGCGCGTGATCCGGCAGTTCCTGATCGAAGGCGTCCTGATCGCTGCCACCGGCGGCCTGCTCGGGCTCCTTCTGGTCTTTTGGGGGATGGATCTCCTGGTGGCTCTCATTCCTGCCGACATCCCGCGGCTTGACGAGGTCGGAATCGACGGTCGCGTCCTCCTCTTCGTCACCTCCGTGATCGCCCTCACCGGCATCGGCATGGGCCTGGCGCCCGCTCTGCGCTTCTCATCCCGGCCCGATCTTCTCGCCATCCTGAACAGCGGCACTCCCGGAGGGCGCACGGCCGGCGCCCTACACGACCTGCTGGTGGTGGCCGAGGTGACGGTGGCCATGGTCGTCCTCGTCGGCGCCGGCCTGCTCGTCGCCAGCTTCGACCGGTTGTTGCAGATCCGACCAGGTTTCCGCACCGCCGATACGTTGACCTTCAACGTGCAGCTCCCAATCGCCAAATATTCCCCACCCCAGGTCCCCACCACCTACGCCTCGCTCGTCGAGGGCCTGCGGAGGATTCCGGGCGTCCAATCGGTGGCGGGCTCAGCCTTCCTGCCGCTCGATGCCACGGCCTGGAACCTGCCGCTGACCATCGAAGGGCGGGTTCCCGCGCCGGCGGAAGAAAAAATCTCGGCTCAATACCAGTCGGTGACGCCTGACTACTTCCAAACGCTCGGTATTCCGCTGATCTCCGGCCGCCCCCTCTACGACAGAGACGATGCTGGATCGCCGGGTGTCATCGTCATCAACCAGACTATGGCGCGGCGCTACTGGCCTGAAGGCCGGGTGCTGGGCCAGAGGGTTTCTCTCAGCGCAGACAACTTTGGCGTTCTCGGCAGAATCCTGCCGAAATCGTTTACAGTGGTCGGAATTGTGGGCGACACCAAAAACAGTGGCCTGCAAACAGAAACGCAACCCGCGATGTACTTTTCGTATCGGCAATTTGTTTACCAGAGCTTCAACCTGATCGTCCGCTCCTCGGGCAGTCCAGAGGCCCTGGTGCAGCCAGTGCGCGCGCAGATGCGGCAAATCGACCCCGACCTCGCCCTTTTCGACCTTAGCACCATGCAACGGCGCCTGGAGATAGCGCTGGCACGGCAACGCTTCAGCGCATTCCTGCTCACCGTCTTCGCGGCCACTGCTTTGCTGCTGACTGCGATCGGCATCTATGGAGTCATCGCATATAGCGTAAGTCAGCGCACCCAGGAGATCGGAGTTCGCATGGCGCTCGGGGGACAGAGCCATGGAGTCGCATGGTTGATATTATGGCGCTCGCTCAAGCTCAGTCTGGTCGGCTTGGTGTTGGGCGTTCTGGGAGGGCTCTTCGCGGGGCCGTTCCTGGTCAATCTCCTCTATGAAGTGAAAACAAACGACCCGCTCATTTTCCTTGCAACGGCCATGGTACTGATTACGGTTGTGGCCCTTGCCTCGTTCGTACCTGCCCGACGAGCAACGCGCGTGAATCCGGCAGAGGCACTCCGGCACCAATAATCCCCTTACCGGGAGATCTTCGCCAAATTGATAACTATTGCGTGTGAATTCACATGCAAATGTCTCTTCGACCTGGAGGTCAGGAAGTGCCTGAGCTGGAGCATGCCGCAGACAACCCACTGGGGGTGGGTAGTATTTTGGCAGTAAGCCTTTGTTGATAACCGAAAGGTAGAAGGCGGCGCTGGGCACCGCCGGTAGACTTCAGATCTCAGATCTGGATCGTGAGATTGGGACCGCGCCCAAGTAAACAAGGACACATCGCGTCATCGTCGCGGTCAATTTTCCCTGTCAGTCTCTCCTCCCCCTGGTTTTCTTCTGCGCTGTCATCCGCTGGCGGCCTCGTTCTCGCCACTCCCAGAGCCAGCGAATCGGATAGGAGATTCCCGCCTCGCAGCGGTACTCGGGACCAGTTCCCTGGGTGCGCCATCGCTGCACCGTCTTCAAGGACACTCCTTCGACGTAGGCGAGCTCGACCTCCTTGAGATCCCGAAGGTCGAGGGCGTCGGCATGCCGCAGGAACTCTGCGAACGAAGGAGCGAGAGCCAGGGCGGCGGTGATCCGGTGAATGCCAATCCGTACTCCGGGAGGCACTGGAGCGTCGCCGGTCGGCGCGCTGAGAGCTTCTGCCAGCTCGATGGTCCGCCGAAGCTGCTCGGCGAGGACCGGCACCTCCAGAAGAGCAGCGAGGACACCGGACAGAGACTCGAGCGGCTCACCCCCGGCGTCGCGTGAAGAGCTGTTCCCAGTGAGCAGGCCAAGCTTCCCCGCCGTCCGGCTTTGTAGCTCCATGGTTGGAGGCGCTCCTCTCAACATGGCCTCGGCGAGAGGAGAGAACGGAGAGGGACAAGAGAGCGCGGCATAGACACGCATAATACGACTAATGTAGTTTATTGGCAAGCGGCCGGGGAATCTCCTGCGCGGCTCCGAGGCGACAGGCCCGATTATACGACCAGAGTAGTTTTTTGGAAGGGATCTCCGATAGCCGATGAGCTCAGCACCTCACGACCGACTTGCCGGCGAGCCGCCGGCTCCGAGAGAGGGCTGCTCTCAGGGTTTGCTCTTTCCCGACGCTCCTTTGCCTTCGGTGCCGCAGGCCGTTCTCTTCGGCGACGAGGACGAGCCGCCACGGGGGCTCGGCTTCTATGCCCGGGCCTTCATCGAGACGACGATTCCGCATACAACCCCGAGTGTGCATGAATTCTCCAGGAAGTGCGGCATCTACACGTTGAGCCTCACCGCGCCGGCACACTCTGGTCTCCCGAGCGGCGTCTATCCTCGGCGCATCCTCGCCTGGATGACCACGCAGGCGCTTCGGGTCGGGTCTCCGAACCTCTTCATCGGCCACCTCTCGACCTGGGCCTTCAACGCTCTGTCGAGTCCCGCGTAGTTCCGTGGCCACCATTTCGACCTTTTCCGTGGCGGTCAAAAGCGGTAAGGCTGCAGTCCCGGATTCGACCGGAGGCGGTGGAATCCGGGACTGTTT
>Ga0307506_10000020_pt1 | contig 73019 bp, 66 predicted proteins | sample 25_S_MG_FD_202175 | JGI IMG/M metagenome (GOLD analysis project Ga0307506, IMG submission 202175) | Soil microbial communities from Populus trichocarpa stands in riparian zone in the Pacific Northwest, United States - 25_S | ecosystem: Environmental > Terrestrial > Soil > Riparian zone > Trees... | reverse complement strand
ACTGGGCCGGCCTCGAGGTCGACCAGCTCTGCGGCAACTTCCAAGGAGACTCTTACGAGCGTGACAGCGAACGCCTCATCCTCATCGGCAGCAAGCCGGCCTGAGATCCGACGCGCCCGTTCCGAAAGCGAGCGGGTCGACCTCGCCGCCGCCGGCCTCCTCGGAGGCCTCCCGGCCGCTTTCCTCGCCGGCCGCGACCGCGACCTGCTGGCCCCCCTGCGCTTCCTGCCCCCGGGCGAGGCGCCGGCCGCCCCGTTTCCGGTCCTGGCGGACGGCGCCTCCGCCGCGCGCCGTGAGCTCGCCGCCGGCCTGGCGGTGAGCAACCGCGGCTACGGGCACGAGAACGCCGACGCACTGGCCCGCAAGCTGGCCGATCCGGCCACCCGCGTGGTCATCACCGGCCAGCAGCCCGGGCTCCTCGGCGGCCCTCTCTATTCCTTCGCCAAGATGGTCGCCGCGGCGCGCTGGGCGGCGGAGATGGAGGCGCAGGGCGAGAGCGCCGTCGCCCTCTACTGGGTCGCCACCGAGGACCACGACTGGGCCGAGGTGTCGGCCGCCGTCATCCCCACCGCCGAAGGGCCGCGCAGCTTCGATCTCGGCCCGGACCCCGAGGCGCTGACGCCGGTCGGCATGCGCACGTTCGGGCCCGGCGTCGAGGAGGTGCTGCGCGCCGTCGCCGCCGCCGTGCCCGGCGACCTCTACGCCGAGTGGATCGCCGCCGCCGGCCGCTGGTACCGCCCGGACGCCCGCTTTGGAGAAGCCTTCAGCCGGCTGATGGTCCACATGATGGGCGCCCACGCGCCGCTCCTCCTCGATTCGATGCACCCGGCCCTCAAGGCGGCGGAGCGGCCCTGGCTGCGGCGCGTCGTGGAGCGCCGGGTCGAGATTGAAGAGGCCCTCGCCGCTCGCGACGCCGAGGTGACCGGCCGCGGCCATGAGCTGCGCGTCCACCCGCAGCGCAACCTGAGCCCGCTCTTCCTGCTCTCCAAGGGAGAGCGGCGGCGGATCGAATGGCGCGGCGCCGACACGTGGGGATTGCGCGGGCGCGAAGAGTGTGGGGGCAGCATCAATGATCTCCTGCGCATCATCGACGACAACCCCGGCGTCGTCTCGCCCGGCGTCCTCGCCCGCGCCGCGCTCCAGGACGCCGCACTCGGCACGGCGCTGTTCCTGGTCGGCCCCGGCGAGCTCGCCTACATGGCGCAGGCCTCGGCGGTCTATCCGGTCCTGGAGGTGGAGGCGCCGTGGATCGCCCTGCGCCCGCAGACCCTCGTCCTCGAAGGACACCAGGTCGAGAAGCTCGCCGGGTTGGGGCTGACCCTCGCCGAGCTGCTGGGCGACCGCCAGCACCTCGACCGCGTGCTGGCTGGAGACAGTGACTTCGTCGCGCCGGTGCGCCGGCGGATCGAGGAAGCGCTCGACGAGCTGCGCGAGCCCACCCGCGCCGCCGATCCGAGCCTCGAGCGCCCCTTCGACAAGACGCGCGAGCAGATCCTCCGCGCCCTCGACCTCTTCGGCGAGAAGGCGGTGGCCGCGGCGGCGCGCCGCAACGAGGTACACAGCCGCCGCCTGGAGCAGCTCCGCGAGGCCTGCCTGCCCCTCGGCAAGCTCCAGGAGCGGACCGTCGCCGCGGCGCACTTCCAGGGCAAATATGGGCCGCGTTTTGGGGAGAGCTTCTGGGAACAGCTCGATCTCGATCCGCGCTTTCTGCACGTGATCTCCCCTTAGGGAAAGGACGGCGATGAGCAAGCTGGACGTTCTGGCGATCGGCGCCCATCCGGACGACGTGGAGCTGGCCTGCGGCGGCACGCTGGCCCTCCTCGCCGGCCAGGAGCGGCGGGTCGGCATTCTGCATCTGACGCGCGGCGAGCGCGGCACGCGCGGCACCGCCGCCGAGCGGGAGGACGAGGCGTGGCGCGCCGCGACCGCCCTCGGCGCCGTCGAGCTCGCCTTCCTCGACTGCGGCGACGGCAGCCTGCGCACCGGCGAGGCGGAAGAGAACGCCCTGATCGGCGTCCTCCGCACCTTCCGCCCCGACCTCGTCCTCGGGCCGACGCCCCACGACCGCCATCCCGACCATGGCCGCGCCCACCGCCTGGTCGAAGCCGCCTGCTTCTACGCCGGCCTCACCAACCGCGCCCCGGAGCGCGGCGCCCCCTTCCGGCCGGCCGCCACCTTTTCCTACATGCAGCACGATCCGTTCGATCCGAGCTTCATCGTCGAGATCTCGGCGAAGGCCTGGGAAGCCAAGATGGCCGCGCTCGACGCCTACCGCAGCCAGATCCACAAGCCCGGAGAGACGGAAGAGAAGGACCCGGCGGCGCCGGTCACCAAAGTCTCGACGCGCGGCTTCCGCCTCGCCGTCGAAGGGCGCGCCCGCCATTTCGGCGAGATGATCAACGCCGAGCTCGGCGAGCCGTTCTGGCACCGGACCCCGCTCGCGGTGCGCGATCCGTTCGCGCTCTTGCCGGGAGGCGTGCGATGAGAAAACCGATGAGGATCGGCATCAGTTGCTATCCGACCTACGGCGGCTCCGGGATCGTGGCCACCGAGCTGGCGATGGCCCTGGCCGACGGCGGCGACGAGGTGCACGTCATCAGCTACGCCCTGCCGTCCCGCCTGTCGCTGCTCAGCACGCGCCTCTTCTTCCACGAGGTGGTCACCCCGACCTACCCGCTGTTCGACAACTTTCCGCCTTACTCCCTGGCGCTCACGACCAAGATGGTCGAGGTGGCGCGGCACCATCGCCTCGACGTGATGCACGTCCACTACGCCATTCCCAATGCCGTGTCGGCGGTGATGGCGCGCGACATCCTGGCGCCGCAGCCGCTGCCGGTGGTGACCACCCTCCACGGCACCGACGTCACCCTGGTCGGCGCCGATCCGAACTACCTGGAGACCACGCGCTGGGGGGTCAACCAGAGCGACGCGGTGACCGCCGTCTCGGAGTCGCTCCGCCTGGCCACCATCGAGCAGCTCGGCATCCAGAGCCGCATCGACGTCATCCCGAACTTCATCGATCCGGCGCGCTACGAGAACGCGCGGAGCTCGCCGGGCGCGCGCCGCTGGGCGCTACCGGGCGAGCGCCTCTTGGTCCACATCTCCAACTTCCGGCCGGTCAAGCGGGTCCTCGACGTCGTGGAAACGTTCCGCCGCGTCCGCGCCCGCATCCCGGCGTCGCGCCTGCTCATGGTCGGCGACGGCCCCGAGCGCGGCAGGGTGGAGCAGCACTGCCGCGAGCATCGCATGTGCGATGCCATCACGTTCGTCGGCAGCCTGCCGCTCATCGAGGAGGTGCTGGTGGGCGCCGATCTCTTCCTCTTGCCGTCGGAGAGCGAATCGTTCGGCCTCTCCGCCCTGGAGGCGATGGCCTGCGAGGTGCCGGTGATCACCACCCGCGCCGGCGGCCTGCCCGAGGTCGTGGAGGAGGGCGTCACCGGCTTCCTGCTGCCGGTGGGTGACGTCGACGGCATGGCGGCGGCGGCGCTGCGCCTGCTGGATGACGAGAATCTGCGCCGCGCCTTCGGAGCGGCGGGCCGGCGCCGGGCGGTGGAGGTGTTCAGCCAGGAGGCGGTGGTGGCGCGGTACAAGGAGATCTATGAGCGGGTGGCGGTGCGCTGACCTCTCCCTACCCGACCCCCGCCGGCAGCGCCGAGGCCGAGATCCGCGAGAAGGGCTCGCGCTTCCTCGCGGTGATCGGCCCTGCTTCCGACGAAGAAGCCGCCAAAGCCGGTCTCGCGGCGGTGGTCCGCCGGTACCCCGACGCCACGCATCACTGCTGGGCGTGGCGGGTCGGCGCGCCGCCGCGGGAGCGCAGCTCGGATGCGGGCGAGCCGGCCGGCACCGCCGGCGTGCCCATCCTCCAGGTGCTGCGCGGCGCCGGCCTCTCCGACGTCTTCGCCGTGGTGGTGCGCTGGTTCGGCGGCACCAAGCTGGGCAAGGGCGGGCTGGCGCGCGCCTATGCCGGCGCCTGCCGCGAAGCCCTCGCCGGTTTGCCGGTCGTCACCCGGGTGCCCGTGGTGCGCTTCACGGTGCGCGTGCCGCATGAACGGGTCGGCGCGGTCAAGCGCCTGATCCACCCTCCGGCGGTCGAGCTGGAGCGCGAAGAGTATGGGCAGGAAGCTCTCCTCGTGCTCGCCGTCCATGCGGAGCGGCAGGAGACGGTGCGCGAGGCCCTCGCCGACCTCTGTATCTCTTTCGAGTAAAATCACCAGAGCTGCTTGTCGTTGTCCCGCGCCGCGGGCTTGTGTAGACTCGGCGGAGACTCGAAAGGAGAGGCATCCATCATGAGCGAGCCCGGCGTTCCGCCATCCTATACACCCCCGCCACCCCCTCCCGTCGGACCCTCCGGCTCGGCCGTCAGCCCGAACCGGAGCTTGATGATCGTCCTGTCCTACCTCTGGATTCTGTTCATCGTCCCATTCATCGCCGAGAAGGACGATCGCGAGGTGCAATGGCATGCCCGCCACGGCCTCGTGCTGACGATCGCCGAGATCATTTTCTGGGTCGCCTACGGCATCCTCCAGGCGGTTCTCAACCGGATCGTGGGCGGTCTGGGCTGCGTCATGGCGCTCCTGGGACCGCTCATCGGCCTGGGCTTCCTGGTGGTCCGGATCCTCTGCATAATGAAGGGGGTCAACGGCCAGCGGTTCATCATCCCGGGCGTCAGCCAATACGCGGACCGCTTCTAGCCGGTGAGACCCGATCTGCGCCGGAGCTTCCGCCTCTGGGCCCTCGCCGGGCTCGGGGGCGTGGCCGGCCTCCTCATTTTCCACTTCTGGGTGCCGCGGCCGGGAGCCGCGCACTCCGTCTGCATCTTCCGGCGCGCCACCGGCATTCCCTGTCCGGGCTGCGGCATGACCCGCGCCTTCGCGCACATGGCGAAGGGAGGGTGGCGCGCGGCGGCGGCGGACCACGCGCTGGCATTCCCCCTCGCCGCCGAGATCTTCCTCTTCTGGGCGTGGTGGGGCACCGCTCTCGCGCGGCGGCGGCCGGAGTGGATGCCCAGGAGCTACGAAGCCTGGATGCTCGGCCATGTCGCCGTGCTGACGGCGTTCTGGCTCGGCCGCGCCGCCACTGGAACCTTACCCTGGTGACGACCCTGGTGACCGGCCTGACGAGACGCCGTGCCCTGATCGCCGGCGCGGCGCTCGTTTTCCTCTTCGCCCTCGACGCGTCGCGGGCTCCCGGCCGGCAGTGGAGCGCCCGCGGGCTCCTGGCCGCCATCCATCTCTACCAGGCCACCGGCTCGCGCCTCATGCCCAGGCTCGGCGTCCAATGCCGCTTCACCCCCACCTGCAGCCACTACGGCGAGGGCGCGATCCGCAAATACGGCGCCTTCAAAGGCACGCTCCTCGCTCTGCGCCGGATCGCCCGTTGCGGCCCCTGGACGCCTGCGGGGACCTATGATCCGCCCTAGTCTTCAAGCCACGGAGGACGCTTCTGGTTTACTCTAACGGCGACATGACCCTGAAGATGCTCATTGAGAGCGACCCGCACCAGACCCGGATCGCCGTGCTCGAAGACGACCGTCTGACCGAGATCTTCGTCGAGCGGCACCGCCACCGCGGCCTGGTCGGCAACGTCTACAAAGGCCGCGTGACGCGCGTGCTCCCCGGCATGCAGGCCGCTTTCGTCGACGTCGGGCTGGAGCGCGACGCCTTCCTCTATGTCAGCGACGTGGCGAGCGACGTCGAGGCGATGGACGAGCTGGAGATCGAGGACCCGCGCCACGACGACCAGCCGCCGGGCCACCACGGCCCGACGCCGTCGATCGACGAGCTCCTGAAGCCCGGCCAGGAGATCATCGTCCAGGTGGTCAAGGATCCGCTGCCCAACAAGGGCGCGCGGATCAGCACCCACGTCACCCTGCCCGGCCGCTACCTCGTGCTGCTCCCCACGGTGCGCCATTTCGGCGTCTCCCGCCGCATTGAGGACGAGGCGGAGCGCGAGCGCCTCCTCGCCGTCCTCGGCGAGCTCTCGACCAATGGCGGCCTCATCGTGCGCACCGTCGGCGAGGGCAAGGGGCCGGACGAGTTCGAGAGCGATCTCGCCTATCTCAACCGCCTGTGGGACAAGGTCCGCCAGCGCGCCGGCAAGGTCTCGGCCCCCACGCTCCTGCACCAGGACCTGGATCTCGCCCTGCGCATCGTCCGCGACCTGCTGCGCCAGGACTTCACCGTCCTCTGGGTCGACGGCGAGGAGACCTACGAGCGGATCGTCGAGTTCCTCGACCAAGTGCAGCCGTCGCTCATCTCCAAGGTCAAGCTTTTCCGCCAGGGCTCGACCCTGTTCGAGCAGTTCGGCATCGAGGAGCAGATCGAGGCGGCGCTCAAGAGCAAGGTCTGGCTCAAGTCCGGCGGCTACATCGTCATCAACCCCACCGAGGCGCTGGTGGCGATCGACGTCAACACCGGCCGCTTCGTCGGCCAGAGCAATCTCGAGGACACGGTGCTGCACACCAACCTCGAAGCCGTGCAGGAAATCGTGCGCCAGATCCGCCTGCGCGACCTCGGTGGCATCATCGTCATCGATCTCATCGACATGGTGGAGCAGGAGCACCGCGAGGAGGTCTTCGCCAGCCTCGAGCTCGAGCTGCGGAAGGACCGCGCCAAGACCAAGGTGCTCAACATCTCCGAGTTCGGCCTGGTGGAGATCACCCGCAAGCGGAGCCGCGCCAACCTCGAGCGCCTCCTCACCCAGCCCTGCCCCTACTGCGGCGGACGCGGGCGGATCAAGTCGCTGACCACCATCTGCCTCAATCTGCGCAAGGAGCTGCTCCGCCTGCGCGGACGCACCGGCCAGGCGGAGCTGCTGCTGCGCGTCCATCCGGAGGTCTCGCGCGCCCTGCAGCAGGAGGAGCGGGCGATCCTCGACGAGCTGCAGAAGTCGCTCAAGGTGAGCATCCTCCTGCAGAGCGATCCCGAGCTGCACCACGAGCGCTTCGATGTCGTGGAGGTGTGACGGCTGGACCGGCGAGCTGGCGGAGCCGTATCGTCCCGCCGATCCGACCGACCTCGCCGCGACCGTCGCCCGCCTGACCGACCCCGCCGCGGCCCGGAAGACGCTGCACTGGGGACGCAACTACCTCTACGTCTCGCGGATCGACACCGCCGCCGGCCCGGTCGAGGTGGTCGTCAAGCAGTTCCGCAACGCCAAGCTGAAGGACCGCCTGAGCCGGCGCTGGCGCGGCAGCAAGGCGGCGAAGAGCTGGCGGGTGGCCCGCGCGCTCCTCGCCGCCGGGCTGCAGACGCCCGCGCCGGTGATGCTGATCGAGTCCGCGAGCGCCGCCGGGCCGTCGCTCTATGTCTGCCGCTATCTGGACGACGTCCAGGAGGTGCGCTATCTGCTGCGCGCCGCCAGGATCTCCCGGGAGAAGGAGGACTTTCCGGGCGTCGACTTCCCGCGCTTCCTGGAAGCCCTCGGCCGCATGGCGCGCCGCCTCCACGACGCCGGCTTCTGGCACCGCGACCTGTCGAGCGGCAACGTCCTCCTGCGCACCGACGCCGCGGGACTGCCCACCGACCTCTATCTCGTCGACCTCAACCGCACGCGCCTCGAGAAGGCCCTCACCCTTTCGGAACGCCTGCGCGACCTGTCGCGGATGCCGGTCTTCCGCCCCGAGCATCAGGAGCTGTTCCTGGCGAGCTACTGGGGAGGCAGGCCTCAGGGGTTCCGGAAGACTCTCTATCTCGCCTATCACCACGGGTTCCTGTGGAAGAACGAGGCGAAGAAGAAGCTGCGCGGCGGGCTGAAAGGTCTGCGTCTGGGGCCGCGCGTCGCCCACGCGCACATCCCCGCGGCGGCGGCGGACGCCTCCGTCCGCGACCGCGCCGTCTGGGACCGCCTCTCGGATCAGCCGCACCAGCACGCCGGCCGCTTCGAGAAGGCGCGCGTCCGCCTCGCCGACGCCGGCGCGCACCTCGCCGAGGGAGCCGTGATCGCCGCCGCGGCGCCCCGCGTCTGGCGGCGGTACCGCGAGCTGTGCGCGCATCTCCATGAGAAACCGGTTCCCTGGGACGGTGCCGGCCTCTGCCTGCGTCCATGGCCGGAGAATCCGCAGGCCCCCCTCGACCTGGTCGACGAGCTGGGCGTGCGGCACGTCCTGATCCGTCTCCATCCCTGGGAAGAGAGCCGCGCCGCCCACGCCGCAGAAGAAGACCTGGCCCGCGCTCTGCACGCCCGCGGCTGCGAGCTGAGCTTCGCGCTGCCGCAGAACCGCGACCTGGTGAAAGACCCCGGGCGCTGGCGCTCCGCCGTCGAGCGCTTGTCGGAAGCGTTCACCCCGTACGGCCGGGCTTTCCAGATCGGCCAGGCGATCAACCGGAGCAAATGGGGGATCTGGACGACGGGCGAATACGTCGCGCTCGCCTGCGCCGCGGCGGAGATCCTCCGCCGCCATCCCGGCGCCGAGCTGATCGGCCCGGCCGTGATCGACTTCGAGCATCATGTGACGGCGGCCGTCCTCAACCGGAAAGACCTCGGCTTCCGCTTCGACGCCGTGTCGAGCCTGCTCTATGTCGACCGCCGCGGCGCGCCGGAGAGCCCGCAGGCCGGCTTCGACACCGAGGGGAAGGTCGCGCTTCTGAAAGCCATCGCCGAGACGGCACGCAACAGCACCGGCCGCTGCTGGATCACCGAGGTGAACTGGCCCCTCTGGGAGGGTCCGCACTCGCCGGCCGGCCGCTCCGTTGCGGTGGACGAGGAGACGCAGGCCGACTATCTCGTCCGCTACTACCTGCTGACCCTGGGGACCGGCCTCGTGGAGCGTGTCTTCTGGTGGCAGCTCGCCGCCCGCGGCTACGGCCTGGTCGATCCCGCGGACCCGGCCGCTCCGCGCCGCCGGCCGTCCTTCTTCGCCTTCCAGACCCTGCTGCGCGAGCTGGCCGGCGCGCGCCTCGAAGCCGTCTCAGCTTCACCGCCGGCCCGTCTCTATCTCTTCCGCCGGCCCGACGGCGGCGAAACCGCCATCGCCTGGAGCACCTCCGGCCCGGCGACGGTCCGCCTGCCGCGCCGCGCCGTTTCGGCGGTGGGCCGAAACGGCGAGGTGATCTCGGTTCCGGACGGCCTGGAGGTGCCGGTCACCGGATCGGCTGTCTACTGGCGGCTCACTCCCGGGTGATCTGGATCAGCTCCACGTCGAAGACGAGCATCCCTTTCGGCTTCCCGGCCTCGCCGCGGTAGGCCAGCTTCTGGGGAATCCAGAAGCGCCGGGTCTCGCCTTCCACCATGAGCGGGATGCCCTCGGTCCAGCCCGGCACGACGGCGGTCAGCTTGAAGAACGCCGGCCCGCCCTTGGTGAAGGAGGAGTCGAACATCTTGCCGTCGGTGGTCCAGCCGGTGTAGCTCACCTTGACGAAGCTTTCGGCGCGGGCATGACGGGTGCCGGTGCCGGGCGTGAGCACCTTGGAGGCGAGGCCGGACCGGGTGACCACGGCATCGGCCGGCGGCGCCGCGACATCTGGCGGCGTGGGCAAGATGTCGAGCAGCTCGACGTCGAAGACGAGCATTCCCTGCGGCCGGTTCGCCTGGCCCTCATAGGCGAGCTTGGCGGGGATCCACAGGCGCCGCTTTTCGCCCTTCACCATGAGCTGGAGCCCTTCGCTCCAACCGACGATGACGCGGTCGAGCGGCAGGAAGGCGGCCTTCCCGCGGGCGAGCGAGGAGTCGAACACCTTGCCGTCGGTCGTCCAGCCGGTGTAGTTGACCGTCACCGCGTCGCCTGGCTGGGGGTGATCGCTGCCGGTACCTGCAGAGAGGACCTTGGAGGCGATTCCGCTGGCGGTGGTCTGCGCGTCGGCCGGCGGAGCCGCGACGTCGGCTGGAGCAGGAATGTCCTGAGCCGAAAGGAGCGTGGGAAGAGCCAGGAGAGAGAGAAGGGAGAAGAGCGCTAGGGATCTGGTTCTCAGGAGGGCTTTCGCGTTCATGGCGCACTACGCTACCACGGCCAAATAGACCACATGCCGCGGGCCGCCCTTGCCCGGCCGCAGCGTCTCCACCGTGAAGCCGGCGCTGCGCAGGCGCCTGGCGAAAGCAGGATCGGCGTCTTCAGACCACACTGCGAAGACGCCGCCGGGCGCGAGCGCCGCGCGCGTCCGCTCCAGCGCGCGAGGACCGTAGAACGGATCGTCCCGCGCCTGCGTGGCATCGCGAGGCCCTTCGTACAGATCGAGGATGACCGCATCGAAGAGCCCGGTTTTCGCCGCGCCGCCGATCACCGTCGCGACATCGGCCATCTCCACGCTCACCCGCCGATCGTCCACCGCGCCGTCCGTGAGGCCGGCGAGAGGACCGCGGCACCAGCGCACGATCGCCGGCTCGATCTCGGCCACGATCACGCGCGCCATCCGTGGCAGCGCATCGAGGGCCGCGCGCAGCGTGTAGCCCATGCCGAGGCCGCCGATCAGCACTCTGGGCCTCTCCCGATCCGCGATGCGCTTGCACGTCATCGCCGCCACCGCCGCCTCGGTCAAATGGAGCGCGCTGTTCATCAGCACCCGCCCGCCCACCGTGATCACGAAGTCCGCCTCCCCCCGCCGCCGCAGCTCCAGACGGCCCTCCGGCGTCTCGACGGCGTCCAGGGTCTCCCAGGGGCGGGTCATGGTGCCGTCACCGCCGGCGCTCCGCCGGTCATCAGCAGCCGCTGGCGGGCGGCGGTGAGGGTGGGATCGAGCTCCAGGGCGCGGGCGTAGTAGGTGCGGGCGTCGTCGATCTTGCCCAGGCGCTCCAGGGTGACGGCGAGGTTGTAGGCGGCGAGAGGAGAGTCCGGGCGGCGCTGCACGGACTCGGCGAAGAGGCGAACGGCGCCGAGGAGATCGCCGCGGGCGGCGAGGAGGGTGGCGGTGGGCGCGTAGAGATCGTCGAGGTTGGGATCGATCTCCAGGGCTTTTTGATAGTGCTCGAGAGCTTCGCCGGTCTTTCCCTGCTTCTGGAGGAGCGAGCCCAGGCCGTAGTGGGCGTCGGCGAAGCGCGGGCTGAGCTCCAGCGCTTTCCGGAGCTGGAGGACGGCTTCGTCGCGGCGGCCGAGATCTTCCAGCGTCACCGCGAGGGTCTGGCGCAGGCGGGGGCTGTCCGGCCGGAGCTGGACGGCCCGGCGGAGATGCGGGAGCGCTTCGGCGGATTTGCCCTGCTTGTGCAGGGACGTCCCGAGCGCGGCCTGCGCCTCGATCATGTTCGGCTGGATCGCCAGGGCCGTGCGGTACTCCTGCATGGCGCCCGCCTCGTCGCCGTCCCGCGCGATGGCCACGCCCAGGTTGAGATGCGCCAGGTAGTTGCCTTCGGTCACCGCCACGGCGTGGCTGAAGAGGGTCCGGCTGTTCCTCCAGGTGTCCACCTGCGCCCGGCAGAGCACCGCCAGAACGGCGAGAACGGCCGCCGTCGCGGGGAGCGCGACACGGCGGGTGATCTTCCAGCGCGACGACAGCTCCGCGGCCTCCCAGATCAAGGCCAGGAAGAGCCCGATCGATGGCAGATAGGTATAGCGGTCGGCCATCGCCTGCCGGCCGACTTGGAGAATGCCGATCACCGGCACGAGCATGCCGAGGAACCAGAACCAGCCCACCGCGAGCCAGGGAGAGCGGCGGAGCCGCAGGAGCACCAGGGCGGTGACAGTGGCGAGCAGGAGCGCGGCGGCCCCGGCCTTCCACGGCGGCACGGCGGCCGGCAGCGGATAGAACGCCGCCAGCCGTTCCGGCCAGAAGGTCTTGCCGAGATACGACACACAGGAGACCAGGGCGTTGCCGAAACGCCGCGCCACGGGCACCGCCGTCAGCCTGGCGAGGCTCTTGGACTGGGTGCTGATGGTGATGCCGCTCATCACCATCGCCAGAACGAAGAGGGGAATTTTCTCGAGGAGCAGCGGCCGCAGCGCGGGCTTCGCCGCGCTCCACGACGTCACGGGCAGCCGGCCGAGCGGCCAGATGTCGACGAGCAGGAGGACGCAGGGGAGCGTCACGAGCATGGACTTCGACAGCAGCCCCGCCGCGACCGTCAGGATGACGGCTGCGTACGTCCCGGCCGTCGGCCGCCGCGTGTAGCGCAGATAGGCGCCGAGAGAGAGAACGAAGAACAGGCCGGAGAGCACGTCCTTGCGCTCGGCCACCCAGGCCACGGATTCGACGTGCAGCGGATGGATGGCGAACAGCGCCGCGACCGCGGCGCTCCGCCACGTGTAGCCCGTCATCCGCCGCAGCACCTCGAACAGGAGCCAGACGGCGGCGGCATGGAGCAGCAAGCTCGTCAGGTGGTGGCCCTTGGGATTGAGCCCATAGAGCTGACAGTCCAGCATGTGGGAGAGCATGGTCAACGGGTGCCAATTGCTCGCCACAATGGTCTGCCACGCCCAGACGAAGCCACTCCAGGTGAGCCCCGCCTGCACGCGCGAGTTGTTCACGACATAGAGCTCGTCGTCGAAGTTCACGAACTGGGCCTGCAGCACCGGCAGGAACACCACCAGCGTGAGCAGAGAGAGACCGAGGCCGAAGAAGAGTGGCTTGGGAGCGGCCCGCTGCGGAAGGTCAGACATTGTTTTGCGGCGCGAGGGGAAACCAGCGCAGAAGGCAGCGTCTCAGCTTGGCGAAGGATGGATCCTCGCAGCCCAGCAGGCCGACTTTCTGGGCAAGTTGATAGTAAATCGACGAGGACCTCGGCTTCCGGACCTCGCGAAGGGCCAGCTCCATGGATTCTTTCGGCCGGCTTGGCTTCACTTGACCCTCGACAAGAAGATTCTTCTGAATCAGCCAGGATGCGAGGTCGGGTGATTTTCCCTGCCAACCAAGAGCTGTCGCTACGTTTGGTGACCGGCTCCAAACCCAGGCTTCGAGCTCCGGATCGATCGCTACGACCGCAGCCCTTTCGGTCCACCCGGAGCCCGACAACAAAACCTCAAGGTTTTCTTCCAACGCCTCCCGCGAGAAATGCTCCTGGCCGGAGCCTTCTCGATCAAAGACAACCAGGGCATACGAGAATCTGTTGACGAACGGGCGCAAGAAATCATGGGCTCGCCGTGAGCATGCCGGATCGCTTTCCGGGTGAACGTAGATTTCGAAGGACACGTCACGAATGCCCAAGGATTGTGGGCGAGTCGTCAGAAGAGCGCGGAGGGCCTGCTCAATGTTCTTGTCGGCGACGAGACAGACGAGATCTCTGGCAGGAGACTCCGTCACCCGAGCACTCCCGCGGCAAACAGCACCCCAAGGTTGGTTTCGTGCCGCCACTCGCGCAGTGCCGGATGATCAGAGCCAACGACGATATCGGTCGCTTCTTCCGCAGTTTTTGCGAAGCAGAGAAGCTCGCGCGGATCAACGATGCTGAGGACGACCGGTGAGTGGGCGGCCATCAGAATCTGCGCGTCGTACACGGACGAGAGGGATTGGAACATCGTCTGGACGGCGCGCGGATGGATCCCGTTCTCGGGCTCTTCGATCAGATAGATCCCTTTGAAGCTCGGCAGATAGGCAGGGAGGGTCAGCGCCAGCATGCGCAGTGTCCCGTCCGACGCCATCCAGGAGGGGACTTCGAACCCTCCGCTGTACCGAAGCATGAGGTACTTGTGACGGTCGTCTTCCCGCTCGACCGTGCGAATACCAACGAGATCCGGAAGCGCGGTTTGCAGATGAGCAATCCAGAGTGCTATCTGTTGAGGATCTGTGCGCTCGAGCTCCGCGATAACCCAGGGAAGGTTGGAACCGTCGGGCTCGAAGGTGCGCGCTTTGACTGGAGGACTGGCCTTACGCATCAGAAGGCTGTTGAGGATGACCTGCTGAACCCCTGTCGTCAGCATCGATTTCAGCCAGGTTGCCGCTGGAAACTTGGATACGTCCTCCGGCAGATTTCCAAGAGCCGATTTCCGGGCACCGAAGTGGAAGCCTAGCTTGGGCGTGTGTCGAAACAAAGGATCAGAAGGCTCAACGTAGAAAAGGGTCTCTCCGGCGAGGCCTCTCTCGAAAATGGAATGTGCTTGGCGGCCTCGCCATGGCTTCCGCAGCGTTTTCGGCGAAGCAATCGTCCGCGGGAAATCCTTCCTGGCGACATGAGAAGGTTGATTGATCTCCAGGGTCGCCGCCTCGTGTCTGAACCGTACTTCCCGGGTCTGAGGATCGATTCCAAGAGACACCTCGTACCGGACGGTGTCGAAAGGAGCTTCCGAAATTCCTTGCAATGCGTCCGGGATGCGGAGCTCGACAGCCAGCTCGAAGAAGTCACCGGATCGAGCCCAGACCAGGTCCTGGAAGTTCTGGGATCTCTCCGAAATCGCGCCCTCGACCCCTTCCGAGACGAGGTCGCCAAGGAAGGCCACGACGTCCAGGAACGTGGTCTTGCCGCTGGCGTTCGGACCCACCAGGACGTGGAAAGGCCCCATCGGTTGAGAGATGTAGCGAAGACAACGGAAGTTGAGGGCCTCGATCAGGGTTATCATGGCATTCGTCCGAGGTGGGTTCCACCCGGGGGCTCGAAGCTTATCGCAGTGTGCGGAGGCCGGCCAGCCTCGGCGCTCAATCCAGGAACTTCAGACGGCCGGCTGAAGAGCCCACGGTCTCCTGGGCATGGGGCATCGTCCCACGGGTATAGTTGCTGCAAGGGGGTCAGGTATGGATGAGAGTCGTGACGAAGGAGAACAGGCAGGCACGTTCGCGGATCTGGGGCTCGCGGAGCCGTTGCTGCGCGGGCTGACGGATCTCGGGTACGAGGCGCCGACGCCGATCCAGGCGAAGACGATTCCGGCGCTGCTGGCCGGGCGCGACCTGATCGGGCAGGCGCAGACCGGCACGGGCAAGACCGCGGCCTTCGCGCTCCCCATCCTTCAGAAGCTCGACCTCGCCCGCGCCGAGCCGCAGGCGCTGGTGCTGGCGCCAACCCGCGAGTTGGCGATCCAGGTGGCGGAGGCGTTCCACACCTACGCCAAGCACCTCGGGCGGGTCAGCGTGCTGCCGGTCTACGGCGGGCAACCCATCGACCGCCAGCAGCAGCGGCTGGTGCGCGGCGTCCACGTCGTCGTCGGCACGCCGGGGCGGATCCTCGACCATCTGCGGCGGGGGACGCTGCGCCTCGACGCCGTGCGCACCGCGGTGCTCGACGAGGCGGATGAGATGCTGCGCATGGGCTTCCTCGAGGACGTCGAGCTGATTCTGTCCCAGGCGCCGAAGGAGCGACAGACCGCCCTCTTCTCCGCCACCATGCCGCCGGAGATCCGCCGCATCGCCGCGCGCCATCTCAACAATCCGGCCCAGATCGCCATCGAGCGCCACACGCTCACCGTGCCGGCCATCGAGCAGCGCTACCTGACCCTCGCGCCGCAGCAGAAGCTGGACGCCCTCTCCCGCCTCCTGGAGACCGAGACCACCGAGGCGGTGCTCATCTTCGCGCGCACCAAGACCGGCGCGGCGGAGCTGTCCGAGAAGCTCCAGGCGCGCGGCTACGCCGCCGAGGCGATGCACGGCGACATGAACCAGGTGCAGCGGGAGAGCGTCATCCGCCGCCTGCGTTCCGGCCAGGTGGAGATCGTGGTGGCGACGGACGTGGCCGCCCGCGGCCTGGACGTCGACCGCATCAGCCATGTCATCAACTTCGACATCCCCAACGACGTCGAGGCCTACGTCCACCGTATCGGCCGCACCGGCCGGGCGGGGCGCTCCGGCGTCGCCGTCCTCTTCGTCTCGCCGCGCGAGCGCCGGATGATGCAGGACATCGAGCGCTTCACCGGCCAGCGCATCCAGCCGATGAAGATGCCCACCCAGGCCGACGTCGCCGCGCGGCGCATGGCGATGTTCAAGGACAGCATCCGCAAGACGCTGGCCGAAGGCGATCTCGATCTCTATCTGACGCTGGTCGAGGAGCTGGTGGAGGAGGGGCTCGACATCGCCGAGATCGCCGCCGCCGCCGCCCGCCTGGCGCGCAAGGACAAGCCGCTCGAAGTGGCGCTGGAGCCGCCGGCGCGCGACATGTCGCAGACGGAGGACGGCATGGTGCGCCTGTTCATTCCGGCGGGCAGCCGCGCCGGCGTGCGCCCGGCGGACATCGTCGGCGCCATCGCCAACGAGGCCGACGTGCCCGGCAAGGCCATCGGCTCGATCGACATCTACGACTCCTTCACCTTCGTCGAGGTGCCGGCCCGCTACGGGCCGCAGGTGTTGGAGCGGATGTCGAAAGCCACCATCCGCGGCCGGCAGGTCGAGGTGCGGGTGGCGACGCCCGGCTCGCCCCCGCCGGACCGCGGCGGCCGGCCCGGTCCGCCCGATCGCTGGCCACGCCCCGGCGGCCCGGCCGGACGTGGCGACCGCGGGAAGAAGCCGTTCGTCAGAAGATAGAGCTCAAAGCCGGGAAAACGACGTCAGCTCGATGTCTTCTCGCCGCAGCAGGTCCGGGACCTCGGGATCGCAGAGCGCCGCGGTCTCGGCGTCCCAGTCATAGCTCCAGTCGTAGGCGGCGGAAAGCTCCGCATCGCCCAGGCCGGGGTGGCAGACCAGCTCGGAGACTCCGGGAGCGGCCAGGCGGAGAGCGCCGCGCAGGCGTTCGACGGTGAGGTGCCCGGCGTCGACGACGCCGAGGGTCCGCTCCACGGCCTTGACTCGGCTCCCCGGCTCCAGCCGCCGCCGCGCCCGCCGGCCCAGGGCATTGAGCACGGCGAGCTGCGCGGTGCGCGGCGACCAGCGGCCGGCGACCGCCGGCTCGCAGGGAATGCGGACGTACGGAATCCCATGCTCCTCGGCGAGGCGCAGGACGACCTCGAACACGCGCGGCAGGACGTGCAGATGCTGGTGCGCGTTGGCATGGATCAAGCGAAGCCCGGTTGCCAGCAGCCGCTCGATCTGGCGGCGCAGCTCGGTCTCCACCTGTTTCACGGCGATGCCGCCAAAAAGAAAGCGCCGGGCCAGCGCCGGGTAGCCGGCGAGCAGCGCGCCGTCCCGGCCGACGAGAGACGGGATGCTCTCCGGCGGCGAGAGCGGTCTCTCGCCCACCAGGGTCAGATGGATGCCGACGTCCAGAGCCGGCCGCTCGCGCAGGAGCTCGACGGCGGGCGCGAAGGCGCGCCCGACGGCGGCGACGCTCACCGCCGTGACGATCCCGGCGTCGGCCGCCGCCAGCGCTCCCCGGGTCATGCCCGGGTGCAGGCCGACGTCGTCAGCGGTGACGATGAGCTTCTTCAAGCGTCCGCGGGCGCTGCGGCCGGCGCATCTCCGGATACAGGGTGATCAGCTCGCGGAGGATCTTGAAGATCACCGTCGGCGAGGAGAGGGTCGAAACGCCGCGGCTGCGCGGGAAGTAGTCCAGCCCGAACTGCTGGATGACGAAGCCGAGGTTCTTGGCCTTGACGATCAGCTCGGCGTCGATCAGCGAGCCCTCGGAGCGCAGCTCGATGGCCTCCAGCACCTCGCGGCGCAGGAGCTTGAAGGAGAAGTTGATGTCCCGGTGCGGCCAGCCGAAGAGCAGCCCGATCAAGGTGTTGTAGAGGTAGGAGTAGATCGTGCGGCGCAGTCCCTCGGCCGTGCGGTCGAGACGGTAGCCGGCGATCACGTCGGCGCGGGTGACCTCCAGGGCGCGGATCGCCGGGCCGATGACGTGGGGATCGAACGGCAGATCGGCGTCCATGTAGATCACCAGGTCCTTGGTGGCCGCCGCGAAGCCCGTCTTGAGCGAGCCGCCGAGCTTGCGGTTGACCTCGTGGCGCAGCATCCGGATGCGCGGATTGGCCGCGGACCGCCGGAGGACCATCTCGGGCGAGCTGTCGGTGGAGGCGTCGTCCACGATGACGATCTCGTAGTCGCCGCCGTAGAGCTCGAGCGCCGAAACGGCGCAGTCCAGGGCGTGCTCGATGTTCTCCTCCTCGTTGAACATCGGGATCACCATCGAGACGGAGCGGGATTCCACGCTGGACATCATAGACCTTCAGGGGCGGGAAACATCGCGCTCCACCTTCTGGAGCTGGACGGCCAGGCGCCGCACATCCGGCCCCAGCCCGGTTTCGGCCGGCACGAAAGAAGCCGCGGAGCGGAACGAGATCTCGGCGAAATCCGTCCCCGCGGGGAGCGGCACGATGATCGTCCGGCTCCCGCCGCGCGGGACCTGGATCTGCCCGGCGGGGAGGTCGTTGACGGTGACCGTCACCGGGACCGAGTCCAGCGGCGCATGGTTGGGGAGACCGAGGGTCAGAGCGGCCTGCTCGCCGCCGCTGCCCTTGCTCCAGAGACCGATCGAGGCGTCCGGCCCCATCCAGCGCCAGAGCGGCTGGCGGAGGCTCGGCTCGGCCGCGAAGACGCCGCGCAGCGGCGCATACCACCGGTCCGACGGGATCGGGCTCACCGAGACCACGCGGAAATGGCCGCGGGTCAGCTTGCCGCGCGGATCGCTCTCCGGCCAGAGAAACGTCACGGCGCCCGGCCAGTTGCTCTCGCCGTCCCCGAGGAGGAAGTCCGGGCGGGTCAGGCGCTGTTTGAAGCGCGTTTGGAGGCTGGGATCGGCGGGGATCCGCTGGTACTCCCCCAGCAGATACGCGGCATGGGGCCACAGGTCCGCTTCGACGATGAGCACCTTGTCGAGAGGCACGGAGCGCTCGATCCAGCGCGCCGCCTGCACCGGCGGCGAGTCGGTCGTGGTCCGCACCGCGAGGAGCGGCTCGGTGTAGACGATGAAGCCGGCGATGAGGAGGGCGGCTGCCGGCCAGACGGCCGCCGGCACCCGCGCCCGGCGCGCCAGCATCTCGCACCCCACCGCCGCCGCGAAGGCGACCCCCAGAAGCGACGGCAGGGCGTAGCGGACGGAGTCGAACGGATTCATCACCAGCAGCCCGAAGCCGAGATCGATCGCGCAGAGAACGGCGATGGGCAGAGCCCGCCACCGGCGACCGGCGGCGAGCGCGGCGATCCCGGCGGCGGCCAGGGCCAGCACCGGCAGCGACGTCCACCGCATGCCCCACGGATGAGCCAGGAAGCGCGTCGCCACCCAGGCCGCCCTGCCCCCGGCCCGCGGCACCGTCGAGTCGTACTGCGCCACGAGGCCGGCCTGCTTGCCGAGGAATGTGAGGAAGCCCGCCGGCCCGCCGACCGCGGTCAACAGCGGCAGGAACCAGAGGAGCGACATGGCGGTGAAAGCGCCGAGCGCCACGAAAGAGGCCTTGCCTCTCCGGCCACGAGGTCCCTGCCAGAGCGCCACCGCCAGCATCGGCAGCACCGCCAAGGCGAGCTGCGGCCGGCAACCGACGGCCGAGGAGGCGAAAGCTCCCAGCGTCACAGCCGGCCACAGCCATCGCGAAGGCTCTGCCTCCGCCAACCGCGCCGCGGCGGCGAGCGCCAGGGCGAGGAACATCACCGCCGGCGGATCGGACAGCGCCAGCGGACCGTACACCAGCATCGCCGGCGACAGGAAGAAGAGGAGCGCGCCCGCCACCGCGATGCGCCGGGCCGGCAGCGGACCGGCCGGCGCCGCGATGCGCTGGAACGCGTCGACGAGAGCCGCGTAGCCGATCAGCGACGACAGCACGCTCAGCGCCACCAGGGCGGCGAACGGATCGTGGAACAGCAGATTCAGCAGCTTGCCGAGCCCGATGAGGAGAGGATATCCGGGCGGATGCGGCTGATGGTGGAGCGGATCGAAGTGCTCGATCCCCTTGATGAAGAGGATCTCGTCGCCCTCCCAGACACTGTGGGGCAGCGCCAGCAGGCGCGCGGCGGCCACTGCGCCGAACCCGAGGAGGGCGGCGGAGGAAGGCCACCGCGAAGGGGTCGGCCGCGAATTGGGCGAAGCCTGCTTGTCCGGCACGAGGCCGGGGATTATATCCTGTCCGCGTGACTCCGCCCGGCTTTTTCGCCGCCCTCGCCCTCGTGCAGCGTACCTACGCCGGCAAGCCGGCCGCGGTCCGCCTCCACGCCGCCGGCCGCTTTCTCACCTGCCCCTTCCTCCGCGTCCTCGCCATCCTGTCCGAAACCATGCCGCCCGGAGCGCGCCTCCTCGACCTCGGCGCCGGCCACGGCACCTTCGCCCGCCTCGCCGTCGAATGCACCGCGCGGAGCGCTGTCGCCGTCGAGCCCGACATCCGCAAGGTCCTCGCCACCTACCGCCACCCACGGGTCCGCTTCGTCGCCGGCTACGCTGAGGCGGTGTCCGGGACCTTCGACGCCGTCACGATCTTCGACGTCCTCTACCGCATCCCCGTCGCCGGCTGGGACCCGCTGCTCTGCCTCGCCCATGACCGTCTGGTCCCCGGAGGCCTCCTCCTTCTCAAGGAGATCGATCCCGGCCACCGCGCCAAGGCGCTGTGGAACCGCGCCCAGGAAAAGATGGCCGACCTCCTCGGCATGACCCTCGGCGACGCCTTCAGCTACGAGACCCGGGACCAGCTCCGGGAGCGCCTGACCCGCCTCGGTTTCGAGCGCTTCGAAGCCCGCGCCATCGGCGCCGGCTATCCTCATGCGCACATCCTGTACACCGCGCGGCGGAGAGAAGGGAGCACGCGATGACAAAAAACATCCCCGAGTGGGCGCTGAGAAAGGCCCTGCCTGAAGACCGACTCGTTGTCCGCGACGCGCAGAGCCGCGGCACGATGCAGATCAAGTTGCCCGACCTCAAGGCGCTTCGAAGCTGGGCGAAGCGCCAAGGGTGGCCAACGCCCTGGCTCAGCTTCGCGGAGGCGTTTCTTGTCAAAATGCTCGACGGCGAGGCGAGCTTCGAGCTGGCCATCCGGGAAAGCGGCATCGAGATTCACATTCCCAGGCAGGAGCACACGATCTCGGCTGAAAGGCTCGGGGAGCTCGACGGGTTGTATGACGAACGATCAACGGAGGGAAGGCCGATTGGCTGGCGCAGCCTGGTCGAGGAGCTGCGGGAAATCCGCCGTGCCGTGGAAGCAGGCGTTGTCATGAAGGTCGAGGGCGGGCAGACGTTTCAGACGTGGGAGGGCTTCTACTCTTGGGCGCACGGGCGTTATCACATGCTCGAAGATGGCTGCGACCCATGGATTGGTTCGGACGACTAGGCGTGCCTGCGGCTCGAGAGGGCGCAGGACGATGGTAGGCTCCTCCTCGCTGAGCATCAGAGGGCCTCTTCGGGAATGCTGACGAAAATCACTGTCCGAAACCTCAAACGGCTGCGCCAGGCCGAGATCACGCTGACCGGCAGCGTCATCTTCGCCGGACCCAACAACTTCGGAAAGACCACGGCGCTCCAGGCGCTCTCCATCTGGCACTTCGCCACCCGGCGGTGGATCGAGGAGCGGGAGGATACTTCTTCGAAGGCCAGGGAGCGGTCGGGAGTGGCCATCACACGCCGGGACTTCACCGCCATCCCGGTTCGCCGGCTCGACCTCCTGTGGACCGGTCGGGCGGTCGGCCGCCGCAAGGGGGAGGCGCGGCCGCCGCTCATCGAAATCATCGTCGAGGGTCGCGACGGCGACACCGCCTGGACGTGGGGGATGGAGCTTCAGTACCAGGGAGCGGAGCTGCTCTACTGCCGAGCCTCCGAGGCCAGGCCGGTTCCCGATCCCGTCCGGCGCCTGACGGTCATTCACGTTCCCCCTCTCGGTGGAATCCAGACCGACGAAGAGAGGCGCGAGCCAGGCATTCAGGACCGGTTGATCGGTGAAGGCAGGCCGGGCGACATCCTGCGCAATCTTCTTCTACAGATTGCGGAGCGCGAGCCCGATGCCTGGCGCCGCCTGAGCGGCCACTTCGAGGAGATGTTCCAGGTCACTCTCCAAAAGCCTGTTTTCAGCGGCACATACATCACCGCCGAGTACATCCCCAAGCACGCTGCCGGCAAGAAGCCGAAGCCTCTCGACATCGCGGGCGCGGGGAGCGGCTTTCATCAGGTGCTTCTTCTCCTCGCGTTCTTCTACGCGCGGCCGGGTGCGGTGCTGCTCCTCGACGAGCCGGATGCGCACCTGCACGTCATCCTGCAGCGCGACGTCTACGCCCTGATGCGTCGCGTCGCCTCGGATCGCGGCGCGCAGCTCGTGATCTCGACCCACTCCGAGGTGATTCTCGACGAGACCGATCCCTCGCGCATCGTCGCCTTCACGGGAGAGCACCCGCACACGCTGGTCACGTCGTCGCAGAAGGCCCAGCTCAAGAAGGCGCTCACGAAGCTCCGGAGTCTGGATTTTCTGCTGGCCGACCAGGTTCGATCGGTTTTGTATGTCGAGGGGGAGACGGATGCCGGCATCCTCCGCGAGTGGGCGCGGATTCTCGGGCATCCGGCTTATGACTTCCTCGAGAAGCCGTTCTTTCATCCCCTTGGCGGCAACGATCTCGGCGAGGCGCGCGAGCACTTCTACGCGCTGCGGGAGGCGTATCCGGATCTGCGCGGCGCCTGCGTCCTGGACCGGCGGGTCCGGCCGCGGCCCGATGGCTGGGTCGAGCCCGCGCTCTTTTTCTGGCCGCGCCGAGAAACCGAAAACTACCTGCTTCACCCCGCCGCACTGCGGCGGTTCATCGAGCGGAAGGCGCCGGAGGGAGCGCTCGCGGCTTCGGCGGTGGATCGCCATTTCGCGAAGCAGCTTCCGCCCGGCTTCAACCCCTTCGACGACGGAATCGTTTTCCTGCGCGACGTGAAGGCGAGCGAGGAATTCCTGCTGCCCCTCCTCGGTGAGTGCGGGCTCTCGACCAGCAAGAAGGATCTGTTCCTCATCGCCGCGGTCATGCAACCCCAGGAAATCCACCCGGAGGTCACCCGGGCGCTGGACATGATCGCAGCGCTCGGCGCCGACCGCCCAGATCCCGAGACGCCGGTCGGAGGAGCGCCGGCGGGCGAAACGGAAAACGGCGAGGAGGAGATGTGAGCGTCCGGTCGATCGAGGATCTCGGGATCGCGTGACGCTCAGGAGGCGATCCGCGCCGGCTCGGCCTCGTAGATGGGCAGGTCGTAGCGGCGGCGGATGCTGGTGCCCAGCTTGCGGACGTCGGCGCCGTAGATGTGGAGGGAGATGGCCATGGCGGGCCCGGGATTGACGACGAGGTGGATGTCGCCCGGAGGAGTGAGCGAGCCGACGGTTCCGACGGGATTGACGCAGGAGCTGACCTCCAGGAGAGACTCCTCGCCGGCCAGGATGCGGTCGTACTGAATCTCCTTCTCGCAGCCTTCGTGGACGCCGACGACGCACCAGGTGACATGGTCGTGAATCGACGTCGCCTGCCCGGGCAGCCAGACCAGCGCGACGATCGAGTAGCTGCCGTCCGCGGCGACGTGGAGGATGTGCTGCCGGTAGCGCTCGGGGTCCGGCTCGCGTTGCGCCGGCTCGAGCAGGCCCGGGCGTCCCAGGAAGGGCCGGAGCGCCTCGCCGACCCGCTGGGCGATTCTCTGTTCGTCGGCTTCCCGCGCCAAGACTCGATCGACCCGGCGGATCAGGTCTCCCAGGACCGCGTTCGTTCTCTCGTTCGCCTTCGTTTCCATGGCTGGTCCCCTTCTCGGCTCGATCCCGCTGAGCCCTGGGTCAGTCTAGAGAGGCGAAGTGAGATTGTCGGTTCCAGAGGGGTTCTATTTTGGAGGAACAGCGGGAGGAGAAAAAAGTGGGGCCGGTGCGGGGGGTCGCACCCCCGTCCTGGCGCCTTCCGGCCCCGTTAATAGAGTTAGATTCCGTGCCGAGAAAAAAGTTTAGTGCGATCAGCGGCGCGACTTAACGCCGATTGAACTTCCGCATCAAGTCGTCGACGCTCGGGGCCGCCGGCTTGGGCTTCGGAGGTGGCGGAGCCGGTCTGCCCTGGGAGGCGCTGCCGGTACGCTGGCGGCCGGGATTCGCGTCGGGGGTCTGGAGGGCCTTGATCGACAGGCTGATGCGCTCGCGCTCACGGTCGATCTCCATCACTTTCACCTTGACGATCTCGCCGACTTTGACGGCTTCGCGGGGATCGGCCACGAAGCGGTGGGTGAGCTCGGAGACGTGGACGAGGCCGTCGCGGTGGACTCCGATGTCCACGAAGGCGCCGAAGTTGGTGACGTTCGAGACTCTGCCTTCGAGCACCATGCCGGTCTGCAGGTCCTTGATGCTGGTGACGTCGTCGCGCCATTCCGGGGTCTTGAATTCGGGGCGCGGATCGCGGCCGGGGCGCACGAGCTCGGTCTTGATGTCTTCCAGGGTGAAGACGCCGAGACCCTGCTCTTCGTTGGCGAAGCGGCCGAAGTCGAGCTTGGAGACGAGGGCCGGATTGCCGACGAGATCCTGGAGCGGCACGGCCAGGGCCTTGGCCATCTGGAGGACCACCGGGTAGCGCTCGGGGTGGACGGCCGTGGCGTCCAGCGGGTTGTCGGCGCCATGCACGCGCAGGAAGCCGGCGGAGAGCTCGAAGGTCTTCGGACCGAAGCCGGTGACCTTGAGGAGGGCTTGCCGCGACTTGAACGGGCCGTTCGAGTCGCGGTGCTCGACGACGGAGCGGGCGAGGCGCTCGGAGAGGCCCGAGACGCGGCGGAGGAGCGACGCGGAGGCGGTGTTGAGCTCGACGCCGACGTGGTTCACGGCGCCTTCGACGGCGGTGTCCAGCTCGCGCTCCAGCGCTTTCTGGTCGACGTCGTGCTGGTACTGGCCGACGCCCAGGGAGCGCGGATCGATCTTCACCAACTCGGCCAACGGGTCCTGGAGCCGGCGGGCGATGGAGACGGCCCCGCGCAGCGAAACGTCGAGCTGCGGCAGCTCCTCGCGGGCGACGCCGGAGGCTGAATAGACCGAGGCGCCGGTCTCGGGGACGATGGCGACGACGATCTTGCGCAGCTCTTCTTTGGGGGCCCCGAGCACCGCCTTGCGGGCGAAGGCTTCGGTCTCGCGGCCGGCCGTGCCGTTGCCGACGGCGACGGCTTTGACGCCGTGCTTCTCGATGAGGCGCAGGATGGTGGCGGCGGAGCCGGCTTCGTTGGCCTGCGGCATGACGGGGTGGATGATGTCGGTTGCGACCACGCGGCCGGTGCCGTCCACGACGGCCAGCTTGCAGCCGGTGCGGAAGCCCGGGTCGAGACCCATGACCGGCGCCTGGCCGAGCGGCGCCTGGAGGAGGAGTGCTTCGAGGTTGGCGCGGAAGACGGCGATGGCCTGCGCTTCCGCCCGTTCGCGCATCTCGCTACGCACTTCGTTGGTGAGGGACGGGCGGAGCAGGCGCTTGTAGCTGTCCGCCGTGGCGTCGGAAATCTGCCGGCCGCAGGCGGTCTCCAGGGGCAGGTTCCAGGAGCGGCCGAGGCGCTCCACCTCGCGGTCGTCATCGACCTTGAGATCGGAGAGGAGGAAGCCCTCGCGCTCGCCGCGCAGAATGGCGAGGAGGCGGTGGGACGGGATGTCACGGCCCGGCTCGTCGTGCTCGAAGTAGTCGCGGTAGACGGCGGCCTCGGGCTCGGTGTCCTTGCCGGGCAGGACGCGCACGCGCAGGACTCCCTCGGCGGCGAGGGTGCGGCGCAGGTCGGCCCGCCGCTCGGCGTTCTCGGCCAGGCGCTCGGCGAGAATGTCGCGGGCGCCGGCCAGCGCCGCGGCGGCATCTTCGACCCCCTTTTCCGCGTTGATGAACGGCCCGGCCAGCTCCTCCGGCCGCTCGCGGCCCGCCGCCGCGCCGAGCAGAAGGTCGGCCAGCGGCTCGAGCCCCTTCTCGCGGGCGATCTGGGCGCGGGTGCGCCGCTTTGGCTTGTAGGGCAGATAAAGGTCTTCCAGCTCCTGCTTGGTGACGGCGGCGCGCACGGCGGCCTCCAGCTCGGGCGTGAGCTTGCCCTGCTCTCCGATGCTCTCCAGGATCGCGTCGCGGCGCTCGGTGAGCTCCAGGAAGTAGTCGCGGCGCTTGGCGACGTTCTCGAGCTGGAGGTCCTCCAGCCCGCCGGTGACCTCTTTGCGGTAGCGGGCGACGAAGGGGACGGTGGCCCCTTCGGAAAACAGCTCGGCGGCGGCCACGACCTGGTGCGGCCGGCAGCTCACCTCCGACGCGATGATCTCCACGAAACGCGGCTCCAGTACGGCGGTCTTGCTCATGGGTGTCTCTCCTTCGTGCGGACGGCGTATCCTCTCAGACTCCATGACGGAACGCCACGACCCTTACGTCTCCCTGCGCAACCGGAATTATCTCTGGTACCTCGCGAGCGTCGTCGCGATGACGCTCGGAACCCAGATCCAGGCCACGGTCGTGGCCTGGCAGGTCTACTCGCTCACCAAAGATCCGCTCTCCCTGGGCCTCGTCGGCCTCGCCGAGGCGCTGCCGTTCATCGGCGCCGCCCTCTACGCGGGCCACATCGCCGACCGCTACGACCGCCAGCGCCTCGCCCTGCTGTCGATCGGGGTCCAGACGCTCTCCGCCGCCGTGCTCCTCGGCTACACACTGCGGCCGGAGGTGCTGGCGGGCGGACGCGCGGCACCGATCTATGCCGTCGTCTTCGTCAGCGGCTTGGCGCGCAGCTTCCTCCAGCCGGCGCGGACGGCGATGAGCGCCGAGATCGTGCCGCGCGAGACGTACGCCAATGCGATCGCCTGGCGCTCGTCGCTCTGGCAATTCGCGGCGGTGATGGGGCCGGCGCTGGGCGGCGTGCTCTACGGCTTCTCGGGCGCCCGCGCGGCGTATTCGACGGAAGCGGTTCTCTGCCTCGTGGGGCTGATCCTCTACGCGCGGATCGCCTACACGCCTCGGCCGAAGGCGGCTCAGGAGGGGAGCATCGGAGAGAACCTGACGATCGGCATCCGCTTCCTGCTCACCCAGCCGGAGCTGCTCGGCGCGCAGCTCCTCGATCTCTTCTCCGTGCTCTTCGGCGGCGCGCCGGCCCTGCTCCCTATTTTCGCGTCCGAGCTCCTGCACGCCGGCCCGCAGGGGCTCGGCGTCCTCCGCGCCGCGCCCGCCGCCGGCGCGGTGCTGATGTCGGTCGTCCTCGCCCACCGGCGGCTGCGGCGGGCCGGGCGGACGCTCTTCCTCTGCGTCGCCGCCTTCGGTGCCTGCTGGATCGTCTTCGCCCTGTCGCGCTCCTTCTGGCTGTCGCTCGCGCTCCTCGCCGTGAGCGGCATGGTGGATCAGGTCAGCGTCGTCATCCGCTCGACCCTCCTCACTCTCCGCACCCCGGAGCACCTGCTCGGCCGGGTCTCCGCGGTGAACCAGATCTTCATCGGCTCGTCGAACGAGATCGGCTCGTTCGAATCGGGAGTGGCGGCGCGGCTCCTCGGCGCGGTGAATTCGGTGATCCTGGGCGGCCTGGTGACGCTCGGCGTGGTCGGCGTGACGGCATGGAGGATTCCGGCGTTGCGCAAGCTGGACGAGATATCCTGAGCCGATGCGCGCGCTGACTTTCTCCCGATTCGGCGGCCCCGAGGTCCTGGAGATCCGCGAGATGCCCGACCCCGCGCCCCGGCCGGGCCACGCCGTGATCCGCCTCGAGGCGATCGGCCTCAACTTCGCCGACGTCTACCGCCGCCGCGGCAACTACCACCTCGCGGGAGATCCGCCGTGGATCGCCGGCTACGAAGGCGCAGGCGTCGTCGATTCTGCTCCGGAGGGCGCGCCGTTCCAGCCCGGCGACCGCGTCGCCTTCGCCGACAGCCCTTTCGCCAACGCCGACCTCGTCTCCGTCCCCTTCGAGAAGCTCATTCCGCTGCCGGACGACATCACGGCCGAGACCGCCGCGGCGCTCCTCCTCCAGGGGCTGACCGCGCAGTATCTGACGCGCGACAGCCACGCCGTGCAGCCGGGCGAGACCGTGCTCGTCCACGCCGCGGCCGGCGGCGTCGGTCTCCTCCTCGTCCAGATCGCCCATCGCCTGGGAGCCCGCGTCCTCGGTCTGACCTCCAGCCCCGGGAAGACCGCGAGCATCCGCGCCGCCGGAGCCGACGAGGCCGCCCTCCTGGGAGACGATTGGGTCGCCGCCGCCCACCGCTTCGCCGCCCGCGCCGGAAAAGCCGCCGGCGTCGACATCGCCTACGACTCCATCGGCTCGACCCTGCCCCAGAGCTTCGAAGCCGTGCGCACCGGCGGCCACGTCGTCTTCTACGGCATGGCCGGCGGCGATCCGCCGCTGGTCGATCCGCGCATGTTGATGGACACCTCGAAGACCTTGACCGGCGGCGATCTGTGGAACGTCCTCCGCACCGCCGAAGACCGCCGCGCCCGCGCCGCCGAGCTCTTCTCCTGGCTGCGCGAAGGCACCCTCCGTCTCCACATCGCCGCCCGCTTCCCGCTCGCCGAGGGCACCGCGGCGCACGCTTTCCTGGAGAGCCGCAAGAGCTCAGGGAAGGTGCTGCTGATTCCGTGACACGTGGCAACGAGCTGGTACGTCAGGCTGCCCCGAGCGACTGGTCGGTAGTGCTCGCATCTACTCTATTCGCGCTCCGACCAACTCGCTGGACTCCTTTGACAGCGCGCATTGCATCGATCAAGTCTAGGCGTCCCATTGCGCAAGTACCGATCGCGCCGCAGCCTCCATGTCCTTTGCGACAGCTTTACGCTCAAGTAGAAACCTCAGGACATTAGCCATATCCGCCCGGGTGTACTTCCAGGTCTCGTACGATCTGGAATCTGCCATCTCTTTAGCCAATTTCATGCGGACTTCCGAATCCCCCAGGAGAAGAGAGCGATGCAGGGTTGAATAATCAGGGATTAGATGAGGTTGGCTATCGGCTTCGATCAAAGTTTCGCCTATTGCCTCGCGCGGAATAGACACTCCCTTAATAGCGTTTCGAGGTGCCGCATCTATGGCTCTGTTTAGCTCACTCCAGAAAAACATCGCCAGGGCATGAATCAGTCTTGGTACTTGCGCCGCATCCGGAATCCCTTCCGAGGCAAGGATGTCGTCATCGGACGAATAATGTGCCCACGACGAACGTTTCCCGTAGTCCGATTCTCTGGGAGTCAAGGTGCGAAAAACTTTCGCTGAGCCCTTGATCCAGTCGTCATCGGTTTTGATTGCTAGTTGCTCGCTCACGTCAGCGGTGCTTTCACCTAGAGTGAAGCGAGGAAGGCTTTCGCGGCCCTTAGCACCCAGTAGTCGGCCTTGCCCAATCGAACCAGGCCACGGATTGCACCCGCAAGCCTGACTTGACTGTGGCGCGATAGATCGCTAGCGGCTGCTACCGCTGCAAATTGAAGGTCAGAATTTTTGCGCTCAATAGCATCAAGAATAATATCGAGCACTTCGGGTTCAAGCGTTCTAACTCTCGCTCCCGCCAAAGTCTCCAAAGCGAGCGCCCTGACGGTGTTGTCTAGTGATCCATCGCGCACAGTCTTCATGAGAAGTGAAGCCAGCTTTCGGTCGCCTCGGCGTAGATCTTTTTGCAGGCTTCCCATGAGAATCTCAGGTTCGGAATAGTCCTCAGAAATCAAGCGGGTTATCCGTTCATCGCTTTGCAAAATGCCCTGAGTCAATACTCTGTCCGGAAGCCCTCCTATGGGACCCTCGTAATAGTCCGCGCAGATTTCCCAATCGCGCGCGGCAGCGGGACGGGTATCGATGGCGGTCGGGCTAGCGAGGTCAGGAAGGGCGGGCATTAGTTTCTCCGATCAGTCTTCCGTAGAGTCGAACCGCCTCGACTTCATCAGAAGACCATTTGAGGGCGGCTTCCGCCCCAGCGCTTGCATCCGGAATAAAGCGATTGAAATTGAAGCGTACAGTGTGAACCTTTCTTTGACTAGAGTCCAGGATGATGCTTATAATGCAGTCCTCTTGTTCCAGAGTGATGGTGGCTGAATAGTCTAACATCTCATGTTCAGAATCAGCGGAAACCGACTCTAGTTTCGATGCAATAAGCCCGAACAAATCCTCGCTATGCTCTTCGGCGACCTGGAAAACAAAGTTTGAGCCGACAGCGCTAACCGGAGTATGAGACAGGAGGTGCAAGACACTTGCCACAAACTTTCCAGGATCGACCTCAGGCAAGTTGGTGAAGGCTTCCAACCTTGAGAGGGTTGTCTGCCAGGTTAGCCCTGCAAGGGAATACTGTACAATGTTAGTGCCTACAAGGCTGCCGACCTCAGTCTCGCCATCGGGGAGAATCGCGTTGGCGACAATCCAAGCTGGCGACAGGATTGCCGGATTGAACCGGCCAGTCACAACGCAAGTGCGAAGCTGTGGCGTGTTGATCATGGTCTAGCCCCAACTTACAAGATACAGGAGTCCGTTTTCCTCTGTTCCGCCCTATTGGCACGCGAATCCTCGGCTACTTCCCTTCCGAGGGACTCTTGAGGAGGGTCCCTGCTGGAATCGAGCCAACTCTGTATCAACCTCCTTGGAGGACAAGCAAACCGCAGTATGTCATAAGCTTACAGCGAAAGAGGGCAGCTTTGGAGATCTTCGTTGCATAGCGGACGGGAACGGCGATGGTGCCATTCTGGCATCGATAGGCATGCTGACCTCCCCTCCTGTACTTCCCCGGCTCCGTGCGTAGGCGACGGCGGTGCCCCGAATGCACCCTCCATCTCGACATCGCCGCTGCTTCCCGCTCACCGAGGGCGCCGCCGCGCACGCTTTCCTGGAAAGCTCGGTCCGCATATGCGCAGCTCGGTCGAAGTGCGTACCGGCTCGGTCCGCAACCCGACCCGCTCGATGGAGCGCTGCCCGGCTCGTTGCCCGGATATCATGGCTTGGCGGCCGAATGATCCAGCCTGCCAGGATACGAACGTCCGGACAGCCGGAGAGGTCAGGTGCTCGGCCGGAGGAGGACGGAGCGCTTCGAGCTGAGCAATTCCCTGGCTGACGAGGTCGACCTTTCGGCCGAACAAGCCCATGAGCTCATTCCTCATGTCGACGAAGTCGAAGAGGCTGCGCTCTACTCCTGGCTCGAAGGCGACCAGGAGATCCACGTCGCTTTCCGGCGAGAAGTCTTCGCGGATGACCGAGCCGAAGAGGGCCAGCTCGCGGACATTCCAACAAAAGGCGTCGATCGCGTCCATGGGAATGGCGACGCGGGCTTGCGCCGCGGGGGTCTCGGTATAGCTCGAGAAGAAGAGGCGCGGCTCCATCTCGCGGTCGCGCCATAGCTCCGGAAACCCGCCGCGCCACAGAACCTCCTCGGCGAGGATCGCCTCCTCGGGGAAGGCTGACAGGATTTCCACGCTCGCCAACGTGTCGAGCTCCAGCACGGCGCACCGCCCGGCCCGGCTCTCCGACAGCGCGTGCATCAGGGAGAGCTTCTGCGAGCCGGCCATAAGGAAGCGCCCGCGCTGTGTCCGCTCGGCATCGATCGCCACTTTCAGATAGCGGAACAGCCCCGACGCGTATTGAACCTCATCGAGGATGACCGGCTCCTTGTAGGCGCGCAGGAACTCTTCGACACGCTCATCCGCCTGGTACGCCGCCGAGGGGAGATCCAGCGAAGCGAAAGACGCCTCCGGGAACAGTTGCCGCAGGAGAGTGGTCTTCCCGGAGCGTCTGGGCGGACAAGCGATGTCCGATCCCACATGATTCCGGACAAAACAGCATGGCGGGCTGGATAATCCAGCTTGCCAGGCTACGATTGTCCGGACCCTCTATGCGCGAAGCCACCCAGACAGGAGGGATGTCGCCGAGTACCGCAGTACTTGTCAGAAGTACCGGGAGAGCTTGGGCCAAGCACCGGAGAGCTCGGGCCAACGTCGCTTTTCGGCGAAAAGTCCTCGCGAAGGATCGAGCCGAACAGGGCCATCTCGCGGACACCCCATCTACGGCACGCGACTCCGCCACCCGCCAGTGTCGATCTCAGCCCGTCGCTTCCATTTCGCCGAACCAGCCTTCGAACGACACAGCGTTGATCAGCCGCACCCCGGAGATGCCGGGAGGAGTATGGGGATGCGGCGTGCGGCACGCGACCCAGTACTCGGCGGCGACCCGGTCACCCATCAGATCGCGCACCGTGAGCAGCGGCTTCAGAGCGCGGCGCGGGTCGGCGAGGACGGCCACGTCGTCTTCTACGGCATGGCCGGCGGCGATCCGCCGCTGGTCGATCCACGCATGCTGATGGATACCTCGAAGACCCTGACCGGCGGCGACCTCTGGAACGTCCTCCGCACCGCCGAAGACCGCCGCGCCCGTGCCGCCGAGCTCTTCGCCTGGGTCCGCGAAGGCGCCTTCCACCTCCACATCGCCGCCCGCTTCCCGCTCGCCGAGGGAGCCGCCGCGCACGCTTTTCTGGAGAGCCGCAAGAGCTCGGGTAAGTGCTGTTGACCCCCTGATTCTCGGATAATTTTCAGGAATTGACCTTCTCCGCGGCTTGAAAGGTCCTTTCCTTGCTCCAGAGACTCTCTCCGCAGGCAATAGGCCCCATCTGCATCGCAGAGCCTCTCTCGACCGTTCAGCCAGTCATTTCCGCCGCCAAGAAACTCTCTGGCCGATCCAGCGAGTCATTTGTCGCCGGAGAGACTCTCTCGGCGGCACGGGAAGCGATTTTCTCCATCGACTTCCCTTTTCTTCTTACGATCCGAGCTCTTCGAAGCAGCGGCAGAAGATGCGAGGGTTCGGCGCTCACCCTCAGCTCGTCGACTCCATCTCGCCGAACCAGCCTTCGAACGAAACAGCGTTGATCAGCCGCACCCCGGAGATGCCGGGAGGAGTATGGGGATGCGGTGTGCGGCAGGCGACCCAGTGCTCGGCGGCGACGCGGTCGCCCATCAGATCGCGCACCGTGAGCAGCGGTTTCAGAGCACGGCGCGGGTCGGCGAGGACCTCCGCCCACTTGGCCTCGATCAAGCGGACCCGGCCATTCTGCTCGATCAGGAAATCCACCTCGACGTCATGCGTGTCCCGCCAGAAGAAGACCTGCCCCACGGATCCCGTGGCGGCGCGCGCACGCAGGATCTGACCCAGGACAAAAGTCTCCCAGACGGCTCCCGAGAGAGCGGAGGCGGCCAGCGCCGCGGGGGTCTCGAGTCCGAGCAGGAAGCACAAGAGGCCTGTGTCGCGGAAGTACAGCTTGGGACTTTTGATCAACCGGCGGGTGGGATTGTTGAAGTAGGGCTCGAGCAGCACCACCTGACTCGAAGCCTCCAGGACGGAAAGCCAGTCGCGCGCCGTCGTTGCAGCGATCCCCACGTCCCGGGCAAGGTCCGCCAGGTTCAAGAGCTGACCGCTCCGCAAGGCGCACGCGCGCAGGAACCGCTCGAAGTCCCGCAGATTTCCTACACGCAGGGATAGACGCACGTCGCGTTCCAGGTAGGTGGCGGTATAGCTCGAGTAGAAGAGGCGGGGCTCCATCTCGCGGTCGCGCCACAGCTCAGGGAATCCACCGCGCCACAGAATCTCCTCGGCGAGAATCGCCTCCTCGGGGAAGGCTGACAGGATTTCCACGCTCGCCAGCGTATCGAGCTCCAGCACCGCGCACCGTCCGGCCAGGCTCTCCGACAGCGCGTGCATCAGGGAGAGCTTCTGCGAGCCGGTCATCAGGAAGCGCCCGCGCTGCGTTCTCTCGGCGTCGATCGCCACCTTCAGGTAGCGGAACAGCCCCGGCGCATACTGAACCTCATCGAGGATGACCGGCTCTTTGTAGGCGCGCAGGAACTCCTCGCCGCGCTCATCCGCCTGGTAGGCTGCCGAGGGGAGGTCCAGCGAAGCGAAAGACGCCTCCGGGAACAGTTGCCGCAGAAGGGTGGTCTTCCCCGTCTGCCGTGCACCTGTCACCACCAGCGCCGGAAACTGCCGCGCGGCGGAGAGCGCCTGGGCGGACAAACGACGTTCGATCCACATGACCCGGATATTACAGCCTGGCGGGCTGGATAATCCAGCCTGCCAGGCTACGATTGTCCGGACCCTCTATGCGCGAAGCCACCCGGACAGGAGGAATGTCGCCGAGTACCGCAGTACTTGTCAGAAGTACTGGAGAACTTGAGCCAAGTACTGGAGAACTTGAGCCAAGTACCGGGGAACTTGGGCCAAGTACCGGAGAACTTGAGCCAAGTACCGGAGAACTTGGGCCAAGTACTGGAGAACTTGGGCCAAGTACTGGAGAACTTGGGCCAAGTACCGGAGAACTTGGGCCAAGTACCGGAGAACTTGAGCCAAGTACCGGAGAACTTGAGCCAAGTACTGGAGAACTTGAGCCAAGTACCGGAGAGCTTGGGCCAAGTACTGGAGAACTTGAGCCAAGTACCGGAGAACTTGGGCCAAGCACTGGAAGGATGTCGCCGAGTACCGCAGTACTCGTCAGGGGTACTGGAGAACTTGAGGCGAGAAGGAGCCGCGTCGCTCAAGCTGCATACAGAACCTGGCGAGAGTTGAGAATCTCGTGCCGGCGGAACGGATTCCGCAGCCCACCCTGGCTGACGAGGTCGACGTTCCGGCCAAACAGCTTCATCAGCTCATCCCTCATTTCGACGAAATCGAAGAGGCTGCGCTGTGCTCCTGGCTCGAAGGCAACGAGGACATCCACGTCGCTCTTCGGCGAAAAGTCCTCGCGGAGGATCGAGCCGAACAGGGCCAGCTCGCGGACGCTCCATCGACGGCAGAAGGTGTCGATAGAGTCCTTGGGAATGGCGACGCGAGCCTGGGAAAGTCCTGGAGATTCCATGTCTCAACCTAATCCCGTGGACAGGGACAAGTCAAGGAATGTCCGCCTGGGCACACCAAGTACTACCGTGGTAGTCTCCTCCCAGGAGGTCACCATGCGCGAGCCCGTCCGTCTGAAGCCGTTCCTACCCTTCGCCGTCCTTCTGCTCTTTCTCGGTCAGACCGCCGTCCATGCCGCGGAGCCGCCGCTCATTCCGCGCGAGGTTCTCTTCGGCAATCCGGAGCGGACGTTGCCGCGGCTGTCGCCGGATGGGACGAAGATCTCGTGGCTGGCGCCTTCGAAGACGGGCGTGCTCAATGTGTGGGCCCAGGCGCTCAGTAACTCGCTCGGTGCCGCGGCGGGGGAGGCGCAGCCGGTGACCAACGAGCCGCACCGGCCGATCTTCTGGTACACCTGGGCCGGCGATGGCAAGCACATCCTCTATCTGCAAGACGACGGCGGCGACGAGAACAATCATCTCTATTCGGCCGATCTCCAGAGCGGCAACGTGCGCGACTTGACGCCGTTCCGCGGCGTCAAGGCGCAGAACGTTCTGACGGATGCGCAACATTCGGGTCTCGTGCTCGCCGCGCTCAATCTGCGCGACCGCCAGGTTTTCGACATGTATCGAATCGATCTCGAGACCGGCGCCGTGACGCTCGCTGCGCAGAACCCCGGCGATGTTCTGACCTGGACGATCGACAACGACTTCGTGATCCGCGGCGCGACGGCGTTCGACGGCAAGACGGCGCAGACGGTGATCCGTGTCCGCGACGCGGCCGACCAGCCGTGGCGCGACCTCGTGACGATGCCTTTCGAACGCGCGCTCTTCGACGGACAGGTGGTCGGCGGCTCGCTGATCTTTGGCTTCGCGCCCGACGGCAAAAGCCTTCTGATTCACTCCGCGCTCGCCTCCGACAAAGGGCAGCTCGTGCGCGTCGATCTCAAGACCGGCGCGCCGCTCGACGTCCTGGCCAGCGATCCGGATTCGGACGTCACCGACGTGTTGATCAACCCGACGACGCACGCGCCCGAAGCCGTGGAGTTCGAGCAGACGGTGCCGCACTGGACGTTCCTCGACGCCGACGTCGGCGCCGACTTCGCGCGCATCGGGCGGGACATGCCTGGATTCCTCCAGATCCTCAGCCGCGACCGCGCGGACCGCAAATGGATCATCGAAGCTTCGCGCAGCGACGCCCCGGTCGCCTATTCCTTGTATGACCGCGACGCGAAGAAGGTGACACCGTTGTTCAACGACAATCCAGCACTCGCGGCCTACAAGCTCGCGGAGAAGAAGCCGGTCCTCATCAAGGCGCGCGACGGCCTGACCCTCGTCAGCTATCTCACCCTGCCGCCGGGAGTGGAACCCAAAAAGCTGCCTCTCCTTCTCGACATTCACGGCGGCCCATGGTTCCGCGACAGGATCAATTTCGATCAGGAAATCCAGCTCCTCGCCAACCGCGGCTATGCCGTCTTGCAGGTCAATTACAGAGGCTCGACCGGCCTCGGCATCGACTTTCTCAATGCCGGCAATCATCAATGGGGGCGGGGGACGCAGGAGGATCTCTACGACGCCGTGAAATGGGCGGTCGACCAGGGGATCGCCGATCCGAAACGCGTCGCGGCGATGGGCTGGTCCGGCGGCGGCTACGCGACGCTCCGCGCGCTGTCGATGCGCCCCGATCTCTTCGCCTGCGGCGTCGACGGCGTCGGTCCGGCGGACATCGCAACCCTTTTCCATTCCTTTCCGCCGTATTGGGGAGGAATCCTGACCCGCTGGCGGCTGCGCATCGGCGATCCGGAAAAAGATGCTGAGCTCAACCGTGCGATCTCACCGCTCTATCACGTCGACGCGATCCGCGCGCCGCTCCTCATCGGACAGGGGCAGAACGATCCACGCGTCACGATCGCGAATGCCGACGCGATGGTCAAAGCTCTGCGCGCCGCGAAACGCGAGGTCGTCTATGTCGTCTATCCGGACGAGGGCCACGGCTTCGCCCGCCCGGAAAACAATCTCGATTTCTACGGCCGGGCCGAAGAGTTTCTCGCCAAACATCTCGGCGGAAGAGCCGAGCCGTGGAAGAAAATCGAGGGCTCGACGGCGGAGGTACGCTGATCAACCCCAGGCGATCACGATCGCCCCGGTGACGATCAGGGCGCCGCCGACCCAGTGATGCCAGGTCATCGTCTCGTGCAGGAAGACCGCCGCGAGCACGATGGCGACGACGACGCTGAGCTTGTCGATCGGCGCCACCTTGGAGGCTTCTCCGATCTGGAGCGCCCGGAAGTAGCAGAGCCAGGAGGCGCCGGTGGCGAGGCCGGAGAGGACGAGGAAGAGCCAGGTCTTGCCGGTCACGGTGGCGAAGGACTGGGTCTGCCGGGCCAGCGCGACGGACCAGGCGAAGACCAGGATGACCGAAGTGCGGATCGCGGTGGCCAGGTTCGAGTCGATGTCCTTGACGCCGACCTTGGCCAGAATCGCGGTCAGGCCGGCGAAGACCGCGGAGAGGAGAGCCCAGAACAGCCAGCTCATTGCGGCTGCCTCGTCGTCTTCCAGGGTGGCACCGCGCCCTTGATCGACCACCGGGGCCGGCGTTTCAGATAGGTCTCCCGCCCGGCTTCCCACGCCTCCTGCTCGCGCCGCACGACGGCGCTCGCGGCCTTCGGCTGTCCTTCCAGGGCCTTCCACAGGAGCGGATGGATGCGATGGCGGTGCGGTTCCATCCGCGCCTCGATCCGATCGCCCGCGGACCGCGGATCTTTCGTGGCGGCCTCCTCGACCCACTTCACGAATCCGGTGATCACCTCGCGGGCGATGGCCGCCTGCTCGCCGGCGGGGAGCGCGTGCCAGGCTGCCCAGAAGAGCGCCTCGGGCTCGATCCAGTCGGTCTTCATCCGCCCTCCGGACGCTTCCAGATTGAGCTTCACCGCCTCCTGGCGCAGCCGGGACAGCACCTCGGGTGCCCGTTGCGCCAGGGTCTCCCCGGCCTCGCCGAGGAGCTGGTCCTGCAACAGCGAGGAGCGGACCTTCACGTGGGGATGCTCCTGCAGGTACTGGGCATGGTGCACGTGGAGCAACAGCGCTTCGACGAAGTCCCGCGCGCTCGTCCTGGACATCTGCGCGCGGCTCTCCCAGCTCGCTTCGCCGTAGAGCATCGAGAGGTCCAGCGGCGCGCCGAGCTCCGGTACGTCCTTGGGATCGAGGACCTTCCCGCTCTTCACGTGCAGCTCGCCGGCGATCTGGAGGCGGTTGAGGTTGCCCTCGCCGTAGCGCATGATCTGGTCCGGCCGGTAGCCGTCCTCCTCCGGATTCGCGGACTGCCAGTAGCCGGGATGGACGTTCGCCGCCCAGCGCACGGCGCGGCCGAAGGCGAAGTTGGTCTGGAAGATCTCGCGGAGCGTTCCGACCGGCCCCCGCTTCTTGTCCATCAAGCCCGGCAATCGCGCGGGAGCCGCGGGGTCCGGACCGAAGCCGCGGTCGAGGAGAGCGTTCTCGACCGTCAGCTCGCCCAGCGCCCGCGGGTGGAACCCGCCGGCCCAGTAGGCGTCGAGCACGGCACGGAAGGCCGCGAAGCGCTCCCGCGTGGCGCGGAACGCCCGGTCGTCCGGATTCGGAAAATCCATCGTCCAGCTCGCCAGCTCGGGGTGATCCAGCCGCGTGGCGATCTCGTCCGCGAGAAGGCTGCCCTGGAGAAAAGTCTTGGCGGAGAGGGAAAACTGCCCGCCGCCGTGCCCCATCATCGCCCGCAGGCCGAGCTTCTGCGGCACGTCCCAGACGATCTTCTGCAGGAAGCGCACGAAGCGCTCGTCATAGAGCCAGGCGAGCGGCACGGGCTTGATGCTGTACTCGAACACCTCGGGATCCATCCCGAAGCGGACCTCGAAAGGATCGAGCTTGCCGGCGGCGCCATGGAAAGTCAGGCACTGCCGCTCCACCCCCCACTGGTCGACGTCCTGCTCGCGCTCCACCTTGGCGAACAGGCAGGCCGGATCGCCCTTCTTCTGCCGTGCCCGGTATTCCTTGCGCAGGGCGTGCGCCACCTTCCTCTCCATCCGCAACATGTAGGGGCTCTTGAAGTAGTCGTCCTCGCCCGCGGGCGTCTCTGACATTTCCAGCCACTTGCGGACGGACTGCTTCGTCGCGAAGGTCGGCTCCATGCCGACCCAGGCGTGGGCGAAATCGGTCGTTTCGGGGTTCCGGAAATCGGGTGGTGCGGGCAGGGTGGCGATCGGCGTCTCCTTTTCAAAGCTCAAGGCGATGCTGAGAGGACCTTATCAGAGCCCGGGAACCTTTCTCCCTCTCCGGCGTTATGGTGGACTGGAGATCGACATGAGCGAGCCCCGAGCCCAGACGATGACCCGAGAGAGCGAGGAGAGCGACGCCGAGCTGATGGCGGAGGTGCGGTCGGGTGATCGCGACGCCTTCGCACGCCTGGTCGACCGGCACAAGGACGCGGTGGTGCACTACCTGACGCGCCTCACCGGCCACCGCGACCGCGCCGAGGATCTGGCCCAGGAGAGCTTCCTGCGCCTGTTCCGGGCGGCGGCGGGATACGGCGAGCAAGGGTATCTGCGCGCCTATCTGTTCCGCATCGCCACCAACCTGGTGCGCTCGGAGGAGAGGCGGGAAAAGCGCCTGCGCCTGCTGCTGCCGTTTCTCGGCGGCCGGCGGCACGACGAGCCGGCGGCGCCGTCCGGGCTTCTTCTCCAGGAGATGCACCGGCAGGTCGCGGTGGCCGTGGCCGGCCTGCCCCTGCGTTTCCGGGTGCCGCTCGTGCTGCACGAGATCGAGGGCTGGTCCTACGCGGACATCGCCCGGGAGCTGAGCTGCCGGGAAGGGACGGTCAAATCGCGCATCCATCGCGGGCGCCAACAGTTGCGGCAGAGGCTCGAGCCTTATTGGAATGGAGGTACGGCATGGAAGACCAGCATCTAGGACAACTGCTGCGGGAGCTGCCGCGGGAGCAAGCGCGGACGGGCTTCACGGCCCGCGTGCTGGCCGGGCTCGAGGAGCCTTCGCCATCCCGGGTCCGGTGGCAGCCGCGCCTCGCCGCCGCGGTGGCGGTGGCGGTCGCTCTCGCGAGCGGCCTGGCCTACAACTCGCGGCTGGAGGCGGAGCGGGCGGCCAAGGTGGCGCGGGCCCAGCAGATCCTCCACGAGCTGCGCGCCGAGCACGGACGGATCAAGAAGGAGCTGGAAGCCCTCCCTGAATCGCCGGTGCTCTATCTCGGCGGCGACGAGAAAACCGATCTGGTGGTCGACATGGGACAGGTGCGGAGCGCGGCGAGCACGGAGGACATGCAGCCCGCCACCTACCGCTACGACACTTTCTGAGCCTCGACGCTCAAATTACAGGAGAAAATCGTCATGCAGAAAAGAACCCTCATCACCACGGCCCTCATGGCCTTCGTCGTGGCGGGCGCCGCCTGGGCCGACGCCGGTGGATCGGGTCAGGACGCCAAGGAGAAGGAGAAGAAGGTCGAGAAGCGCCGGATCGTGGTCATCAACGAAAACGGCAAGGAGCGGGTCATCGAGGGCGACGGCCCCATGGTCCGCCGCGGCTATCTCGGGGTGGGCCTGACCGAGCTGACCCCGGAGCTGCGTACCCACTTCGGCGCGCCGGAGGAAGCGGGCGTGATGGTCTCCACGGTCGAGGCGGGGAGCCCGGCGGAGAAAGCCGGCCTGAAGGTGGGCGACATCATCTCGGAAGTGGACGGCAAGGCGGTCCGCTCGAGCTGGGAGGTGAGCACGAAAGTGCGCGGCTACGAAGAGGGACAGCAGGCGGCCCTGGAGGTCTGGCGCGACGGCAAGGTGCAGAACCTCACCGCCTCGATCACGCTGCGGGAGCGGCCGGAATTCGACATGGGGCCGCTGTTCGCCAAGGGTGGCGAGGATGGTCCGATGAAGCTGATGCTGCGTGAAATGGACGGCCCCGGCGGCCCGAACGTCCGAATCGGCGGGCCGGACGGCCTGATGGACAAGGACGTCCGCGTGATGCGCCTCCGCTCGCCGCGCGAGGCCGAGCTCGAGAAGCAGCTCAAGGAGCTCGAAAAGCGCCTGGACGACCTCGAGAAGCAGCTCAAGCAGCGGAAGTAAACCTCACCCCCCCGGCCCCCTCTCCCATCGCACACCCAACCCCCGGGAGAGGGGGAGCCACCTCCCGCGCCGCCTCAAAACTTCAGCAGCGCCCGCGCCTCCGCCAGCACTTTGTCCTTCCCTGGCAGCAGGACGTTTTCGAGCACCCGGGCGTACGGCACCGGCCGGTCCGGGTACGCCACGCGCCGGATCGGCGCGTCGAGCCAGGGGAAGGCGGCGTCGGCGAGACGGGCGGCGACCTCGGCTCCGAAGCCGCCGGTGAGCTGCGCCTCGTGGACGACCAGGGCGCGACCAGTCTTCTTCACCGAGGTCAGCACGGTCTCTTCGTCATAGGGAACCAGCGTGCGCAGATCGATCACCTCGGCTTCGATCCCCTCCTTCGCGAGCTCCGCCGCCGCTTCCAGGCAGGTCCAGGTGGAGACGCCGTAGCCCACGAGCGTCAGGTTCCGGCCGGCGCGCACCACCCGCGCCTCGCCCAGAGTCGCCAGGCCCTCGCCCTCGGGAAGAACCTCCTTGATCCGCCGGTAGAGGAACTTGTGCTCGAAGAGCATGACCGGGTTGGGATCGCGGATCGCCGCCTTGAGCAGGCCGCGCGCGTCGGCCGCGGTGGCCGGGCAGACGACCTTGATGCCGGCGGTGTGGGCGAACCAGCCTTCAGGGTTCTGCGAATGGAAAGGCCCGGCCTGCACGCCGCCGCCGGTGGGCAGGCGGATGACGATCGGGCAGGGCGTCTCCCAGCGGTAGTAGAGCTTGGCCGCCATGTTGACGAGCTGGTTGAAGCCGCAGGAGATGAAGTCGCCGAACTGCATCTCGACGATCGGGCGGTAGCCGAGAAGGGCGGCGCCGATGGCGATGCCGATCGTGCCACTCTCGGCGATCGGCGTGTCGAGCACGCGGTGCGGCCAGCGCTCGTAGAGGCCCTTGGTGGTGCGGAAGGCACCCTCGAAGACGCCGATGTCCTGGCCCATGTAGACGATCGACTCGTCGCGCTCGAACTCCTCGTGGAGAGCCTGATTCATGGCGTCGATGTAGGTGATCTCTTTGCCCGCCGCCTTGTCCCCGATGGAATGGACGATCGCCGGAGCGGCGGGCTTTTCAGGTGCCGCGCTCGGCGCAAACACCGATCGCAGGGCGAGCGACGGATCCGGCGGCGCGGCGGCCAGGGCGCCGCTGATGGCGTTCTCCACCAGCTCGGCGATCCGCGCCTCCAGACGGCCGCGGGTGGCGGCGTCCAGCACGCCCTCGGCCTCCAGGCGGCGGGCATACGCGGGGACCGGATCGGCAGCGCGGTAGACCGCCAGCTCGTCCGGCGGCACGACCTTCAGAGAGTCGTCCCCCTCGCTGTGGCCGCGCATGCGGCCGAGCATCGCTTCGAGCAGCGTCGGCCCTTCGCCGGCACGGGCGCGGGCCACGGCGCGGGCGAGCGCCTCGGCCATCGCGTCCGGATCGTTGCCGTCCACCGTCTCGCCGGCGATGCCGTAGCCGACCGCGCGGTCGCTCAGGCGCTCGGCGGCATATTGCAGCCGGGCCGGCGTCGAGAAGGCGTAGCGGTTGTTCTCGATCACCAGGATCAGCGGGAGCTTCCACACGGCGGCCATGTTGAGCCCCTCGTGGAAGTCGCCGGTCGAGGTCGAGCCGTCGCCGATGAAGTTGATGGCGACGCGGTCGCTGCCGTTCTGCTTGAAAGCGAAGCCGCAGCCGGCCGCCACCGGGATCATGGTGCCGAGATGGCTGATCATGCCGATGTGCAGGATGCCGTGCTCGGGCGCCAGATAACCGTAATGGAACGAGCGCTCGAATCCCTTGGAGAAGCCGTCGCCCTTGCCGAGGAGCTGGCAGGCCAGGCGGTGGAGGATCGCCTCCGGCTCCGGCCGGATATCGGAGGGCGCGCCGGCCTCACCAAAGCCGAAGCCCGGGAAGGCGCGCGCCGGATCGAGATAGACCGCCAGGATCGCCCCGAGGTCGCGGTGGAGCGTACACAGCGCGTCGCCCGGTCCGAGAGCCAGCCCGGCCGGGATGGTGGTGGCCTCGTTGCCGACCTCGCTGTACCACTTGGAGACACGGCCCGTGAGCAACAGGGCCTCGAAGCGGGAGTCGAAATCCCGCGCCAGCTTCATATAGGCATAACGGAGCATCCGCCCGGCCGCGCCCGGCGCGGCCTGAACGGAGGTTTCCAGAGGGGAATGGATGGTCATGGGGCGAAAGCTTATCGCAGCCTGACCTCCGAAGAGACGGGCGTCAGCGGAGACGGAGCTCGCGCAAAGAGCCTGCCGTGAGCACCCGCTCGGCGAGACGGCTGAGGCGCCGAAGAGAATCGATCGCCTCCACCTGGCGGTGAGTCCCTTCCGACAAGGGGCCGAAGCGCTGCTCGAGCTGGAAGATCAGGATCTGCTGAAGCGAGCGGACGCCCTCCTGTCGCCCTTCTTGCCGGCCTTCCTGCTTCCCGAGCTTGAGCCCCTCTTTCCTGCCTTCCGCTTTCATCCGCTCCGACCAGGTCATCCACACGGCTGTCGCCTCCCGAGGATTCTGAGCACTGAGAATTTTATACTCCCGAGTCTCTTCCGGTGTCAATTCCAGATACGCTTCCAGGAAATCGATCAGCAGGATCCGGCTCTCATCGGAGAGCCGAGCCTCGCCGATGCGGCGTTGGCAGGCGAGCTTGTAAGCCGCCCGGCTGTTACCTTCCGGGCTCATGAGAGCCGCCAACGCCCAGGCCAGCGGCTCCGTGCGGGCCAGGTACTCGGCTCCCGAGCAGCCGGCGAGCCCGAAGACGACATAACGGAAGGGGGACAGCTCGGGGCCGGACAGCTCGCCGTCGAGAGCAACGTGGTGGACTCCTGCGCGGCCGCCCCGGAGGTTCAGGAGGATCGACAGAACCTGGCCTGAATAGGCCGTCTGGATACGGCTCGCATAGGAGCGGAGGCGGAGCGGCATCCGCGAGCGAGCCCGAGCCTCGATCTCCACATGGACGAGCAGCGAGCCGCCACCATGGACGGGCACGCGGGCGAGCAGGTCCGCCTCTCGCCGCCCTTCGATGGCGTCCGCCAGCAGCTCCTTGTCGAGGAAGCTCGCGCGCGCCGCGTCCAGGCGATCGGCGATGCCCGGCGCCACCAGACTGAGAAGGTCGCCGAGGAATGCGCGCAGCAATGTCTTGAATATTTGATCATGGTCGGGTGGCATAGTTCGTCTCCACCCCTTATAAAGACGGAAAACGGGCCGCCAATCTCACCAGTTTCTTGAAAAAAGCTCGAAAAAAAGCGTTCGGATCTGTAATCGTCCTCCTGAGAGGACGTATTCAGGCTCCTACGCCGAGTGCGATAACGTCCACGGCATGGACGCCCCCCGCCGGCAAGTTCTGGAGATCCTCGCCGCTGCAGTCCTCCGCGACGACCGGGACCGCGGCGAGCTGCGGCGGATCGAAGAGCTCGTCCGCCGGCAGCCAGACTGCCTCCTGCGGTCGAGCCTCGCGGGCCATCTGACCGGCTCCGCGTTCGTCATGGACGCCGAGCGGAAGCGTCTCCTTCTCATCCATCACCGTGCCCTGGACCGCTGGCTCCAGCCCGGCGGGCATGCGGACGGCGATCCGGATCTCGCAGCGGTCGCCCGCCGCGAGGTTTTGGAGGAGACGGGAGTGGGCGGCCTGGAGCTCCTTCAGCCAGGCCCCTTCGACCTCGACATTCACGCCATTCCGGAGAAACCCGGAGTGCCGGCGCACCTGCACTACGACGTCCGCTTCCTCTTCGCGGCGCCCGCGGGCTCCACCCTTCAGGCCGACGAGCGGGAGGTCCGCGCAGCCGTCTGGGTGCCTCTCGACGATCTCGGCCGCTTGCCGCTCGACGAATCCGTGCTGCGTCCGGCGCGGCGGATCGGCGCCAAGCCATGAGATGGATTCTGTCGCTGGGGGCCGTGGCGATTCTTTCCTGCGGCGCGCACACGAAGCCGGCGGAGCCGCGGGCCAACCGGCTGATCCACGAGAGCAGCCCCTACCTCCTGCTGCACGCGCACAATCCGGTCGACTGGTACCCTTGGGGCGAGGAGGCCTTCGCGAAGGCGCGGAAAGAGAAGAAGCCGATCTTCCTCTCCATCGGCTACTCGACCTGCTACTGGTGCCACGTCATGGAGCGCGAGGTCTTCTCCAATCCAGCCATCGCCGATCTCATGAACCGCTGGTTCGTCAGCATCAAGGTCGACCGGGAGGAGAGGCCGGAGATCGACGAGATCTACATGACGGCCACCCAGCTTCTCCGCGACGGGGACGGCGGCTGGCCGAATTCCCTCTTCCTCGATCCGGATCTCCAGCCGTTCTTCGCCGGCACCTACTTTCCGCCGCAGGACCGTGAAGGCCAACCGGGATTTTCCACCGTCCTGCGGCAGATCCACACCGCCTGGGAAGAGAGGCGTCCGGAGGTCGAGTCCGTCGCGGCCCGGCTCGCCGCCGCTCTCCAGCAGAACCTCGCGCAACGGAACGCGCCCGCCGCGGAGCCGCCGGCCGTGTCCGTCGCCCGGGAGGCGGTCAGCGATCTGGCGAGCCGCTACGACGAGCAGAACGGCGGCTTCGGCGGCGCGCCGAAGTTTCCGAGCCCAGGCGATCTCTGGCTGCTCTGGGGAGCCGGCGATGCCAAGGGCCGGCGGATGGTCCTGGGCACCCTGGACGCCATGGGCCGCGGCGCCATCTACGACCAGCTCGACGGCGGCTTCCACCGCTACACGCTGGATCCCGCCTGGCGCGTCCCTCACTTCGAGAAGATGCTGTACGACAACGCCCTCCTCGCCGAAGCTCTCGCCGTGGCCTGGAAGGCGACCGGCGATCCCGATCTCGAACGGCTGGCCCGCGGCACACTGGATTTCGTCCTGGAGCGCATGACCCTGCCGCAAGGCGCGTTCAAGTCGGCCATCGACGCCGAGACCGACGGCGAGGAGGGCGCGTACTACACCTGGACCGACGCCGAGCTGCGGAAAGTGCTCGGTCCCGAGGGGTTCGCCGCCCTGGCCCCGCTGTGCGGCTGGAACGCGCCGCCGAACCTGCCCGGCGGGCGGCGCACGCTCTATCTCACTCAGCCCTTGGGCAACAGAACGCCAGGCCTCCGCCCCTGGCTCGACAAGCTGCGCGCGGCTCGCCGGACGCGCAAGCTGCCGCGGATCGACGACAAGGTGCTGACCGACTGGAACGGCATGACGATCGCGGCCCTCGCCCACGCCGGAGCGCTGCTGGGCGACGCGCGCTACGGCAAGGCGGCGGAGCGCGCGGCGGGCTTCGTCCTCCATCAACTGCAGGGCAAAGACGGAATCCTCCTGCACACCTGGCGGCAAGGAGAGGCGAAAATCCCGGCCTTCCTGGACGACTACGCTTGGCTGATCCGGGGCCTCCTCGCCCTCCACGAAGCGAACGGCAACCTCCGCTGGCTGGCCGAAGCCGAGCGCCTGGCGGACGAGATGGAGCGCCGGCTACGCGATCCGCGGGGCGGTTACCTCCTCAGTGACGCCAAGTCAGACCTGCGATTCCAGCCGAAACGGGTGGCGGACGGCGCGGTTCCCTCGGGAAACGCCGTCGCCGTCCTGGACCTGTTGACCCTCGCCGAGCGCACCGGCAAGGCGGCCTACCGCGAGCGCGCCGAGCAGGCGCTCCGCGCCTTCGCCCCCGAGATGGCCCAGGCGCCGTCCGCGATGCCGACCCTCGCGTTGGCCGTGATCCGGTTTCGAGAGGTAAGATCGAACCCTTGAGCGACGCCCCCGAGCTCCCCTCCAAGGACACGATTCGCAAGCAGCGGCGCGCGGCCGAGAAGCTGCGGCTGCCGCGGATCGAACGCCATCTCTTCCTGTGCTGCGATCCGACCAAGGCGAAGTGCTGTGGCCGCAAGCGGTCGATCAAGGCTTGGAAGTTCTTGCGCAAGCGGCTCAAGGAGCTGGGCCTCGCCGGCACCGGCGGCGTCTGGACCAGCCGTGCCAACTGTCTCGACATCTGCTGCGGCGGCCCGATCGCGGTCGTCTATCCCGACGGCACCTGGTACGGCCACTGCGATCCGCCGGTGCTGGAGCGCATCCTCCAGGAGCACCTCATCGGCGGCGAGCCGGTGCGCGAGTTTCTGATCCTGGAACGCCCCTTGGTTTGAGATCCTTTGAGGAGATCTTGATGAGACCGAGCTCGGTCAAGCCTTTCCAGGGACGGGAGCGCGCCACGGTGCTCCTCGCGCCCCTCGTCTCCGTCCTCCTCATCGCGCTCGCCTGCGCGCCCTCCACCCCGCCTCCCTCTCTGCGCCAGACGCCCTCCGCCCAGCCTCTCCGCCAGCCGGCGCAGGTCTTCGGGCACGAGCACGCGGAGTGGCTGGAGCGCGAAGGGCGGGCTGAATCCGAGAGACCCGACGAGGTGATCGCGGCGATGAAGCTGCGCGACGGCGAGGCCGTGGCGGAGGTCGGCTGTGGGACGGGATTCTTCAGCCGCCGGCTGGCCAAGGCCGTCGGACCCCATGGCAAGGTGTACGCCGAGGACATTCAGGCCGAAATGCTGGATCTCCTCCAGAAGTATGCCTCCCAGGACGGCGACGCCAACATCGTCACCGTCCTCGGCACCGAGACCGACCCGAAGCTGCCGGACGGCCGGATGGACTGGATCCTCCTGGTGGACGTCTACCACGAATTCCAGGAGCCGGCCCCCATGCTGGCCAAGATCCGCCAAGCCCTGAAGCCCGGCGGCCGCATCGCGCTCGTGGAGTACCGGGCCGAGGACGACAGCGCATTGCACATCTCGCCGGCCCACCGCATGTCGGTCGACCAGGTCCTCAGGGAGTGGCGGCCGGCCGGATTCGAGCTGGTGGAGCGGATCGAGACACTGCCCTCGCAACACCTGCTCATCTTCACGGCCGCTCGCTGAGCAACGTGCTAGAGTCCCCCTTTCTAGCCCCCTTCCGGGGACGGAGGAACCTGCATAAAAAATGGCTGCGACGGCCGCAATGACGACGAATCGCTGGAGCCCTGCCGACTCCGTCGATCTCTACAACATCCGGGGTTGGGGAAACAACTACTTCTCGGTCAATGAGCGCGGCCACATCATCGTGCACCCGAACGGGCCCGGCACGGCGGCCATCGACCTCAAGGAGCTGGTGGACGAAGTCCGCGAGCGCGGCATCGGGCTGCCGCTGCTGATCCGCTTTTCGGAGATCATCAAGGCGCGGGTGGTCGAGCTCAACGAGGCGTTCGCCCGGGCCATCGGCGAATACGAATACAAGGGCGTCTATCGCGGCGTCTACCCGATCAAGGTGAACCAGAACCGCTATCTGGTCGAGCACCTCGTCGACTACGGCAGGCCGTACCACTTCGGCCTCGAGGCAGGCTCCAAGCCCGAGCTCCTCGCCGTCATGGCCATGCTGGAAGATCCGGACGCGCTGATCGTCTGCAACGGCTACAAGGACGAGGAGTACGTCGAGACCGCTCTCCTCGCCTCCAAGCTCGGACGCCATGTGATCCTGGTCGTCGAGAAGCCGTCCGAGCTGCCGCTCATCCAGCTCATCTCCCAGCGCACCGGCGTGCGTCCGCGCATCGGCATCCGCTCGCGCCTGTCGACGCGCGGTGCGGGGCATTGGGAAGCCTCCGGCGGCGACCGTTCCAAGTTCGGGCTCTCCGGCCGCGACCTGCTCGACGCCGTCGCCTTCCTGCGCGAGGCCAACCTCCTCGACTCCCTGGAGCTGCTCCATTTCCATCTCGGCAGCCAGATCTCCTCGATCCGCTCGGTCAAGGACGGCCTGCGCGAGGCGGCCCAGGTCTACGTCAACCTGGTGAAGATGGGCGCCCCCCTCGGTTATCTCGATGTCGGCGGTGGCCTCGGGGTCGACTATGACGGCTCGCAGACGAACTTCACCTCGTCGCTCAACTACACCCTCCAGGAGTACGCCAACGACATCGTCTTCGGCGTCATGGAGGTGTGCGACTTCCACGACGTGCCCCATCCGACCCTGGTGTCCGAGTCGGGCCGCGCCACCGTGGCGCATCACGCGGTGCTGATCATCGACGTGCTCGGCGTCTCCGAGTTCTCGGTGGGCAAGCTGCCGCGCAAGCTGCCGGCGGAGACCGAGCCCTCGCTGCGCAACCTCTTCGACACCTACCGCGAGGTCTCGCGGAAGAACTTCATCGAGGCCTACCACGACGCGGTGACGGCGCGCGACGCCTGCCTGACGCTGTTCAGCCTCGGCCATCTCACCCTGGAGGACCGCGGCCTGGCCGAGGACCTCTTCTGGGCGATCTGCCAGAAGGTGCTCAAGATCACGCGCTCGATGTCCGAGGTCCCGGAGGAGCTCGAAGGGTTGGAGCGGGCGATGGCGGACACCTACTTCTGTAACTTCTCGGTGTTCCAGTCGATGCCCGACTCCTGGGCGATCGACCAGCTCTTCCCGGTGGTGCCCATCCACCGGCTCGAGCAGGAGCCGTCGAACCGCGCCGTGCTCGCCGACATCACTTGCGACTCGGACGGCAAGATCGACCACTTCATCGACCGCCGCGACGTCAAGGACGTCCTGGAGCTGCACCCGTACCTGAGCGGCCAGCCCTACTATCTGGGCGCCTTCCTGCTCGGGGCCTACCAGGAGATCCTGGGCGACCTGCACAACCTGTTCGGCGACACCAACACCGTGCACGTCTCACTCGATGCGGAGGAGGGGTACAAGATCGACGGCGTGGTGAGCGGTGACACGGTCACCGACGTGCTGCGCTACGTGCGCTACAACCGCGACGATCTCGTCGCACGGGTACGGCGGGCCGCGGAGACGGCGTTGCGCGCCAAGCGCCTGACTCTCGAAGAGTCGCGCCAGCTCGTCCGCAGCTATGAGGAAGGGCTATCCGGCTACACCTATCTGGAGCAGGATTGAAGGATGCTCGGAACGAACGCGAAGGGAGGCTTCCGATGATCACCGAGGCAGTGATGGTGGACCCGTTGATCGAACGGCTGCGCGAGGCGGTGCGCCTGAAGGACGTGACGGTGATCGCCGAGCGGATCAAGCTCGAGCTGGAGACCTTCATCCCGGAGGAAGGCCTGCGCCTGCCGGAGCACTTCCGGACCCCGCATCCGAGCCACTACGCCCGCCGTCTCCTCTATCGCGACTCCGAGCTCGACTTCACCGCCGTGGTCATGACCTGGGGGCCGGGCCAGCGCACGGCTCTCCACGACCACTCCGGCATCTGGTGCGTCGAAGGCGTGGTGGAAGGGGAGATGACGGTCACCCGCTATGAGCTGACGAGCGAGGAGGGCGAGCTCTTTCATTTCGTCGAACGGGGCACGGTGCACGCCTGCGCGGGCTCGGCCGGCGCCCTGATCCCGCCGTTCGAGCACCACATCCTGGCCAATGACCGTCCGGGCCGCACCTCCCTCACCCTGCACGTCTACGGCGGCGAGATGGACCACTGCTCCGTCTTCGAGCCGGTCGAGCCGGTCGCTGGTCAAGCTCAATCGGGACTTTACCGCCGTATGACCAAGAACCTGTCCTACACGGAATGAGCGCCAGGACGACCACACCGGCGGGTCCGGCCGCCGTCCACGGCAAGCACCCGGAGACTCTGGTCCGGCAGGAGGAGCCGTTCAACGCCGGCCCTCCGCCCCATCGCCTCCTCACCGGCGACCTGACCCCCGGCGACCTCTTTTTCGTCCGCAACCACGGTGCCGTGCCCGACATCGACACCGAGGCGTACCGGCTGACCGTGGAAGGGATGGTGAAGAAGCCGTTCCGCATCTCGCTGGACGAGCTGCGGCGCCTGCCGCGGGTGACCGTGGCGGCGACCTTGCAGTGCGCCGGCAACCGGCGGAGCGAGATGATGGCCGTGCGGGACATCCCGAACGAGCTCGCCTGGGGCGCCGAGGCGATCAGCACCGCCGAATGGGCCGGCGTGCCATTGCGCGAGGTCCTCACCGCCACCGAGCCGGAGGCGGGAGCCCGCCACGTGGCGCTCACCGGCCTCGACGAGACCGAGAGGCACGGCCACCGCTTCAGCTTCGGCGGCTCCATCCCCCTCGACAAGGCGATGCAGGCGGAGGTGCTCCTCGCCTACGAGATGAACGGCCGGCCCCTGCCTCCGGTGCACGGCGCTCCCCTGCGCTTGGTGGTGCCGGGGTACATCGGCGCCCGCAGCGTCAAGTGGCTCTCGCGCCTCACGGTGCAGGGAGAGCCGTCGTCCAACTACTTCCAGGCCAAGGCCTACCGCCTCTTCCCCCCGACCATGGACGCGGGCAACGTGGTCTGGGAAGAAGGGCTGATGCTCGGCTCATTCAACGTCAGCTCGCTGATCTGTGAGCCGCTGGGGGCGGAGACGCGGCCGGCGGGGCCGGTGGCGATCCGTGGCTGGGCTTTTGCAGGAGAGAGGGAGGTGGCGCGGGTGGATCTTTCCGTGGACGGCGGATTGACGTGGATGGTGGCGGATCTCGCGCCGGCCCGCTCGCGGTGGACTTGGCGTCTCTGGCACGCCACGGCCGATCTGGGGCCGGGCCGGCATGAGATCGTCTGCCGTGCTTGGGACACCGCCGCCCAGACGCAGCCGGAGAGCCCGGCCCACGTCTGGAACTTCAAGGGTTACATGAACAACGCCTGGCACCGCGTGCACGTGACGTGCGCGTAGATGCGAGTAGACTTACTTCCAGGCGTCGAAGGGGCTGGCCCCCTGGCGGCGGAGAGCGCGCATCTTCATTCTCTTCTGCCGGCCCCAGCGGACCAGATTGCTGCCGTGCTTCTGTTCGAAGAGCCACCCCGCCACCGCCCCGATCAACAAAGTACCAACGAATGTGACCATGACTTCCTCATCATCTACAAGAGATGCTTTAAGACGGTGAAAGGCGTGCCCGACAGGAGCACAGCCGCACCGATACTCCTTTAACGAACTGTTGGAACAAGTCTACGCCTCGAAATCGTGGTTCGTCAACAGTCCTCCGCTTTTTACGGAGAACGAACGGTTTTGGTCTACCCTCGCAGCATGCAACGTTGCCTGGGGGAGGAAATATGGCAGAAGCTGGAATTTCCACACTGCGCCGTACTTTGCGGCGCACCTTCGGATTCAAATCGCTCCGCGAGGGGCAGGAAGAGGTCATCCGTTCCGTCATGGCCGGCAAGGACACCCTTGCGATCATGCCGACCGGAGCGGGCAAATCGCTGTGCTACCAGCTCCCCGGGACGGAGCTGCCGGGCACCACGGTCATCGTTTCGCCCCTTCTCTCCCTGATGAAGGACCAGGTCGACAAGCTCCAGGAGATGGGCATCGACGCGACGCAGGTCAACAGCACGTTGACGGCGCGCGAAGAGACCGAGGTGATGGAGCAGATCCGGAAGGAGCAGCGGGAGTTCGTCTTCGTGACTCCCGAGCGCCTCGCCCGGCCGGACTTCCTGAGCACCCTGAGGAGCAACAAGATCGACGTCTTCGTGATTGACGAGGCGCACTGCATGTCGCAGTGGGGGCACGACTTCCGGCCGGAATACCTGCGCCTGCGGGAGGCTGTCGAGGCGCTCGGCAATCCGCCGGTCCTGGCGCTCACCGCCACGGCCACCAGCGAGGTCATCGACGACATCCTTCGCCAGCTCGGCCGCGAGGACATGGCGGTGATCGACACCGGGATTTTCCGCGACAACCTTCATTTCGAGGTGCTCCCGGCGCGCGACGAGGAGGCCAAACGGGAGCATCTGGTCCGCCTCCTCCGCGAAATCGAAGGGACGGGAATCGTCTACACCTCCACGGTGCGCGACTGCGACGCGGTGACCGCCTATCTCGAGTCCCTGGAGATGCCGGTGGCTCGCTATCACGGCCGCCTGTCTGTCCGCGAGCGCAAGAAGGCGCAGGACCGCTACATGGCCGGCGAGCTCGAGGCGATCGTCGCCACCAACGCCTTCGGCATGGGGATCGACAAGCCGGACGTCCGTTTCGTCATTCATTACAACCTGCCCGGCTCCCTGGAATCCTACTACCAGGAGGCTGGCCGCGCCGGGCGCGACGGCAATCCCGCGCGCTGCATCCTCTTCTACCAGCAGGAGGACCGCAACACGCAGCTCTTCTTCCTCAACGGCCGTTATCCGAAGTCGGAGCACTTCACCGCCGTCTATCGCGCCTTGGACCGCCTCAAGGCGGACCGCTATCCGGTCGACGTGATGGACATCCAGAAGCGGGCGGATGTCGCGCTCGCCAAGACGCGGGTCGTGCTGGCGACGATGAAGGATCTGAGCATGGTGGAAGAGGCCGAGGCGGGACAGTTCCGCCTCCTGAGCGCCGCGCTGCCGCCGGAAGAGCTCCAGGAGATGGCGCAGCGTTACGAGCAGCGGGCGGAGAAAGACCGCGACCGCCTGCGGCGCATGGTGCTCTACGCTCAGACCGCGCTCTGCCGGTGGAAGGTTCTCTCCGGCTATTTCGGCGAAGAGATGGACGGACCTTGCGGCCATTGCGACAACTGCGACCGGCCCATCCACCAGCCCGCCTCGCTCCCCGAGCCGCTCCCCCGCCGCGCCTATACGGCCGAGATCCTGCCGCTGCCGCCCCTTCTCGGCGGCTCGGACCCGGCGACCGTCAAGACAGGGGACATCCTTCTCCTCTCGATCTACGGACGCGGCCAGGTGAAATCGGTCGACGGTCCCATGCTGGTCCTCGAGCTGGCGGACGGCGAGCTGCGGGAGTTCCGGCGCTAGGCTCTCTCCAGCACCCTGCCGGCGCCGAATCCGGGTGACTGCAGGGCGTCGCGCACGACGCCGAAAACGGCTTCCTCCGGCACCAGCCCGATCACCTCGGTCTCGATCACCCGGGCGCCCAGGCTCGCCGCCTCGCTCCGCACCCGGTCGAGGGCGGCGAGGATCGGTGTCCGGCGGAAGTCGACGAGATTCATGCTGACCTGGGCGCGGTCCCGGCTGGCCAGGTAGACGCCCATGGCGCGCACCGCGGGCAGGCCGCCGCCCGACTCCCGCACGCGCCGCGCCACGGCCCGCGCCACCGCGACGTCCGCCGTGTCGAGCAGCGCGTTGAAGGCGATCAGGAAGAAGCGCGCCCCGATCACCGTGGCTCCAGCGGTGGGATGGGTCCGCGCCGGTCCGAAGTCGGGTGCCCAGGCCGGCTCGGCGATCCTGGCCGCCAACCCTTCGCAGCCGCCGCGCCGGATGTCCGCCAGGAGCCGCCGCCCGGGCCGCCGCGCCGCCTGCTCATAGAGGTAGACCGGCAGCGCGAATCTCGCCGCCACCTCCCGCCCCAGCCGCTCGGCGGCGGCCACCGCAGCCGCCATGGGCGTGCTTCCCAGCGGCACGAACGGCGCCACATCCACCGCGCCGAGGCGCGGGTGGACGCCTTGGTGCCGGGTGAGGTCGATCTCCGCGAGCGCGGCGCCGTAGAGGGCGAGTAGCGCTGCGTGCAGCGCTTCGGCGCCGCCGGTCAGGGTCAGCACGGACCGGTTGTGGTCAGGATCGGAAGAGACGTCGAGGAGGCGCGCGCCGGGAGCCGAAGCCGCGGCGGCCGCGATCCGCGCCACCACCTCGGGGCGGCGGCCCTCGCTGACGTTGGGGACGCACTCGAGGCGATCTTCGCTGGGCCGATCCACGCCGCCGAACTATACCAGGCCGTCCCTGAAGTCTCTGAAGAGGGACGTTGTACGAGGGGGAGGTCGTCTGCTACGATACGCGACGATTTAAATCGCCTGATCGACCTGTCTTTCCGAGATGACCTACCCCGGCAATCCATCTCTCGCCCGCGACGTGCAGCAACGGGTGCTCGATACGTTCGGGCAGACCCTCGACCTTGCCCAGGAAGGAAGCCGCCAGGAAGCGCTCCTCGGGTGCGACTTCGTGCTGCGGATGGATCCGCAGTTCGATCCCGCCCGCCGCCTTCAGGAGAGGCTCCGCAGCTCGGCCGGAGCGGTGGTGGACACCGACGACCTGCGCGCCGCCGTCGATCCCACGGCGGGGCCGACAGCGGGGCCGGCGACCGGGCAGGTCGTGCCCGCCGATCTCTTCGCCGACCTCGACGGCCTCGGCCTCGAGCTGCCCGACCTCCCGCGCAGCAGCGCGGACCTCCATGAAGAGCTCAACCGGCTCCTGGAGGAGCGCCGCTTTCCCGATCTGATGGCCCTCGCCGAGCGGGAGCAGGCGACGATCATCTCCGATCCCCTGTTGCAGGGCATCGTCCAGGAGGCGCAGACCCGGGCCGAGGCCGCCCCCTATGCCGGCAAGTTCCTGGCTTCGGCGCGCGCCGCCCTCCAGGCCGGCAACAGTGAAGAGGCCAGGCGCCACCTGGAGAAAGTCCGCGCTCTCGACGCCAGCCATCCCGAGCTCGCGGAGCTCGACGCCGCGCTCGCGGGTGGTGCCGGCGCTCCGGCCGCCGCCGAAGAGGACCTCCTCGGCGCCTTCGACCTGAGCTTCGATTCACCGTCTCTCGATCCGACCCTTTTCGGCGGCGCGAGCGCCGAGACCGATGCCGGCGCCGGATCTATCGAAAGCGATCCACGGATCCGCGCCCTTCTCGACGAAGGACAGAAAGCCTTCGACGGCGGCGATCCCCAGGGCGCCATCGATGCCTGGTCGCGTATCTTCCTGATCGACATCGACCATCAGGAAGCGGCACGGCGCATCGAGCAGGCGCGCAAGCTGAAAGCCGAGAGCGAGCGCCAGGTGGAGGAAATCTTCCACGACGGCGTGGCCAAGCTGGCGGCCGGCGATACGGCCGCCGCGCGGCAGGCGTTCCAGAACGTGCTGGAGATCCAGCCCGGCTACCTCGCGGCCCGCGAATATCTGCAGCAGCTCGACGCCGGCAAGGTGCCGGTACCGCCCCCGGTCCGGCCGGCACCCCGCGACGGCTTGGCCGGCGCCCCGGAATCTCTGCTCCAGCACGGCGTCGAGCCCCTGGAAGATCTCAAGGAAGAGATCATGGTGCCGCCCGAGCCGGGCGCGAAGGTGGCGAAGCCTACCGAACGCCGGCCCGCCAAGGTGGCGGCCGTACGTGAGCGCCGCCCGGCCAAGCTCTTCGCCCTGGTCGGCAGCATCGTGCTCCTGATCGTCCTCGCCGGCGGCTGGTTCGTCTGGCAGAACCGTGACCGCTTCTTCCCCAATTCACAGGCCGACGAGAGCCCGACCCCGACCCCCGCCCTCGATCCCTTCGTCCGCGCCACGGCCCTGCAGCAGGCCGGCAAGACCGCCAGCGCCGTGGCGCAGCTCCGGCGGCTGCCGCCCAGCGATCCGCGCTACCAGCAGGCGCAGGATCTCATCAAGCAGTGGGAAGGCAGCGCTCCGGGTCCGGAGGCCGGCGCGACCCCGGCGGGCCCCCTGGCCACTCCGGCTCCGGCGGTTCCCGCCGTCGCGCCGGAACGCCAGGCCGCGCTCGACGCGGCGCATCAGGCCTACGCGGAGGGGAGCTACCTGCGCGCGGCGGAGCTCCTCTCCCAGGCCGCGGGCACCGGCAAGCTCGACGACGCTGACGCCGGCATGCTCGCGCGCGCCAAGCAGCAGATCGAGCCGCTGGCCAAGCAGATCGGCCTGTTCCGCGACCACGAATGGGAGTTCGTCATCCCCGACCTCTGGAAGCTGCGCGAGAAGAGCCCCGGCAACCGGGACATCGACCGCCTGCTCGTCGACTCCTATTACAATCTCGGAGTGCGCGACTTGCAGCGCGCCGACGCCGGCAAGGCCGTGGAAAAGCTCCAGGAGGCGATGAAGCTCGCCCCGGACGATACGATGCTGAAACGGCACATGCTGTTCGCCCAGACCTACAAGGAACGACCCAAGGATCTCCTCTACGGGATCTACGTCAGGTATCTGACCTACCGCTGATGCCACGCCCGGAAAAACCGGACGAGCCCTTGCTCTTCGATCTGCCGCTCGCGGAGCGCCAGCGGCCGGTCCCTGAAAAGGCGGCTCCGGCGCCCAAACGCCCTCTGATCGCCGACGAGCCCGAGGAGCCCGGCGACGATGAAGAGCCGTTGGAGGTCGATGAGGAGCGCGGTCGCGGCGGCCGGAACGGAGCCGGAGCCCGGATCGCCGCCGGCGCCGCCGACCTTCTCGTCCATGCCGCCGTCCTCGTGGTGCTGCTCGTCGGCGTCCACATGATGGGCGTCCGCCCGGCGCGCACCGACTGGCCGGCGCTCGGCGTCTTCCTTCTCGCTTTCTCGTTCCTTTACATGGTCGTGCCGCTGGCCTTCTGGGGGCACACCCTCGGCATGGCCTGGGTGGGGCTTTCGGCCCGCAACCAGGACGGCGAGCCTCTCACCTTCGATCAGACGGCGCGCCGCTGGCTGGGAGGGTTGCTGACTCTCGGTTTCGCCGGGCTCCCCATCCTGCTCACCCGCAAGGGCCGCTCGCTCACCGACCGCCTGAGCGGATCGGCGACGTACGCGGCAATGCGGAGCTGACGGATCTACTCTTCGCTCCGCCGGCTCCGCCAGACGGCGATCCCCATCCAGAGATTGCCCAAAGCCGTGGCGGCGGCGAACGCGCGAAGGGCATACCCGGGCCAGAGCGCCGCCAGCCCGCCGAGCTGGTAGACGATGCCGCAGGTGCGGAACGGCTCGAAGGCGAGGCCGCCGAGCATGTAGAACGAGTGGCCGAGGAGCAGGAGCCAGACCGCGGGCAGAGCCCAGGCCATGTCCTGCCAGATCAGCAGGGCCGAGAGCGCCACCGCCACCAGGGACAGATTGCCCTGGACGCGCAGCACCCACGACGCCAGCGGCGTGCTGCCTCCAGCTCCTCCCCGGGACCGCCGGATCGCCACGATCTCGACCGCGCCACCGAAGAGGATCACTCCGGACCAGGTGAAGAGCACACCGGAAAAACCGGCAGCCCGCCACGCGCCCGGAGTCACCAGAGCCGCCGCCGGCAACAGGACGGACCACGCAAACCAGGACCACGGGGAACGGAGAAACGGCCGGCTCGCCGCCCGGAACCGCTCCCGCACCGGCTCGAGGTCGTCCGCGGCCTCGGAGGCGTGACGTGCGAAGAGCGGCTCGTATTCGGAGGGCATGGAGCCCCGTTACTTCTCTCTCTCTGCCGCCAGCTTGATCTGTACTTCGGCCCGCTGCACCGCCTTCCGGTGCGCGGCGAGCTCCGCGTCGGTCACCATCGGCAGGACTTTGGCCTCGGACAGCGCGCGCTCGGCGGCTCCGCGGTCGATGTCCTCCGCCCGCTTCGCCTGCTCGGTGAGCAGAGTCAGGCGGTTGTCCACCATCTGGGCGAAGCCGCCGTCGACGAAGAGCTTGTGCTCCGCCTCCGGCGTCTCGACGCGGAGGACGCCGATCCCCATCTTGAAGAGGAGCGGCGCGCGGTCGTGCAGGATGCCGACCTCGCCGTCGTGCGCCGGGAAGGCGACGAAGGTGGCCTCGGTGTCCAGCACCTCCCGCTCGGGGGTGATGACGCTGCACTGAAACGTATCGGTCCTGGCCATGGGGTTTTTCTTCCTAACTCTGCGCGAGCTTCTCCGCCTTCGCCGCGGCCTCTTCGATCACGCCGACGTACATGAAGGCCTGGTCCGGCAGGTGGTCCCACTTGCCGTCGCAGAGCTCCTCGAACGAGCGGATCGTCTCCTCGCGCGAGGTGTAGTTGCCCGGGAAGCCGGTGAACTGCTCGGCGACGAAGAACGGCTGCGACAGGAAGCGCTCGATCTTGCGGGCGCGCTTGACGACGATCTTGTCATCTTCCGACAGCTCGTCGACGCCGAGGATGGCGATGATGTCCTGGAGGTCCTTGTAGCGCTGGAGGTTCTGCTGCACCCGGCGGGCGACTTTGTAATGGCGCTCGCCGATGTACTCCGGCGACAGAATGCGGCTGCTGGAGGCCAGCGGATCGACCGCGGGGTAGATGCCCTTCTCGGAGATGCTGCGCTCCAGGTTCACCGTGCTGTCCAGATGGGTGAACGCGGTGGCCGGCGCCGGATCGGTGTAGTCGTCGGCCGGCACGTAGATCGCCTGGATGGAGGTGACGGCGCCCTGCTTCGTCGACGTGATCCTCTCCTGGAGCTCGCCCATCTCGGTGCCCAGCGTCGGCTGGTAGCCCACGGCGGACGGCATGCGGCCGAGGAGGGCGGACACCTCGGAGCCTGCCTGCGAGAAGCGGAAGATGTTGTCGATGAAGAGCAGCGTGTCGACGCCGGTCTGGTCGCGGAAGTACTCGGCCATGGTGAGCGCCGAGAGGGCGACGCGCAGGCGGGCGCCGGGAGGCTCGTTCATCTGGCCGAACACCATGACCGTCTGGTCGATGACGCTCTTGCCGGTGTCGCCGATCTTCGCCTCCTGCATTTCGAGCCAGAGGTCGTTGCCTTCGCGGGTCCGCTCGCCGACGCCGGCGAAGCAGGAGTAGCCACTGTGGAAACGCGCCAGGCGGGCGATCAGCTCCTGGATGATGACCGTCTTGCCGACGCCGGCGCCGCCGAAGAGGCCGGCCTTGCCGCCGCGCACCAGCGGGCAGAGGAGGTCGACGACCTTGATGCCGGTCTCGAACAGCTCGGTCTTGGTGGACAGCTCGTCGAGCTCGGGCGGCTCGCGGTGGATGGGGCGGCGGGCCGTGGCGACGACCGGGCCGAGGCCGTCGATCGGCTCGCCGACCAGATTGAAGACGCGGCCCAGGGTCTCGATGCCCACCGGCACCGTGACCGCCGTGCCGGTGTCCTCGATGTCCACGCCGCGCTGCAAGCCGTCGGTGGAGCCGAGGGCGACGGCGCGCACCTGGCCGCCGCCGAGGTGCTGGGCGACCTCGCACCAGAGGGTTTCCTGGATCTTCTCGCCGAGAACCGTCCGCTCCACCTGAACGCGCAGGGCGTTGTAGATCCCGGGGAGCTTTTCCTCGGGAAACTGGGCGTCGAGGGTCGAGCCGATGACCTGGGTGACCTTGCCGAGGTTGCCGGCCGTGCTGGTCTGGATCGTGCTGTTTTGCATCGTGCTTTATCCGATCTCTTTGAGGGCTCAGGGCTGTCTCAGGATAGCGCGTTGGCGCCGCCCACGATGTCCAGGAGCTCCATGGTGATCTGGGTCTGTCGGGCGCGGTTGTAAACCCGCGTCAGGCTCTTGATCATGTCCGCGGCGGCGTCGGTGGCGGCCTTCATGGCCACCATGCGGGCCACCTGCTCGGAGACCGCCGCGTCGGTGAACGCCTGGAAGAAGCGTACGCGCACCGTCGCCGGCAACAGCTCGTCGAGGAGCTGCTTCGGGTCGGGGGAGAATTCGTACTCGATATTGCGCGCCGGCTCCGCGGTGGCCTCTTCCGTCTTCTTCGCCGCATCCGGCGGTGTCTGCTGCGTAAGCGGCAGGATCTGCACCACCGCCGGCCGCTGCGTGCCGGCGGAGAGGAAGCGCATGTAGGCCACGTAGACGGAGGCGATCTCGCCCTTCATGAAGCGGTCCATCAGGGCGTTGGCGAGCGGCTCCACCTGGTCGAAGCGGACCTTGTCGCCGATGCCGGTGATCGGCTCGACGACCGGCCGGCGCAGGAAGCGGAAGTAGCTGATCCCCTTCTTGCCCACCATGTGGACGTCGGTCTCGATCCCCAGCGCCTTCTGCTGGTCGAGGTGGGCGATGGCGGCGCGGAGCACGCTGGCGTGATAGCCGCCGGCCAGGCCGCGGTCGCCGGTGATCACCACCAGCGCCGACCGCGGCACGTCCTCGTGGGTCTTGAGCAGCGGGTGGTCCACCGAGCCGGCGGCGCGCGACAGGTCGGCGACCAGCTCCGCCAGCTTCTCGGTGTACGGCTTGGTCGCCACCGCGCGTTTGAACGCCGCCTGGAAACGGGCCGTGGCGATGAGCTGCATCGTCCGCGTGATCTTGCGGATGTTGCGCACCGCCTTGCGCCGTTTGACGAGAACTCGTCGGTTCGCCATCGGGATCCCCTAGGCGACCTTCTGCGTCTTGAAGTCGCGGATGATCCCGCGGATGCGGTCCGCGAGGTCGTTCGGGAGGTCCTTGGTGCGCTCCAGCTCCTCGACGATCTCCGGGTGCTCGTCGCGGAAGTGCTTGAGCATCGCGCGCTCGAAGCGCGGCACGTCGGCGACCGGCAGGTCGTCGAGGTAGCCGTTGACACCGGCGAACATGGAGAGAATCTCGTCGTTGACGTTGTACGGCTCGTACTGCGGCTGCTTGAGCAGCTCCACCATGCGCTGGCCGCGGTCGAGCTGGCGCTGGGTCGCCGGATCGAGCTCGGTGCCGAGCTGGGCGAAGGCTTCGAGGTCGCGGAAGGCCGCGAGGTCGAGGCGCAGCGAGCCGGAGATCTTCTTCATCGCCTTCCGCTGCGCGTTGCCGCCGACGCGCGACACGCTGATGCCGACGTTGATGGCGGGCCGCACGCCGGCGAAGAAGAGGTCGGGCTCGAGGTAGATCTGGCCGTCGGTGATCGAGATCACGTTGGTCGGGATGTACGCCGAGACCTCGCCTTCGAGCGTCTCGATGATCGGCAGCGCGGTCATCGAGCCGCCGCTGTCCGGATAGCGGTGCACGCGGTACTTGTCGCTGTCGGGCAGGCTGGCGATCCAGGTCTCGGCCTTGTGCTTGCCGTGCGGGCGGTGGAAGAGGCCCTGCGGATCGTCCGGCCGGTGCTCCGCCTTGGCTTTCAGGCCCTCCGGATGCTGCACGGCGAGAGCGCGGTCACGGCTGTCGGCCGCAGTGTCTTTCGGCACCACCGCGTACTCGTCGCGCATCTTCACGCTGCGCTCCAGGAGACGGGAGTGGAGGTAGAACACGTCGCCGGGGTACGCCTCGCGGCCCGGCGGGCGGCGCAGGAGGAGGGAGAGCTGGCGGTAGGACTGCGCCTGCTTCGACAAGTCGTCGTAGACGCAGAGGGTCGCCTTGCCCTCCTGGTACATGAAGTACTCGGCGAGCGCCGCGCCGGCGTACGGCGCGATGTACTGGAGCGGCGAGGGGTCGGCGGCGGAGGCGGAGACGACGATCGTGTAGTCGAGGGCGCCCTTCTCGCGCAGCTTCTCGACGATGCCGACGACGGTCGACTCCTTCTGGCCGATGGCGACGTAGACGCAGATGACGTCGCCGCCCTTCTGGTTGATGATGGTGTCCAGCGCCACCGCGGTCTTGCCGGTCTTGCGGTCGCCGATGATCAGCTCGCGCTGGCCGCGGCCGATGGGGATCATGGCGTCGACCGCCTTGACGCCCGTCTGCATCGGCTCGGTGACCGGCTGGCGCTCGGCGATGCCGGGCGCCTTGAACTCCAGAGGCCTGGAGTACGGCGTCTCGATGACTCCCTTGCCGTCGAGGGGACGGCCGAGAGGATCGACGACGCGGCCGATCAGCGCCGGGCCGCAGGGGACGGAGAGCAGCTCGCCGGTGCGCCGCACCTCGTCGCCCTCGCGGATGCCGAGGTAGTCCCCGAGGACCACCGCGCCCACCGAATCCCGCTCCAGGTTGAACACCTGTCCGGCGGCGCCGTTCTGGAACTCCAGGCGCTCGCCGGCCTTGGCGCCGGTCAGCCCGTAGATGCGGGCGATGCCGTCACCGACCTCGAGAACCTTGCCGACCTCGGAGAGGTCGACCTGCGTGCGGTAGCGCGCGATCTCTTCGGTGATGACCGACGCGATCTCGTCGACTTTGAATTTCATGAGTGCTCCTCGTTCCTACTCGACAAAAGAGGCGTTTCCGCGCTGGATCTCCTGCGAGGCGCGGCGGTCGAGGGCCGCGCCCATCTGCCGCAGGCGGAATGCCACACTGGAATCGATTTTCTTGCCCGCGACCTCGACGATCATGCCGCCGATCAGCGCCGGGTCCACCTTTTCGATGAGGCTGGGCTGTTTGCCCGTGAAGCGGGCGACCGCCGCTTGCAGCTCCGCCCGCTGCGCCGCGGAGAGAGGCACGGCGGTGCGCACTTTCGCATCCACCAGGCCGTGCAGGTCGCGGTACTCCATGCGGTACGCCTCCGCGATGGCGCGCAGCACGCCGAGGCGCCCTTTGCGGTTGATGACCTGGAGGGTGTCCACCAGCAGGTCGCTCGCGCGTCCGCGGAACACTTTCTCGATCACCGGCTCGCGCACTTCCGGCTCGATCAGCGGGCTGGAGAAGAAGCGGGCCAGCTCGGCATCGCGGTCGAGGAGCCCGGCGAGGTCGCTCAGCTCTTCGAGCAGCGGCGCGCTCTCGCCCTGCTTTTCGGCCAGGTCCAGGATCGCCTTGGCGTATACCCGCCCGAGAGCCAGAGACCGTTCATCGACGCTCATTGCGTTCTCCTTCCAAGATCACGCCTGCGGCGCGGCGGAGCTCAGCTCCTGAATGGAGTCGGCGATCAGCCGCTCGTGATCCTGCGGCGTGAGCTCCTTGCGGATGATCCGGCCGGCCATGTCGGTCGCCAGGCGGGCCGACAGGGCGTAGAGCTCCTTGGTCGCGGTGTCGGTGGCGATGCGGATCTCGCGCTTCGTCCGCTCGCGCTCCTGCTCCGCCTCCTGCCGCGCCTCCTGCAAGATCCGGTTCTTCGTGGCTTCGGCGTCGCGGCGGCCTTCTTCGGTGATAGCGGTCGCCTCGGTGCGCGCCTGCGCCATCTTCTCCTCGAATTCCAGCCGCCGCTTCTCGGCCTCCGCATTCGCGTGCTTCGCCTTCTCCAGGGACTCCAGGATATAGGTCTCGCGGGCCTGCAGCCCCTTGAGGATCGGCCCCCAGGCAAACTTGCCGAGGACGACCAGGACCAGGACGAAGACGACGACGGTCCACAGCGCGTTGCCGATGTCGCCGGCGAAGGGATTGTTGGCGCCCGCAGCCTCATGGCCTTCCTGCGCCGCGGCCGGGGCCGCCAGCGCCAGGGTGAGCAGCACAGCCAGAGCTCTCTCGATCTTCTGGGTCATCTGGATCATGGCGATACTCTCGAGTCATGCCCCTCTCCGCGAGGGAGAGGGGCGAGTGATCAAATTTAGAGGACCGCCAGCAGGGCGACGACGACGGCGAACAGCGTGGCGCCCTCGATGAGCGCCGCGGTGATGATCATCGCGGTGCTGATCTGGCCGGCCGCTTCGGGCTGACGGGCCATCGACTCGACGGCACTGCCGCCGATGCGGCCGATACCGGCCGCGCCGCCCATGATCACCAAGCCGGCGCCGATGGCGCCGCCCAGCTTGCGGGCGCCGTCGGTGGTCAGGAAGGTCGAATGCTCGACCGGCGCGGCGGCGGCGCCATCGGGCCCACCCTGGGCATGCGCCGGGATCGACGCGAACATCAGCACGAACCCGCAGAAGACCATCAGCAGCGCGAACCTAGCAGCTCTTTTGCTCATCGAATAAGTCCTTTCGTTTCCTGTGTGGCCGCCGTGCGGGGCCGGCAACCTCTCATCGATCCGCCATCGCAGTCACGCCTCACGGCCCGACGCCCCGCGCTCTCCGGGCATGGCAGAAAATTTGGCTCAGTGGGCCTCCGCCTCTCCATGATGCTCACCGGCATGGTGGAAAACCACCGACTGGCCGATGAACAGCGTGGTCAGGAAGGTGAAGATGAAGGCCTGGAGGAAGGCGACGAAGATCTCCAGCAGCGTGATCGCGACGCTCCCCGCCACCACCGGCACGGCGATCAGGAGACCGCCGCCGGCGCCCATCGCACTGCCGGCGCTGATGATGAAGCTGAGCAGCACGGCGAGCAGGATGTGGCCGGCCAGCATGTTGGCGAAGAGACGCACGGTGAGGGCGAAGATCTTCGCCACCAGCCCCACGATCTCGACCGGCACGAGCACCGGCGCCAGCCACAGCGGTCCGGGGCAGAAGTGGGCGATGTACTGCTTGCCGCCGAGGCGCAGGCCGTTGACCACCATCATCACCATCGTGATCAGCGCCAGCGACCCCGTCACCCAGACGTTGCCCGTCGCCGTGCCGCCCAGGTGGAGGCCGAACAGCTTCGACACCGCGGGAATGGGCAGCAGGCCGAGCAGATTCATGGTCAGGATGAAGAAGAAGACGGTCCAGATGTACTTGATGAAGCGGTCGGTGTGCTCGTGCAGGCTGGGCTGCGCGATCTCCTTGCGCAGGTATTCGCAAACCGCTTCGATGGTGTTGGCGAATCCCGTGGGCACCAGCGCGCCGATCCCCTCGCGGGAACGGCGGCGGCGCACCAGCACCGGCAGGAAGAGCATCAGCAGCAGGCCGCCCACGATCATCATGGTGATCTGGTCGGAGAGCACCGTCACCTTGCCGCCCGGGCTGAGCACTTTCCCCAGGTGCGCCGATGCCTGGACCAGCGGATGCTGGACCACGTGCTCCATCGGGCTCTCCGCCATCATCATCATCAAAGCGAGCATCATTCACGTCTCCCGTTTGTCCCGCCACTTGTCCTGCCGCCCAGGCCGCGCATCGCGTACCAGGTGTCGACCACCAGCAAAGCCGAATAGCTGATCGTGATCCAGAGGAGCAGCGCCTTCCGGTCAAACTGGCCGCTCAGGACCGCCGCGGCACCGAGAGCCACCACCGCGGCCAGCCGCGCCAGCATCGAAATCAGCACTGCGTTCACCCGATCCGCCGGAGCCGCGCCGCGCCGCAGGGCGATCACCAGACCTCCGAGCGCGGAGGACACAGCCCCGATCAGACAGCCGGCGAACAGAGCGGGCACCGCCGCCGACCCTCCCAGGTGCCGGGTCGGCACATACCCCAGCAGGAGGATCAACACACTGACCGCCGCCACCCAGGCCAGAAAGCGGAGGTATCCACCCTCGGCCCGTTGCGGCAATTCGGTCATCGTCGCTTCTCGCCGTCCGTCTTCCGAGCTTCTTTGGCTGCGATCAGCGACTGGCGAATCAGGTTGTACATTCCGCCGACGAGCCCCAGGACCATGCCGATCAGCAGGCCCCAGGGGTGAGTATGGAAGTGCCGGTCCCACCAGTATCCAACCAGCGTGAACCCGGCGACGGCGGCGGCCAGCTCGATGCCGATCCCGGACAGCCTCGTCCAGCTCGGGCTCTGCTTCGAATCCTCAGCCATTCGGCATCAACTCAGCCATCGCGGGTCGCTCCGGACCACCCCCACACATACCCTCTTCTCCTCGGCGGCGGGAGCATAGCAACTTCGTCCCTCCGGTTCAAGGGAGCTTGTGCCTTTTGTCACAAAGTCGCCGAGCCAGGCCTCGTGCCTGCCGGAAGGCACAACGGCCTCTCTCTACGCTACGATAGGGTGGAGAGTACCGAGTTGGCTCTCAATTTTCTGTCGCGGAGTCTCTCTCTGAGGCCGCGGCTCGGGGCTTACGATGGGGTCTACCTACCGCTTCAGCACCTGGCTTGAAAAGATTGGCAGCATCATCTCCTCCCTCAGGATGTGGCTCGGCAGGGAGCTCGATGAGGCGCGCCGGCAGGCCTTTCAGGTCGTTGCGGGCTTGATTACACTGCTGCTGCTCATCGCCTTGGTCGAGGAGCTCCTGGGCAAGCCGGCCCCTGAGGCGACGACGGTCGGCGCCCTGGTGCTTTCTCTTCTTACGGCGGCATTCCTCGCTGCCTACGGCAGGGAGGTGGCTGGCCGTATCAAGAAGATCGGCCCTATCGAGCTCCTGGAGGGACAGAAGGCCTCCCGCGAGCTTGACGAGATCGCAGGGGAAGTGATCAAGGCAGGAGAGGTGGCCCCGCTCACTGATCCTTTCACCAAGGTTGAGCTTTCCGCCCGGCAACAGTTTTATTTCAGAGAGGGCGAAAGACTCCTCATCCACCTGAAGCTATCGGGCTCCGAGCCGGAGGCCGGCGCCGGACGCGATATCTTCTGGGAGCTCCTTTTCAAAATAGGGTACACGGCTACGACACAACTCGAGTGGATGAAAGCGATGCGTTGGCTGCTGCACCTGGAGAAGCTCTCGAGAGGATCGTACCGGCCAGATGAAGTCAGCAACTATCTGGCGTTCTCTAACGTGCTCTCCGCTCTCCAGGAGACGGGGGGGCTGCGCCGGAAACATCTCCTGGAGACCGTCAAACGCTTTGCCCCATTGGCGAAGCAAGGGATGCTGGATTATGTAGGGTACTTCTGGCTGGCCTACGCCCAAGATGAGCTTGGGCAGTGGCACGAGGCGGTTTCGAGCAACCTTGAGACGCTCAATCGGCGTCCTCGCCATGCGCCGGCTCGCTATAATGCAGCGAATTCTCTGCTCAAGCTGGGTAGGTTTGACGAGGCCTACTTGCAGCTCAAGTGTATCGGACCTCAGGACGAGCAGATCGACACAGTGACGACGACAGCGGCCGGCGACGAAGAGATAAGGTCCAGGATCACCGTTACGGCTTGCGCGCCAACCACTCAGCAACAACTTCTGGGGGAGCTGGGTCGCCTCAGTGCCTTAGGAGTCTGGCCCGGGTTGACGTGGGATTAAGCTCCACTCCCCCCCTTGATGCCCTTCCTGATGTCTGTCTGAGCGATAACCTTGACACCTCTGAACATGGCTTCTCCTCCCGGTCTCAGACTAGTCTAACACCTGTCCGACCGTCAATTATTCTCGGGAGGCCGAGCCGCAGGGCTTCGGTCAGTGCGTATGCGTGCTGGCCGCGTCCCGCGCCCGGTAGAGGATGACCTGGACGGGCTCCAGGGTGACCAGCCCTTCCGGGATCATCGCATCCAGCTCGGGCAGGAAGGCCTCGATCTTGTCCTTCTGGTCGACGATCTCGATGACCATGGGGAGGTCTTCCGCGAGGCGCATGATGCGCGCGGTGTGAATGAGGTTGTGGGCGCCGAAGCCTTCGACGCCGCGCAGCACGGTGGCGCCGGCGAGCCCCTTCTCCCGCGCCCGCTCCACGATCGCCTCGTAGAGAGGAGTACCCTCCCAGCGGTCGGACTCGCCGATGAAGATGCGGACGAGGAGGCCTTCTCCGGCGAGCTTCATGTCAGGATGCGGAGCAGCGGCAACGGCGCGTCGCAGAGAACGTCGTGAGGCACCGAGATCCGGCGCGCCACGAGATCCCGCTGGCGCGCCACCAGATCCGCCAGGGTGGTGGTGGAGAGGATCCGCTCCACGGCCTGCTTGACCTCGAGGAAGACCTCGCGGATGGCGCAGTACTGGGGGCCGACCGCGACCTTGCACGGCAGCGCCAGGATCTGATCCACGGAGGTGGTCTGCCCCTCCAGGATCATGAGGATGTGGCGCAACGTGATCTCGGTGGCCGGCCGGCCGAGGAGATGCCCGCCCTGGGGACCGCGGTTCGAGAGGATCAGGCGCTCCTTGGAGAGCACGGCCAGGATCTGGCGCAGGTAGGGCTCCGGAATGTCCTGGTGCAGGGCGATCTCGTGGCTGGTGACCGAGCCCCGCTCGCTCTGCATCGCGATGTAGAGCATCGCGCGAATGCCGTACTCACCTTTGGTCGAGATTTTCATTGTGGAAACGCTGTGGAAAAACCAGACTTGGTGAGTCTATCACAGCCTCTGGAGCCTCCCGGCGAGGCCGTGCGAGACCATGTCCGGCAGCGGCGAGAGGTCGCGCAGATCGGCGCCGGGACTGTCTGGAGAACGCCGGCGGTCGAGGAGGAGGGCCTGCAAGCCGGCGGCGACGGCGCCCTCGGCGTCCTCGACGCGGCTGTCGCCCACGTGCAGCACGGATTCCGGGGAGACTCCCAGCCGCATCACGGCGTTGCGGAAGATCCGCGGGTCTGGTTTTTCGACCCCGACCTCCGAGGAGTAGACGATCGCGTCGAAATGGCGGGCGATGCCGAGCTGCTCCAGCAGATCGGGCAGCCGCGGGTCCCAGTTGCTCACCACGCCGAGCGGCAGCCCGCGCGAGCGCAGCTCGGCCAGCACCGCCGGCACCTCGGGATAGATCTCCCACGCCTCCGCGCTGGCGAAGCGGTGGAACAGCTCGGCGGCGGCGAACGGCGACGGCGGCGGCGCCTCCAGGTACTCGCAGATGCGCTCGAGGAACCGCTTCCACCAGGCGCGCGGGCCGCCGGGAAAGGAGGTGAAGCGGTCGTGCCCCGGATCGGCCAGGCACGCCAGCTCCTGCCAGACCTGACGCACCAGCCGCGCCGCCTCGCGCGGCTCCACCGCCACGCCGTGCCGGCCGAGCACGTCGGCATACAGCTCGCCAAGGCGCGGCGAGTGGATCAGGGTGTTGGTGACATCGAAAGTGACGGCGCTGATCACGTCTTCAGGATACCGCACGATCTTCCCCGCGTCGGTGTGATAGCTTTTCGCGCCGATGCTCCACTGGCTCACCCGCTTCTCGCCGGCGCTCCGCGCGGCCCTCGCGCTGCTCCTCTTCTCCGCCTGGCTCGCCCTCCTCTTCGCGGGCCTGGCAGGAGGCGGCGCCGTGCATCTCCTGCTCCTGGCGGCGCTGGCGTTGTTTCCGTGGAAGGCGGCGGCTGCGCCGTAGGGTCAACCCCAGGGGTCGACGAATGAGGTTCCGAACGCGCTCTCGACCTGGCTCAGTGGGGGAAGAGGCTTGCCGAGGGACGAGCGGGCGTTCTCGGCCAAGTCTGCGAGCTGACCGGCGAGCTTGCTCAGGAGAGCCCGATACTCATCCTGATAGCGTTTCTGCCCCATGAGGTAGCGGAGTCCCTCCTCTGAGTAAAGCCTGGAAGTATCCCCGTAGTTGTCCATCTGAATGGAAGAGAGGGCTGAAGGCCACTCTCCTCGCAGGGGGATCCAGACGAGAGGGAGGATGTTCGGTGTCCTGGAAGGATCGGCTTCCCGCAGGCGGAAGGCCTGGAATTCCTTGCCACAGTACTCGCTGCTCACATAGGACGGCGAAATCAACGCAACCAGGACGCGGCTGTTTTCCAGTGCCGACCGGATCGTTTCCTCCCAGAGATCACCTACTTCGATGCGCGCTTTGTCGACGAAACCAACGGCCGCGGTGCCAGTCCTCAGCCGGACCTCATCGGAGAGATCGAAGAAGAGCTTGTCAAGCAGGCGGTCTGAGTTGCCCCGGGCATAACTGAGGTAGAACAGATACTCCGTGGCTTTGCGGCGAAGCCGGGCGGGGCGCTTGCGGGTGTACTGCAGGAGCACCCGCTCGCGTTCATCCTCGGATGGGGGCTCAAGCTGAACGACCTCCCCATCCGTGACATAGCGAGTGAGGCGTTCAATCGAGGCGAGGAGTGAGCTCGTCTGGTTCGGGCGGTCGCGGAAGGTGGCCAGCACCTCCTCATAGGCGTAAAAAGGCTCATAGAAGATCTCCACGTCGCCCCAGTAAGACTCCCGCGCACTTTCGTCGAAGTGCCCGAGGAGATTCTCGAACCGATCCTTCGAGACCTCCAGCGCCAGCTCCAGCCTCTCCTTCTCGGCCCGTTCAACGCGTGTTGGGACGGGAAAGATCTTGATTCCCGGCTGGTCCGGCTCCGCGCCGCGCTGTTGCTGCACGGATTGAGAGACCGCGGCGGCCCCCTCGATGCTCTGGTCGTTCAACGTGAAACAGGTCACCAGTACGTCAGGCATCTGGACGGTGCAGATCCCCGAGGTGTCGCTTACTCCCGTCCGGCTGTCGATGAGGACATAGTCATACTCCTGGCGCATCCGTTGTCGGGCCGCTTCCAGGAAGGCTCCCCCGCCAAGCCGTTCATAGAAGTTTTGCCAATTGAAGGCGTTGACCTTGAGAGCATAGGACGAATCCTGCTGGCCGGCAGGCACCAGGTCCAGGGTCCCCGAGCCCGGGAACTTCCAATCCAGGGAGAAGGCGTAACGCAGGATGTTGGCATGAGGCACATACCAGTCGGCCGCCGGCTGCACGCCCGGCTCGGCCGGCGTCATCGTCTCGCTGGCGAAATCGACGACGAAATCGATCACCCCTTTTGAAGCGGAGAGATCGTGGCCCGCCAGGAAGGGATGAAAATAGCGGTGCAGCCCCGGCGCTTCCAGGTCCCAATCCACCATCAGAACCCGCTTGCCGTTGCTGGCAAGGATCCATGCCATGTTGGCGAGGGCCATCGAACGTCCCGTTCCCCCTTTGTAGGAGTAGAACGTCACGATCCGTCCCTTCCGCTCGTCAGTGCTCATTCGACACGTGCTCCGGGTACCGGCAGAGTCGGCAGCGAGGCGGACGCCGTGGCTTCGATCCGCTTCTTCGCCTCGCCCACCTCCAGGATTTTCATCTGGATCTGCGTCAAGGTATCGCGCAGGGTCTGCCGCAGCTCCTCGGCGGAAGACGCGTCACGGAAGAAAAGAGAAGGTCTGCTGAGAAATTTCGCGGGCAGCGTCACCTGCAAGTGGTCTTGGAGGATCGTCCGCTGCGCGACGGTCTCGGCATCGCCGTCATTCCAGGGTACCAAGAGGGCGCAGTTGGGTAGACTGACCCTGTCATAGGGCCTCATCCAGCTCTGGTAAGGCTCGACCTTCAAGGTCCACGCGTCCAGGAGAACCAGCACGATAGAGTTCTCCCGGTGTGCCTGTTCGAGCTGCTGTGCCAGATCCTGGCCGAAGGAGAGCTCGTTGTACTGGATCCGCTGCTGGAGGGCCGCCTCCATCGCAAAATAGCCGACAGTATCTTCCTGCGGATGGAAGGGTCGCCAATGGAATCCGCTCTGGCCGTCGTAGGCCTCCACCTGCTGCTTCACCGAAGCGATCTGTGGGCGCGTTGCGGCGACGAAAATGAACCTCGCGCTCTTTGGCCCTCCAGCCTCCGCCACGGGCGGACCTGCTGCTGCGCCGGACATTGCCGCAAGGAAGGCGCTCTGGATCTTGTCGAAGGCCCGGAGCGCTGCGAGCCCCCGCAGGTCATTCTCCTTGGCCGCAGCGATGATCTTGTCAGCGAAACGGATCTTGAACTCCTCGTACTGATCCTGCTTCGTGTTGAGCCGCATCAGGTACTCCAGTCCCTCCAGCCGGTATTCCTCCGGAAGGCTGTTGTCGTGGAGCTGATAGCTCGCCAGCGGTTCCGGGATCGCTCCCCGCAATGGAATCCAGACGACCGGCAGGAGGATCGATGGGTGGGCCAAAGGGTTCTGCAGGGTAGCCCTGTAGGCCTGCCAGCGCTCGATGAAGACCTGAAGCTCTTTGCCGCAGAACTCCTTCTGCACGTATGTAGGTGATGTCAGGAAGACGAAGACTTTGGCCAGCCGCAGCCCCTGGGCCACGCTCTCGGGCCAGGAGTCTCCGGTCTTGATGTCCGTTGCGTCGAAAAAACCTGCGTCTGCGCCGAAGCCGCCGCGCTTCCGGACTTCCTGAACAAGCTCATCGAAGAACTTCTTCACCTTGTCGCTGTTGGCGCTGTCATCTCGGGCGTAGCTGAAGAAGAACAAAGGAGGCATGGGCGTGTGGTGAGGAAGGAAGACTGGCTTGCTCCTGTTTGGATGGTGAGGATAGCACGCCTCCTGCAATGCAGGGAGACGCGCTATCTGTGCCCTCTGTGCCTACAAAAGATATACCCTTCCAGGGAGGGAAGGCGATGATGGCCATCGAGCCAAGCTGTTCACGAGCGGAGGGAGCCAGGCGGTGCGCCTGCCGAGGGAGTTTCGCTTCGCCGACCAGGAAGAGGTTCTGGAGCCCGCCCGCCGGACTTGGAGCCGGGAGTTTCTGGCTCTGGCAGGCAGCGCGCCGGACTTTCCGGCTCCTGAGGAGCCCCCTCCCGCCGAGCCCGGCCCCGACTTTGAATGAAGTCATCTCGGTCTCCGGCAGGAGCCTCCCGACTGCCGTCTGCTCTCCCTTGCTTCGCCGGGCGAGCCGCTTGCCCCGTGGGTCGAGCCACTTGCCCCACGGAGCAGAGGCCTCGACCTTTGGCGCAGGATTCTCGCCCCGCGGGGCAACGGTCTTGCCCTGCAGGGCCAGCCTCTCGCCCCATGGGGCAGGCGTTCCAACCCGCGGGGCATGCCTCTCGCCCCACGGGGCAAGTGGCTCAACCCGCGGAGCATGCGGCTCGACCCACGGGGCATGAGCTCCAATCCGCGGGTCCAAGACCTCGCCCCGCGGGGGAACCGGCTTGCTGATCTCTACGAGCCATCGGGATTCCAGTCGAGTCAGCTCACTCCACAGGATTCGCCAGCACCCCAAGCCCCGGGATCTCCACCTCCAGCCGGTCGCCCGCGGCCAGCGGCCCCACCCCGGATGGCGAGCCGGTGAGCACCACGTCGCCCGGCTCCAGGGTCATCATGCGCGAGGTGTAGACCAGGAGATCGACGATCCCCCAGGTCATGTCGCGGGCATGGCCGCGCTGGCGTTCCTCGCCGTTGACGCGGGTGATGACCTCCAGGTCCTCCGGATCGGCGCCGATCCAGACCGCTGGGCCGAGGGGGCAGAAGGTGTCGAAGGACTTGGCGCGGGCGAAGGTGGCGTCCTTGCGCTGCAGGTCGCGGGCGGTGACATCGCAGGAGGCGGTGATGCCGAAGACGGCCCGCCGCGCTTCGTCGGCCGAGGCCCGCTTGAGCCGCGCCCCGACGACGACCGCGATCTCACCCTCGTGCTCCACCCGCTGGCTCTCCGGCGGCAGCACCACCACCTCGCCGGGACCGATGAGCGACGAGATCGCCTTGAGGAAGATCACCGGCTCCGCCGGCATCGGGTTGCTCAGCTCTTTGACGTGCTCTTTGTAGTTGCGCCCGATGCCGATGATTTTGCCCGGGAGGATCGGAGCCAGCGGTTCTGACGACGTCGGCGCCTCGCCGAGCTGCCAGGCATCCGGCGGCGTCCGGAAGGGATCAGAGCGGAGGATGCGGAGAGCCCCGCCGGGCGTCTCGGAGACAGCGTGTTGGCCGGGTGCGACGCGATAGAGGAACATGAGGGGCATTGTAATCAA
>Ga0307506_10000019_pt1 | contig 73346 bp, 62 predicted proteins | sample 25_S_MG_FD_202175 | JGI IMG/M metagenome (GOLD analysis project Ga0307506, IMG submission 202175) | Soil microbial communities from Populus trichocarpa stands in riparian zone in the Pacific Northwest, United States - 25_S | ecosystem: Environmental > Terrestrial > Soil > Riparian zone > Trees... | reverse complement strand
CAGATCCTCGTCGCCGACCACTTCCAGGTCGTCATGACGCGCGACCGCGACGTCGCGGTCCCCCTGGAGCGCCGCGGCGCCATCGCCAAGGAAGAGCGCGCCGACATCTTCGTCTCCATCCACGTCAACTGGATCGAGAACCGCAAGGTGCGCGGCGTCGAGACCTACTTCCTGGGCGCCACCGAAGACCCCCTCCTCACCCGCCTCGCCGCGGAAGAGAACCGCGAGTCCGGCTACTCCCTGGCCGACATGCGCAAGCTGCTCGACGGCATCTACGCCGACGTCCGCCACGAAAAGTCGCACAAGCTCGCCGAGACCATGCAGGCCGCGCTCTTCAAGTCGCTGCGCAAGGTCAACCCTCACCTCGACGACCGCGGGGTCAAGGCCGCCCCGTTCATCGTCCTCCTCTCCACCGAGATGCCGGCGGTCCTCGCCGAAGTCTCCTGCCTGTCGAACCAGGAAGAGGCCGAGCTCCTCGCCCAGCCCGCCTACCGGCAGTCCATCGCCGAGGCGCTCGCCGCCGGCGTCCGCTCCTACGCCGACGCCGTCGAAGGCAAGCCGGAGACGATCCGGATCAGCAAGAAAGGAACCTGACACCGATGACCGAGAAGAAAGAGGTCCTCCACGTGGGGATCGACCTGGGCACCTCGCGCAGCTCCATCTCCGCCTCCAACGGCCAGCGCCACGTCGTCGAGAGCTACGTCGGCTGGCCGCTCGACATGGTGGCGCGCAAAGTCCTCAAGAAGCCCGTCCTCGTCGGCCGCGAAGCGCTGGACAACCGCTCCATGCTCGACCTCCACCGGCCGCTGGAGCAGGGGCTGATCAAGGAAGGCTCGGAGAAAGACGAGGCCGCGGTCAAGGAGCTGCTCTGGCACCTCCTGTCGCTCGTCGGGGTGAGCCGCGAAGGGCGCGGCAACGTCAAGGTCCGCGCCGTCGTCGGCGTCCCCGCCGAGGCGCTCCGCGTCAACAAGCAGCAGGTGCGCAAAGCCATGCAGGGCGCCGCGGACAGTCTCATGATCGTCTCCGAGCCCTTCGCCGTCGCCTACGGCCTCGAAGCCCTCCTGCACTCCATGATCATCGACCTCGGCGCCGGCACCACCGACTTCTGCGTCATGAACGGCCGCCTGCCCACCGAAGACGAGCAGCGCACCCTGCCGCAGGCCGGCGACTGGATCGACGACCAGCTCTTCCGCCTCGTCCGCGACCGCCATCCGCAGGCCAGCGTCTCCCCCTTCATGGTGCGCACCTGGAAAGAAGAAGGCAGCTTCGTCGGCACCAGCAAGACGCCGGTCATCGTCACCGTCCCCGTCAACGGCAAGCCGACGCAGATCGACATCACCAACGAGATGCGCCAGGCCTGCGAAGGCATCGTCCCGCCGATGGCCGAGTCGATGCTCGATCTCCTCTCCCGCGTGCAGCCCGAGTTCCAGGAGAAGGTGCGCAACAGCATCATCGTCTCCGGAGGCACCGGCCTCATCCGCGGCCTCGGACCGCGCCTGGAGCAGGAGCTGCAGGCGGTGGGAGGCGGCAAGGTGAGAGTGGTGAAAGACCCCGTCTACGTCGGCTCGGACGGTGGCCTCGCCATCGCCTTGGACGCTCCGGAGAGCGACTGGGAACGGCTCACCCCGTAGCTCACTCCAGCACCGGCCCACCACGTCAGAAAAGCCCACACCACGCCGAGGAGCGCCGCCAGGGCAAACCCCGCCCATGGCGCTCCCGGCGTCCGGCCGAGCACCGCGGCCATCTTGAAAACATCATCCCCGCGCAGCACCGGGTTCCTCACCAGGATCGAGCCGATCTCGTAGGCGTCCCCCGTGAGAGACAGGAACGGCGCCATCGCGAACGGCAGAGACGCGCCGAACGCGAACGCCCGCCGGGAGAAAGCCGCCCGGCGCATCCACCACACCCCCGGAAAGATCGTCAACACGAACGGCCCCACATCCGTCGCCAGATAGATCCAGTCGCTCCCCCGCGTATCGAATCCGGACAGCCGTCCCGCATACTCGCTGCCGGAGACCACGAACGGGAAGACGCGAGCCAGCAGGGCTCCGCCATACATCGAGTCGATCTCCAACCGGCTCACCCCCCCGCCCGCCACCGCGCAAGCCGCCGCATGCAGCAGCTCATGGATCGGAACGTAGACCCACCATCCGACGAGCAGCCCAAGGAAGATGATGGCGAGAGAGCGCAGGCCGCGCGTGAGACAACGGTCGAGGCCGTCGAGGAGAATGGAGAAAGGGGTGACGATGGGAGAAAAGAGGCGCACGGAGGCGGAGCGTAGCATTTGGCCGGCGAAGTCGGCTTATCTCCGGCGAAAACGGTCTGTCTCTGGAGAAAACGGCCTGATTCTGGAAGAAACGGTCTATCTCTGGAGAAAACGGTCTGATTCTGGAAGAAACGGCCTATCCCTGGAGAAAACGGTCTATCCCTGGAGAAAACGGTCTATCCCTGGAGAAAACGGTCTGATCCTGGAAGAAACGGTCTATCCCTGGAGAAAACAGTCTATCCCTGGAGAAAACAGTTTATCCCTGGAGAAAACGGTCTATCCCTGGAGAAAACGGCCTGATCCTGGAAGAAACGGTCTATCCCTGGAGAAAACGGGCTGTTTCTGGAAGAAACGGCCTATCCCTGGCGACAATGGCCTGTCTCCAGCGAGATTGGCCTGTCTCCAGCACCGACGGCTCAACGTCCGAGCCATTCCGATCTCGTCCAGAACGGCAAGGTTACGCGTGAGCCGGAGAAGCCTCGGTTTCGGCGGAAGACTGCTGGAGCTCAACGGTCACCTGCTCGAGGAGCGCTTCCTGTCGGCGAAGCTCTTGCCGTCGCCCGTAACTTTCCCTGTCGATGCCATAGCTCAGCATCTCCCACCCGTGATGGCTGATCCGGCCCTGGAGGCTTTCGCCGAGGCGCTCGGCAACGCGGATCGAGGCGCGATTTTCCGGGTCGATGAGGCTGATGACGCTCTCCCTCTTCCAGACGGTGAAGGCGTAGTCCAGAGCGGCCTGCGCTCCCTCGGTAGCGTAGCCGCACCCCCACCAGCGGCGCGCGAGAGTCCAGGCGAGCTCAAGCCCGGGCCATCCCTCCGGCTCGGAGAAGCCGATCACGCCGACGAACGCGCCGGTCTTTCTGTGCTCCACCGCCCACGTGCCGACGCCGCCGAGCCGCCAGTGTCCCAAAACGAAGTCCATGTGCCGCCAGACCTGGCCGCGGTCCCACGGCTCCGGCCCACCTCCCAGGTAGCGCAAGACTTCGGGGTCCCCATTCAGCGCGGCTTAGTCGTCGATGTCGCTCCCCCGGAAAGAGCGTAGCCGCAGGCGTTTCGTCACCAGAGTCGGGATCTTGAATGCCATTCTCGGAGCCTCCTTTGCCTTGAGGGGGATGATGGCAAAGGCGCAAACTGCGGAGGGGGGAGTTTTTTCGATTTGGGTAGAACCGTAACGCCCTGGTTCTCAACCCTCCCCAGAAAGGCAGAGTGCCGTCTGCGCGCAGTCCTCTTCTTCCTCCGGACGTTGGTCTTCAGTGCCGACCAGACAGACGCAACCGGAGTGTGGGACCCGAACGGGAATCCAAAGCCAAATGCCAGCGGTGTGTGGGACCCGGACGGCTAAGCCCTCCAGAAGCACCAGCCAGAACGACAGATCCTGACCTTGCCAAGTGCGCCGAAGATGGGAGTAGAGACGCCCCAGCCTCTATGGAAGACTCTTCGATGTCCGAGCCACTCGGGGCGTCTCAGCCTTTCAGTGGCCGAGCCATTACGATCTCGCCCATGAGTGGCACGGCCTCGGGGTCTCCAGAAGGGCACGCCGTGAATCGCACCCGCATGCCCTCCGAAGAGACGCCCCGACCTAGTCGGACACCGAGCGGTCTGTCGCACAGCGCTGGGGACGTCTCTACGCGTTACACGACATGGTTGTGGGGTAACTGGGGGTCTCTCCGGCGATACCCTCACCTAATATGGACTATGATTATGATAGGCGTATGCTGCCAAGCGTGTCAGCCAATCTGTGGCTGGGCGATAGAAGAAAGCTTCATCTTCCCATATCTCCTATAGGTAGAATTCCATGAACGTATCCGAACAGTTACTGGAAACTTGGTGCTCTCAGAAAGGGTGGGAATGCACCAGAATACCGGAAGAAACCGAGAGAACACCCGACTACCTCCTCAAGATTGACGGGACTGTGATTTACGCCGAAGTAAAGGAAATCGTAGCGACCGAAGAAGAGACCAAAGTTCTTGAGCAGCTAGAGAAACGCGGCTGGGGAGACGCCCATGGCGAGGAACCAGGGAAGACGGTCAGAGAGAAGATAAAGGATTCCTACGGTCAGCTCAAGCGATTTTCAATGCGTGATAAATCTAGCGCCATCCTGGTTCTTTACAATAACTCTGGAATGGTTGGTTTGGGAAGGCTGGATCACTATCACGTTCTTACGGCGATGTTCGGATTGCAAACGGTGCCAGTGATAGTTCCATCTGATTCAGCCCTTCCTCTGTCGTTTGGGCCTGATTTTTTTGGCCCAAAAAAGTCAGTTGGTCCCGAGCGGAACCGCTATCTAAGCGGTATCCTCACATTGTACGAGCATTACGAGAATGGGCTGACGGCATTTTTCTATCATAACCCACATGCATTATTCCCTGTTCAGTATCGGTTAATAGGAAAGTGTATTCAATATCGAGTGAGTCCAACAGAGATAAATTGGGAATTGGTGGAAAGCTAGCTGGAGGCGATACTATCGGAACTTCGCCGTCAGGCCATGAGGAGGCGCTCAGCTTCCTCATGAGAGACAACTTCCCGAGGCTTTTCCGGATCGCGGCCAGATCTTCCTCGGTCATCTGCTCGTCATCGAAGGGAGCCCCATTGAGGAGAACGCGGAGGGGATCCCGACTCCGGAATCGGAGGTACTCCAGGAAGCTCTTCGCCGCGACGAGCTCATCCTCGGGGAGCCCATCGACCAAGACGTGAAGGACCTGTCTCTCTTCCATGTCTCCATTTTACACGACTCGGGCGGGCATAGAGTCCCCCGCCCGGGCGGCCACATGGGGTGCCTGTCGGCATCCCATGGACCGCCCCTACGAAAACCTCGGCCGGCGCAACCCCTGTGCGATGGCACAGCCTCCGCCCGCCCAGATCCTTCGCCTCGTCCCTCGGCTCAGGATGACCCATGGTTTTCAGGGCCGAAGGTCCGGTCTTCTTTAGCCCAGGGCAACGCCCTGGGTTGGGGCGTCAGCCCCTCGTTCATCCGCCCTCACTTCCGCTCCACCGTATACAGCGCATCCGCGCTCACCCCCGCCCCCCGCTCGGCCTGGAGGGTGATTTTCTTGCTCAGGAGGTAGCGGATGCGGAACGTGCTCACGGGCTCGAAGAGGCCCATGCCGTAGGCAACGTAGAGCTTGGGGGAGAGGTATTTGCCGACGACGAGGGAGGCGTCGGAGAGGGTTTTGCCGCCTTCGATGCGGGCTTCTTCGAGACCGAAGCGGGCGGCGAGCTTCTTGGCCAGCATGTTGCCTCCCTTGATGCCTAAGGAGGTGGCGGCGTTGGCGAGGAGGTTGCCTTCGGCCGGCTGGGCCTGGTTCAGGGGATGGCCGAGGAGGAGATAGGCGAGCGCTTCGCTCTGCGTCATCGACGGCGTGGACCACAGGGTGACCTGCGGCTTCTGGGCGGTGCCTTTGGCTTCGATGCCGGCGATGGTGCCGTCGTCGGCTTTGCGGTAGGCGCGGACGTCGAGGCCGGGATTGTCGATCGGACCGTTGAAGATCAAGCGTCCGCGTTCAATCGTCAGATCCTGGCCGTAGGCCTTGAAGGTGCCTTCGGACATTTCGATTTCGCCGACGCCGCGGGTGACGCCTCGTGGCTCGTCGATCACCAGGAGCGAGCCGCTCGGCTTGGCTTTGAGGCCGAGGGCGGCGACCTCGACGTTCTGGCCGAGGATCAGGCGGACGCGGGCGTACAGGGCCATTTTCTTTTCCGGGGCCGCTTCGGCGCTCGCATTGATGAAGACCACGTCCGGCGAGGCTTTGACCGGTCCCTTCGGCGGCTTCTTCTCGATGTTCACTTTCGAGTCGAGGACGGTGACGTCGCCGGTGAGATCCATGCGGTTGTTCTTGGAAACGAACGTGAGGTCGGGGGAGACCAGGGCGCGGATCTCTTCGGTGTTCGAGACCTGGAAGCGCTTGCCCTGGATCGCCAGGCGGATCGGCGTCTCCGGTCCCGGCAGGCCGGCCTGACCTTTGATCGTCAGAGTGCCGGGGCCGGAGCGCAGGCTGCCGTCGATCGCCAGGGCGCCGCTGCCGTCTCCGGTCGCCTTGAGCTGGAAGGCGCGCAGCTCGAGGCCGAAGCGGGGAATGTTCGCCTGGCCGTCGCGCAGGCTCGCCTCGCCGACGAAGCGGGGGCTGCCGACCGTGCCGGACAGCGTGTAGCCGCCGGCCAGGGTGCCGGATGGACGGTTGAGATCGGGGACGAAGCCTTCCACGAAGGCCAGATTGCTCAGATTGACGTCGATACGGCCGGCGAGCGGCTGGCTCTTGAGCGGTGTGTTCGATGCCATGCGCGGGATTTCGAGATTGGCGCTCATCGTCCCCACGCCGGTCAGCGTGAGGCCGGCGTCGGCGTGGCCGGCGCCGCCTTCTCCGGCCTTGGCGCGGACGAAGCCCTGCTCGTAGCGGAAGGATGTCGTCTTCCCTTCGGCGCCGGGGAAGCGGATCTCGCCCGGCCCGGGTTGCAGGTCGATGTCGGCGCCGGCCAGCACGGCGTTGGTGCCGCGGGCGGCGACCTTGCCGTTGATGTCGCCGGTGATGCGCAGATCGGTGGGCAGGAAGGCGCGGAAGGAATCGATCGGCAGGTCGGCGACCGTTGCGTTGACGTCCCAAGGACCGGTCTGGGCCCAGTCTCCGGAGGCGCAGAGCTTGGCGTTCCCCGGTCCGTTCAAACCGCCGGAGAGACAGAAATCGCGCAGGCGAACGGCGGCGGCCGACGCGGCGAGCGGTGCCGGGCCTCCGAGCTTCCAACTGCCGGTCGGCTTCGAGGTCAGATCGAGACGGCGGATCTGGCCGTTCCAGGTCGCGGTGCCACCCAGCTCTCCGGCGATCCCGCCGGCCAGGGCGAGATCGAGGCGGCCGTCCTCGATCAGCGCCGTCGTCGTGATCGTGTGATTTCCCTGCGTTCCCCGGCCTTGCACGGTCAGCTCGGTCAGGCGCTGCTCGCCGGAGCGCACGTCCGTCGCGTGGAGATCGAGCGTGAACGGCCCGCCCTGCGCGAGATCCACGTCAGCGTCCACCTTCGCGGTGGCGATGCTGGTCGTGTTGGCGGCAGCGCCGAAGCGCAGCGCTTCACCCTGGCCGTGGACCTGGATGCGCGGTGTCTTCGAATCGCCGGAGACATGGCCTTCGGCGATCACCGAGCCGCCGCCTTGGGGAATGACGATGCCGAGATTGGGCGCCGCGACCTTCCAGGCGAGATCGAGCGTCGGCGCCACGCGGCCGTGCGCCGCGACCGTGGCGGTCCCCCAGGTCAGATTGAGGTGGGGAAGCTCGGTGCGCTGGCCGTGCAGCTCGACGTCCACGGCACCGGCCACCGGCTGGCCGCGCAGCACGCCGTGCAGGCGGGAGACGTTCACGGTGCCCTCCGGCCCGGCGTCGGTCAGCGTGCCGCGCGTCGCCGCCTCGAAGGCGAGAGCCCCGGCGTAGTCCGGCGCGAGGGACTTGGGATTGATGCCGTCGCCACGCAGGGCGAGATTCCAGCGCACCTGCGGCTTCCAGGCGACCTCGCCGCGGCCGGTGACGCGGCCGGAGAGAACAGTCCCCTGGAAGCGGTCAAAGCGGAAGCGCTCCTGCGTGCCGTCGCCGGCCAGCGTCCAGTGGCCGGCGGCGATCGCGCCGCCGGGGACTTGAGTGAGATCGGCCTGCACCTCGGCGCGGTAGGCGTCGACAGTGCCGTCGATCATGGCGGTACCGCGGGAGCTGGCGACTGTTGGAGCAGTGTTTGGAGACGGCCGCAGAGGCCAGCGCAGATTCTGCCAGGCCGCCTTGCCCTCGATCGACACCGGCTGCCCGATCGGCGCCTTGACGAGGCCGCTGGCATTGATCTGTGTGGTGGTCCCCGGCAGCGTGATCGTCGCGCTGTCGATTCGCCAATTCGCACCATCGCGGGCGGCGCGGTAGGTGACGGCGACCGGCCCGACGCCTTCCATCAATGCCTGGCTGACAAGGGCGCGCACCGTTCCGGAGCTGGAGAAGGTATCGACCGTGCCTTTGACGGCCACCTCGCCGCTCGCCGGCAGGTCCGGCAGGTCGGCCTTGAGGAGATGCGGATTGACGTCCGAGAAGACGAGCCTGCCGTCGAAGCGCAGATCATAGAGCGGCTCGTCGAGCACGGCGGCCAGGCGGGCGGGGAAAGGCGCGGTGAGAGTTTGATTGACCTGGAGCTTTTCGAGCGTTCCGGTGAGCGGGCCGCTGCCGGTGAAAGCTGCCGCCATGTCCGGCGGGCGAACCGTCCACTTCGTCTGGAGATCGACCGTGTAGTCGCCCTGCGGCCGGAAGGTGCCGGTGATGTCCGCGTCGGCCAGAGGCGAGCGCACGGTGAAGCGCTCGATCGTGAAAACGTTCGCGATCTCCCGGGTTTTGAGATCGACGCGATCGATCACGAAAGGTTTTTCGCCGACGGCGCCGATCTGGAGATTCGTCACCCGGGCGTCGTGCAGGGCAATATTGAAGCGCAGGTTCAGATCCGGCAGCTTGCTCTTTTCCTTCTCCGGCTCCTTGGAGGGGGTGGGAATGATGCGGATGCCGTCGGCGTAGAGCTTGTCGATGTCGAGGCGCTTCGACAGCAGATTGCGCAGGCGCCATTCGAGCTGCACGTGATCGATCCGCACCTCCATCCCTTCACTTTTGTAGACCAGGCCGCGGATGTCCAGCGGACCGCGGATCGGGCCGGTAAGCTGCGAGACCTCCAGCGAGCCGGGGATGAGCGCGCCGAGGCGGGTGAAGAGGAAGCGCGTGCCGCCCTGGGTGCTGAGCAGGAACCAGACGGCGGCGCCCAGCAGCAGGAGGAGAACCAGGAGCGCCCCGGCGCTCCACTTCAGGAAGCGGCGCAGACGATGTTTCGTCATAGATCAGGTCCTACCGTGAAGTGGAAGCGCAACGGGTGCCCCGGCTCGGTGAGGGCGAAGGCGGCGTCGATGCGGATCGGTCCGATCGGCGAAACGGCGCGCAGGCCGAGCCCCGCCCCCTGCTCCAGGGAGGTGTCCGAGAGATTGGCCATGGCGTTGCCGGCGTCGAAGAAGCCGGCGACGCCGAACTTGTCGAGGAAGCGCCAGTGCTGGAGGAGAGTCACCTCGAGCTCCGCGCTGGCGGTGAGCAGCGAGCGGCCACCGATCACGTTTCCCTTCGCGTCGTGCTCGCCGAGCTGGTGATAGGCGTAGCCGCGCACGCTCTGGTCGCCGCCGGCGAAGAAGCGGATGGTCGGCGGCAGATCATGAAAATCGCTCGTCTCCGTCTGTCCGATCTGCGCTCGGGTGATGAAACGGAAACGGTTGGCGAAGCTGCGGATCAGCGTTCCTTCCACTTTTCCCTGCACGAACGAGGCGTTCGAAAGCACCGAGTCGTCGGCGGCACGGAGGTCGAGCTGCAGGCGGTGGCCATGGCTCGTGTAGATGCGGTCGTCGGCCTGCACCAGGCTCCAGCTCGCCTGCGGCAGGAAGAGCCGCGCCGTCCCTTTGTCGAGGCCGATGGTGAAATCGTCGCGCTGCAAGCCGAGCGAGAGCGTCTCCCGCCAGCGGCCACGGGACTGGCTGATGCCGGCGACGATCTTGGCGCTGCGCGTCGCCTCGCTCTCCCGGGGCTGGAGATCGGCATAGCCGACGTCAAAGGTGATGACGTCGGTACGCGGATAGGGGCCGGGGATCTGATAACCGGCGGCGAAGCTCTTCTCGATCTCCGAGACCTTGATCTCGCTCTGCGCGCGGTGGCCGTGGCGGTTGAGGCGCCGCAGCTCCAGGGCCACCGTGCCGCGCGGGCCGGTGTCCGTTCCGTAGCCGAGCCCGGCATGCCAGCGCTGGCGCTTGCCGGCCAGCAGGTCCACCTCGATCGGCACCTTGAGATCCTGCGCCTGGTCCTGCCGCGGCAGCACCTCGACGCGCTGGAAGTAGGGGCTGTCGCTGAGCGCCACCTGCATCTCCAGCAGCTTGTCGACGTCCAGCCGCTCGCCTTCCTTGAAGGTGACGTAGCCGCGCAGGATGTCCGGATCGAGAAAGTCCTGCTGAAAATTCACCGGGCCGAAGAGATAGGCCGGGCCGGTGCTGAAGTGGAGCACGATCGCCGCCGTGTAGGCGGCCTGGTCGACGCGGATCTCGCTGACCGTGTAGGCGGCGTCGAGATAACCCTCGGCGGCGGCGTAGTCGACCAGCGTCTGCTTCCCCACGTCATAGCCGGGGTGATAGAGGGTGTCCCCCTTGTGCAGCGGAAACGCGAGGACCCTTTCGCGAAAGCCGGGATCGGCGGCGCCGGGGCCGTCCACCTGCACGTCGACGTCGACGAGCTTGACCGGCGGCCCGGGATCGATCCGGTAGGTCGCCACCCAGGTGCTCCCCTCGCGTTCGAGGCTGCTCCGGACCGACGGCCGGTAGTAGCCGAACGGCTCGAGCGCGGTCTTGATCTCCTCGGCGGCGCGGGCGTGCAGGCTGCGGATCTTCTCCTCGGTGAGCTTCTTGTCCTTGCGTGCTTCCTGAAGGCTCAGCGTGGCGAGCACGTTGCGCCGCAGGTCGCCGTCCACTCCCTCGGTTTTGACACGGACGCGCTGCCTCTCGGCGGCGTGCGCCGGGGCGAAAGGAAGAAGCGTGAGGAGGGACAGGAGAAGAAGGGGAAGGCGAGATCGACTCATGCAATTCCTTTGTGGGCCAGTCTTTTCAGGTCCTCAGGGCTGGGCGCGGTGGCTCCGGCGAGCTCGGGGGGCACCTTCATGGCTCCCGCCTCCGGCTTCGCCTTGCCGGAACGGTGGGGGCGCGACAGGATGCGGGTGAGCTCGGCGCCGAAGAAGAAGACCAGGGAGGAGTAGTAGACCCAGAGCAGAACCACCACCAGCGAGCCCGCGGCGCCGTAGGCCGAGGCCATGCCGGTGCGGCCGAGATAGATCCCGATCAGCGTCTTGCCCACCACGAAGAGCAGGGCGGTCAGGAGCGCTCCGGTCGTCACGTCGCGCCAGGCGAGGTGGACGTCGGGCAGCACGCGGTAGATGAGGGCGAAGACCAGGGTGACGGCGAGGAAGGAGACGAGGAAGTTGGTCCCCTCGAAGACCCAGACCGGAGCCGCCAGGCGCTCCAGGGCGCGGCCGACGGCGGAAAGGGCCGCGCTGAGCACCAGCGAGACGGTGAGAAGGAAACCGATCCCCAGGACGAGAGAGAAGGAGAGGAGCCGTTTACGCAGGAGCGTTGTAAAAACTGCACCGGGTTTGGGAGCCACGTCCCAGACCCGGTTGAGCGCCTCCTGGAGCTGGACGAAGACGCCGGAGGCGCCGAAGACGAGCGTGATGAGGCCGAGAGCCGTCGCGACCCGTCCCGAAGAGGGGCGGGCGGCGCTGCGGATCACCTCCTGCACGAGCGCCGCGGCCTCTCTTCCCATCAGGCCGGAGAATTCGGCGACGATCTGCCCGCGCACCGCCTCTCGCCCGAAGACCGCGCCGGCGATCGCGATGACCACCACGAGGACGGGGGCGAGAGAGAAGAGGGTATAGAAGGCGAGCGCCGCGCTCTGCGCGGCGGCGCCGTGCTGATTCCAGTTGCCGACCACTTCGGTGATGATCTTCCACCAGCTCCGCGGGCGGCTCTTTGTGAGCTCCGTAGTCTTTTCTGCCATGAGATCGCCAATCCGACTGTGCCCTTCTTGCCATGGACGGATGGCAAGAAGAGTGCCAACAACCGTTCGTCCCCGCGGAAAAATCGCGGTGTTATCATGGACCTATGCCTATGTATTCGGATGAGCGGCGGATCGCTGCCTTGCTCCGTGACCTGATGCTCCAGAGCGGCACGCCGACCAGTGCGATCGAAGTCCGTCTCGGCTGGGAGCCGGGGCGGCTGAGCGGGCTCCTGGCCGTGGGAATCAGCTTCGAGGTTCTCCTCGAGGTTTTGCCGGCCCTCGACGCGACGCCGGGCGACTTCTTCGCCCGCCTCTACGGCTACCGGCCGGCAGGGATGGACGGCGACTCCGCCGGCGGGAACGGCCACGGCCATGGCGGCAACGGCGGCAATGGCAATGGGGGGAATGGCCGGGCGCAGGTGCCGGACCGCCGTTTCGAGGAGAGCCGGCGGGTGGTGAAGACGGCCATCACCCGCCGGTCGAGCTGGAAGCAGGAGCGCTGCGCGCCCTGAGCGTCTACTGCAAGGGCTGCCGGTTCGGGAGCTGCTCGAGCCGGGAATTGAGGAAGCGGATCAGCTCGAACGCCTGCCGGCTGTGATGCGCCACCTGCTGGAGCTGGATAAGAGCCGCCAGCGCCTCGCGATCGACTCCCAGGGCCCTGAAGATCGGCACCATCTCTTCCACCGTCCGCTGCAGGCTCTGCACATCGTCCAGCTTCAGGAAGACGGCGGAGAGATCGAGAGAGACCACCGCCGCCTCGTAGAACAGCTCGCGGTCCAGGAAACCCTGGCGGGCGCGCAGCAGCGACTCCTCGGCGGCTTTCAGGTGGCCGAGGTCGCGCAGCAGTTGGCCCTCCTGCCAGCCGGCGCGCAGGGAGATCAGGCTGTCCGTCAGCTCCTTGTAGAGATCCTTCGCCTCGAAGTAGAGGGAGAGCGCCTGCTCCGGCCGCTCGAGGTCGATGTAGCAGCGGATGAGGTTGTGGCAGGCTGCCAGGAGCAGATGCGGATCGGCTTCCTGATCGATGAACGGGATCGCCCGGTTCAGGATGCGCACGGCCGCTTCGGCCTCGCCCGAGTAGAGCAGGGCGATGGCCTTCTGCACCATTGTGCTGGCCTGCGCCTGGCTCTCGCCGAGCTCGCGGTAGATGCGCCCCGCTTCGTCCGCCGCCTCGACAGCTTCGTCGAAGCGCCGCTGGAAGATGCGCAAGGAGGCCGTCTGCTCGCAGAGAGAGGCGCGCAAGGGCGGATCGCCGGTCCCTTCGTCGCACAGGAGCTGGGCGTTGGCGAGCACTTCTTCGGCCTCGCGCAACCGGCCGGAGACGCGCAAGGCATTGCCATACTGCCGCCATCCCTGGGAGCGCAGATCGGCGAGGCGCGGCGCGCTGCCGGCGGACGCGAAAGTGCAAGCATCCGCCGCGAGACGCGCGAGACCGGCCAGATGCAGCATCCGCGTCGGATTCTCATAGCGCGATGCGTGGCTGGACTCGACGAGGCGCTTGACGAGCTCCGGGCTGGCGAAGCGGCTGTAGCTGCTGACCCACCGCGTCTGCTCGTCGAGGGGCAGCGGGGCGAGCTCGGCCATCAGATCCTCCGCCGTGTTCTCCGGGCGCCGTCCCTCCGCGCAGAAGGCGGAGAAGGCCTGCTCGGCGGCGGCGAAGGCCCCGCTGTAGTCATAGTCGGCGCTCGCCGCCCTCGCCACGCCGTCCATTTCCATGGGAAGAAGGAACAGGCGATCCAGGCGGCCGTTTCCCCAACCCATCTCGATGAGGCGCCGCCGGCAAGGCGCGCAGTCGGCCAGGAGATGGCGCATCACCAGAGCATTGCGCACGGCGCGCGTGCCGCCGCCCGGTTTGGAGGAGCTGCGCAAAAAGCTCTCGAAATCATCGTGTGTCGGATGATCCAAAGTCATCACAAAATCCTCCAACAACAAAGTCCACATCGGAAAGCAAACCTGGACCGCGCACTGCTCCACCCCCGCCCCCGGACAGTGCCTCGGACCGCTCGAGCTATCAAAGATGCATGCTACGCTCTACCAGCTAAGTGTCGGCACCGGGGTCAAGCGGGACACGCCGGCCGTTTCGGCCGGTGGTCTCAACCGGACGCCGGGCGGTCCGCCAGCCGCTCCAGGCGGAAGCCGAGGCCCTGGATCAGCTCCAGCGCCCGCTTCTCGTGGTCGGCCAGGCTGCGCAGCCGGATCAGCGCGGCCAGCGCCTCGCGGTCGACGCCGAGGGAACGGAAGATCGGCACCGTCTCCGTGATGGTCCGCTCCAGCTCCGGCGCCGCGCCCAGCCGGACGTAGATCCCCGCGAGGTCGAGCGAGACCACGGCCGCCTCGTAGAACAGGTCGCGCTCCGCGAAGCCCTGGAGAGCCTGGCGCAACGCCGCCTCGGCGGCGCGCAGATGTCCGAGGTCGCGCAAGAGCTGTCCCTGCTGCCAGTCGGCGCGCAGCACGATCAGCGGGTCGCGGAGGTCGCTGTAGAGGTCGCGCAGATCCGTGTAGATCGACAGCGCCTGCTGGGGCTGTCCGAGATCGATGTAGCAGCGGACGAGGTTGTGGCAGGCGGCGAGCAGGAGATGCGGATCGTGCTCCGCGTCGATCCACGGCAACGCCCGGTTGAGAAGGCGTATCGCGGTGTCGACGTCGGAGGCATAGATCAGAGCGATCGCCCGGTGCACCATGGTGCGGGCGAGGGAGCTGCGGTCGTCGAGCTCCCGGTAGAAGCGTCCCGCCTCCTCGGCGAGATCGACCGCCTCGTCGAAACGCCGTTCGAAGATGCGCAAGGAGGTCGTCTGCTCGAGCAGACAGGCATGCAGCTTGGGATCGCCGGTCCCCTGCTCGCGGAAGTGATGCGCGTTGGCCATGGCTTCCCGGGCTTCACGCAGGCGGCCGGCGACGCGCAGGGAGTTGCCGTACTGCCGCCAGCTCTGGGCGAGGAGATCGGCCAGCCGCGGACCGCTGCCGGCTTCCGCCGCCGTGCACCCTTCGGCGGCCAGGCGGGCGAGATGGGCGAAATGGAGCATCCGCACCGGGCAGCCGTAGCGGCTGGCCTGGCTTTCTTCCATGAATTTGTAGACCAGGAGCGGATGCGCGAAACGGTGGTCGTTGGCGACGCGCTGGAGCTGCTCGGCCTCGCGTATCCCGACCAGCTCGGCCAGAAGCTGCTCCGGCGGGGTCAGTGGCGGCTGGCCCTCGGCGAGGAAATCGGCGAGCCTCTTCTCGGCCGCGGTGAACGCCCCCGCGTAGTCGTAGCGGCCGGGATCCCGCGCCGCGCCGGCGTTGCGCACGAGCTGGAGGCAGATGGGGCACTCGGCGAGGATGTGGCGGGTGAGGCTCGCCGACTTTTCGTTGTGACGGGAGCGGAAGCCGTCAAGCAGGAGGCTTTCGAGATCGTCGGGAGTCAAGTGTTCGAGCATCTCGAGTCTCCGGGCTGCAAAGAGGGGCGGCTGGCGCCGCCCCTCGGGATCCGCGGTTCAGATCAGGCTCGTATCAGATACCGCCGCAACGCGTGCCGCCCTGAGGATCGATGCAAGAGCCTGTGCTGGGCTGGGCGATACCGAGGTCTGTGCTGCTGAAGGTAGCAGCCGCGGTGGCCTGCTGCATCGTCCCATGGCCCTGCGTCGGCACCAGCGAGAAGATCCAGGAGAGCGCGGCCTGGAACCAGGACGAATCCAGGTGGGCCGGCGCCTTCCCTTCCAACGGGCGCGCATGGGCGGCGGGGACGGAGAGAACGGTCAGGCTGAGGACGACGGCGGCGACGGCGAACAGACGGATAGGAAAACGAAACATGGCACATCCCTCCTTCATTAGAAGCGGCCGACGCTCGCCGGAATGGCTCACGCTGCCGCGAAGTCACAACATCAAAAAAAGCTACATACCTTTGGCTCGCTAGTGAAGTGCGGCGAGGCGGGGAAACCGTGACACATCCGCGACACGAACGACAAAGGCCGGACACCCAGGATGGTACGCCCGGAGAGGCGGAATTAAAAATAGATACATTGCAATACAGGCGACGAAGAAAGAGCGGGAAATCTGCGGCTGCGGCGGCGATCTCTCGCCGCCGCGGGGTCGATCAACAGGAAGGGAAGGGAGAGGAGGCTAGGCGCTCTCTGCGTTGCGCGCGAGGGCGGAGAGACGCGCGTCGATCGCGCGGATCAGGTCGAGGGCACGCTGCTCCTGGCCGGCTGCCTGCTGGAGCTGGAGCAGCAAGGCGATCGCTTCCCTGCCCACGTGAAGGGCGCGGAAGATGGGCACGGCCTCGGCGACCGTGCGCCTGAGGTCCTCCACCTTGCCCGCCTGCACATATACCGAGGCGAGATCGAGCGAGACGAGCGCCACCTCGATGGCGATGCCGCGTTCCAGGAAGCCCTTGCGCACCTCGTTGAGCGCCGCTTCCGCGGCGCCCAGATGGCCGAGGTCGCGCAGGAGCTGTCCTTCCTGCCAGCGGGCCCTCAACTGGATCGTGGTGTTGGCTTCGAGCTCCTGATAGAGCCCGCGCGCCTCGAAATAGAGCGCCAGTGCCTGCTCGGGACGGTCGAGATCGATGTAGCCGCGCATCAGGTTGTGGCAAGCGGCCAGGAGGAGATGCGGGCTCTGCTCCGGAGCGATGCAGGGGATGGCCCGGTTCAGCGTCCGGATCGCGCTCTCCGTCTCGCCGGCATAGAGCGCGGCGATGGCTCTCTGCACCATTGTGCTGGCAAGGTTGTGGGTCTCGCCGAGCTCCGCGTAGATCGCCCCTGCTTCCTTGTCCAGCTCGATGGCTTTCTCGAAGTGTCCCTGCAGCGTCCGCAGGGAGGCCCATTGCTCGAGCAGCCTGGCGCGCAGCGGCGGATCGCCGGTGCCGGCAGCGAGAAAACGTTGCGCCCGGGCCAGCGCTTCCTCTGCCGCGGCAAGCTCGCCGTTTACGCGGAGAGCATTGCCGTAGCTTCCCCACGCCCGGGCGCGCAGATCGGCGAGCCGCTCCGGGCTTCCCGCCGCCTCTTCCCTGCAGGCCTCCGCGGCGGACCGCGCCAGGCGGGCGAGGCGGAGCATGATCCGCGGTTCTTCATAGCGGGCGGCGTGGCTGTTTTCGATCAGCCGTTGCACCATCGCGGGATGGGCAAAATCCTCCTCCTGCGCCACCCGGCGCCCCTGCTCCTCCTCCGGGGCCGCCAGGAGATCCGCCAGAAGCTCCTCCACCGGCCGCCGCGGCGCGGGCTCCGGCGCGAAGAAGGCGGAGAGAGAGCGCGCCGCGCCGGCGAAAGCGCTCTCGTAGTCATAGCCCTGGAGCATCTCCAGCCGGCCGAGCTCCGCGGGTGGCAGCTCCTGGAGAGGGCGCTGGACGAGCCGGTCGAGACGGCTCTCCTCCCAACCCGCCATACGCAACTGCTCCCGGCAGACGGAACAGCCTGCCAGGAAATGACGAATCACCTGTGTGTCGCGGCCAGGACGCCCCTTTTGCAGACCACTCTGCAAGAGGATCGCGAAGTCCTGGACTTTGGGATGCTGTGTCGACATCCTGCACCTCCGGACGTTCTCTTATTCCTGTGACCGCCCAAGCATCTCACATCCCGCCTGAGCAGCAAGAGGGGGATGACACGTCCCGTCATCCCCCTCGGGAGTTGCTCACCTCAAGAGCAGAGCGGCACTCCCATCGGATCGATGCACGAGCCGGTCGCCCCGCTGATCAGGGTGGGGGTGGGCTTCTCTCCGCCTGTCAGGCGGATCAGCCAGGCGACCGCGGCTTCGAGCCAGCCGCCGTCAGATTCCGCGAGAGCTGGAGAATGGGAGCTCAAGGGGCCGGCCTGGGCGACCGGAGCGATGGCCAGGGTAAAGCTGAGGACGACGACCGCGACGACGACAACCCGGAGAAAAGAACGAAACATAAGATAACCTCCCTAAGATATCAACGCAGGCCCTCCATGGCCCCAACGGCCACTTCCGCCTGCGGACCAGCCAGATCAGGAGAAGCTCTCGGCTGTGCCTTCAACTTGACTGCGTTCATGGTGAAGGTGTGGGCTTCCAAGAAAAACGTGACATTCGTGTGATGGATAGGCGCGGATGAGGCTCCGTCGCGGAAAAACGCCACCTCCCGGCACAGGTTTTGTATTCCGGACATGGGGGAGGCCGAAGCGGATGCCGAAGCGGATGCAGGAACCGGACAAGCCGACGCGCGAGAGCCTGTGGCAGGCAGCTCAGGTCTGCACGGCGTGTGAGCTCTACAAAAACGCGACCCAGGCGGTGCTCGGCGAAGGGCCGGCGCCGGCGCCCGCGTTCTTCCTCGGCGAGCAGCCGGGGGACCAGGAGGACCTGGCCGGCCGGCCGTTCGTCGGGCCGGCCGGCCAGATCCTTGACGAAGCGCTGGCTGCCGCGGGCATCCCGCGCGGCGAGGTCTACGTCACCAACGCCGTGAAGCATTTCAAGTGGGAATTGCGGGGCAAGAGGCGGATTCACCAGAAACCGGCGCTCGGCGAGGTCAAGGCCTGCCGGCCGTGGCTTGAGGCGGAGCTCGCGATCGTCAAGCCGCGGATCATCGTCTGCCTCGGTGCGACGGCGGCGCAGGCGCTGATAGGACCGGCGTTCCGCGTCACCCGCGACCATGGCCGGTTCTTCGAGACGGAATGGGCGTCCTGGCTCACCGCGACCCTCCATCCCTCCGCCGTCCTCCGCATGCCCGACCGCGAGCTGCGCGCGGAGGCCCGCGCGCAGCTCGTCGAAGATCTGCGCAAGGTGGCGGCGAAGCTGGCGATCTAGCAGCGGCGATGCGATGATCCGCCCTGATCTCAACGGGAGGATCTCATCGTGGCGATTCGGGAAGGTGCCTGGGACTGTCCCTCGTGTGGCCGGAAGCGGAACCGTGGACCGGCGAAGTTCTGCGGCGGCTGCGGCGCGCCGCGCGGCGCGGACGTCAAATTCTATCTGCCCGACGACGCGCGGGTCGTCACCGCGGCGGACGAGCTGGCGAAAGCGCAGGCCGGGCCGGACTGGACCTGCGCCTACTGCCAGGGCGACAACCCGGCGGACGCCGGCTTCTGCTCCGGCTGCGGCGCCACGAAGGACGGCAAGCCGCGGCCGGTGATTTCGGTCGTCTCATCGGGGGACGCGGCACCCCCTCCGCTGCCTCTGGCCTCTCCGAAAGGAGAGAAGATAGCGAAGGGGTGCGGGATCGGCTGCCTGTCCCTCCTCGCCCTGATGGCCGTCTTCTGGTTCCTCGGCCGGCCGAAAGAGGCCGAGCTGACCGTCGCGGGCGGCCGCTGGGAGCGGGCGATCGGGATCGAGGCGATGAAGACGGTGGAGGAGGAGGCCTGGGAGGGAGAGGTGCCCTCCGGCGCCCGCGTTCTCTCGACGCGCCAAGAGGTCCATCACCAGGACAAGATCCGGACCGGCACCCAGAGGAAGACGCGCACGGTCAGCGAGGAGGTCCGGACCGGCACCGAACGCGTCAAGGTGGGCACCAAGGATCTCGGCAACGGCTATTTCGAGGACGAATACGAAGACCGGCCGGTCTACCAGAGCCGCAGCCACGAAGAGACCTATGAAGAGCCGGTCTACCGCGAGCAACCGGTCTATGCGAACAAGATCCGCTATGAGATCGACCGCTGGGAGCCGGTGCGGCAAGCGAAGATCTCCCGCCAGGACCGGTCGCCGGTGTGGCCCGAGCTGCCGGAGGGAGCGCTCGGCCCGGGGGAGCGCGCGGGTGCCCGCCGCGAGTCTTACGAGGTGACCTTCCGCGGCAAGGACGGGAAAGCCCATCTCTGGAAAGCGCCGAGCGAGGCGGAGTGGAAACGGCTGGAGCCGGGGCGGTCGTACCGGGTGAAGCTCTGGGCGGACGGCCGGGTCGAGCCCTTGATGGGAACGCCTTGAGCGGTTTTTTTATAGCAAGGTTTTTCACGCGCGCCGCTCTCCAGCCGGGACCGGACCGATGACGCCGGTCTCTTTTGTTATCGCTCTACGAAATACCCGTGTCCTCGAACCGTAATCGCCCCAACATTAGCCAGCGTTAAAAGAGCGCAGACCCCTGCAATTCCGGGCTTCGTTCCGGTACGATAGCGCGCATTGAACGGAGGTTCACTCTCATGAGTGACGTGGTCCAGAAAGTCTGGGGATTTTGCCACACGCTTCGCCACGACGGCATCGACTACGGGGACTACATCGAGCAGATCACCTATCTGCTTTTTCTCAAGATGGCGGACGAGCGGTCGATCGACCTCTCCGGCATCCGCACCGAGGAGGAGACGGCCGTCGACTGCTCGTGGCCGGAGCTCTCGCGGCGCACGGGTCCGGCTCTGGTGAGCCATTACGACGCGGTGCTCAAAGCCCTCGGGCAGCAGGAGGGGCTCCTCGGCGACATCTTCGCCGACGCCGGCTCGCGCTTCAACAAAGCGGTGAATCTCCAGCGCATGATCGGCCTGATCGACGAGACCGAGTGGACGGCCCTCGACGTCGACGTCAAGGCGGCCGTCTTCGAGGGGCTGCTCGAGAAAGCCGCGGACGAAGGCAAGAAAGGGGCCGGGCAGTACTTCACGCCGCGCCTCCTCATCCAGACCATCGTGCGCTGCGTGCGGCCCGATCCGCGCGCGCACCCGGAATTCACCGTCTGCGATCCGGCCTGCGGCACCGGCGGCTTTCTCGTCGGCGCTTCGGAGTGGTTCACCCACGCCAGCCGCAACGATCCGCCGGATGCGGCGCTGGCGCGGCGTGTGCGCCGCGGCACGTATTGCGGCCAGGAGCTGGTGCAGCGTCCGCGGCGTCTCGCCCTGATGAATCTCTATCTGCACGGCCTGGAGCCGGAGATCCGGCTCGGCGATTCGATCTACGCGCCGCACGACGGCCGCTGTTTCGACGTCGTGCTGACCAATCCCCCCTTCGGCAGCAAGGGCGCCAATCAGGTGCCCGGGCGGGATGACATGCCGATTCTTACGTCGAACAAACAGCTCAATTTTCTGCAACATATCCTCACCATCCTCAAACCTGGCGGACGGGCCGCGGTCGTCGTGCCGGACAACTGCCTGTTCGCCGATCAGGCGGGCGAAGTTTTCAAAATTCTCACCCACACCTGCGACCTGCACAGCGTGCTCCGCGTCCCCAACGGCACCTTCACGCCGTACAGTGCCGGCACGAAGACGAACGTGGTGTTTTTCACCAAGGGGCGGCCGACGGAGACGGTCTGGGTTTATGATGCGCGCACCAATGTGCCGCGCATCACCAAGAAGGACCGGCCGCTGAGCCATTCTCACTTCGCCGCTTTCGAAGCCTGCTACAACCAGGAGCGCCGCGCCGCCAACGCCTCGCTGGAGGACCGCTGGCGGTCGTTCCCCATCGCCGAGGTGCGCGCCCGCGAATTCAAGATCGACAGTCTCAAATGGTTGAAGGATCAGTCGCTCGACGGCGACGAGCTCCCCGAGCCCGAGGAGCTGGCCACCGATGCCATCTCCGAGCTCGAAGGAGCGGTGGACGAGCTGTCCGCCATCATCGAGCTGCTGGCCGGCGATCTGGTGCCGCGGCGGCCCCGCGCGCTGAGGGAAGCCTGAGTGACCGTCTTCTCTGAGCGGCCACAACCGAGCCTCGCCCGGGATGGCCATGTCCTGCCCGAGGGCTGGGCGGACCTTTTTCTGGACGACATGGTGGTGCACGCCATCGGCGGCGAGTGGGGAGAGGCGGCGGAGGCTCCGGGGCTGGTCAAGGTGAGCGTGATCCGCGGCACCGAGTTCCGGAGCTGGGCGCGCGACCGCGGGGCCACGGCGGCGGAGCGCTGGATCCGCCGCTCGCGCCTCGGCCGCCGGCTGCTGCGGGAGGGCGACATCATCGTCGAGATCTCCGGCGGCGGACCCGATCAGCCGGTCGGGCGCACGCTGCGTATCGACGGCGAGGCGCTCCGGCGCGCCAGGAACCCGCTCGTCTGCGCCAACTTCTGCCGCCTGATGCGGCTCCATCCGGCGGTCGATCCCGCCTTCGTGCAGCTCGCTCTGCACGAGAAGTATCTGCGCGGTGACATCTCGGACTACCAGACGCAGACGACCAATCTGCGCAATCTGAATTTCGATGATTTCCGCACCGGGACCGTGATCCGCCTGGCGCCGTTGGCCGAGCAGAAAAGGATCGTGGCGCGGGTCGAGGAGCTGCTGGCCGCGGTGCAGGGCGTGCGCGACCGGCTGATCCGGACGCGTGCCTTCGTCAAGCGGCTGCGCCAGGCCGTCTTCGCCGCCGCCGCCGCGGGCCGGCTGACGGAAGACTGGCGTGCTCAGAAAATCGTTCCATTCGCCGCCGGGTTGGAGAGGGCCTTCGCCGCGCGGCGGGAAGAGTGGGCGGCCGAGGTGCAGGCCGCCGAGGCCGCGAAGCGCCGGCCGCCGAAGCGCCCCGCCCGCCTCGACCCCGGCGCCTGGCTGGCGCCGGACCCGCTGCCGCTGCCCGAGGTGCCGGAGGGCTGGTCGCTGGTGGCTCTCCAGGACGTCCTCCACGGCATCCAGTACGGGACCTCGGTGCGCGCGGTGAAAAATCTGAAGAGCGGCGTGCCGGTGTTGCGCATGGGCAACATTCAGGACGGCGCCATCGATCTGTCGGATTTGAAAATGATCGATCGGCAGGCGGAGAACATTCCGGCCTTCCGGTTGGAGCGCGGCGATATCCTGTTCAATCGCACGAACAGCCCTGAGCTGGTGGGCAAGGCGGCGGTTTTCGATGACGATCTCGAAGCGGTGTTCGCCTCCTACCTGGTGCGCCTCCGCTGCGACGAGAGTCTGGTGTCGAGCCGCTACGTCTGTGCCTGGATCAACTCGCCGTGGGGCCGGCAGTGGGCGCGGGCGGTGCGCACGGACTGCGTGAGCCAGTCGAACATCAACGCCTCGAAGCTGCTCACCATGCCGCTGCCGGCGCCGCCTCTCGCCGAGCAGGAGGAGATCGTCCGCCGCATGGAGGCGCTGCTCGATCTTGCCGGTGCCATCGAGAGGCGGGTGGAGACGGCCTGGGCGCGGGTGGAGAAGCTACCGCGGACGATCCTGGAGAGGGCGTTCCGCGGCGAGCTGGTGCCCACCGAGGCGGACCTCGCGCGCTACGAGGGACGGGAGCACGAGCCCGCGGCGCTCCTCGTCGCGAAGATCCTCGCGGATCGCGAGGAGGAGCGCCGGCCGCGCCTGGAGGCCCTGCCGCGCCAGATGGGGCCGCGCCCCTCGGGGCCGCGCTTGGCCGGCCGGACGGCGGGAAGCCTCGGCGATCCTGGAGACGCTCCTCCGGGCTCGCCGGAAGAGACCCTCGCCGCCTTCCGTCAGGCCTGCTGGGGGGCGGAGGCGATGACCTCGGCGGAGCTGCTGCGCAAGGTGGAGCTGCGGCTGGCGGGCTCGCTTCACCCGCACCGCGCCCGGCTCGACGCCTGGCTCGAAGAATCTCTGGAGGTCGCCGTCGAGCGCCGCATCATCCTTCCCGCCGGCGGCCTCTTCCTGGGCGCGACGCCGAAATTCGCCCGTTACGACGACGATTTTCTCCTCGGCGTGATCGCCGGCCTGCTGGCCGGCGGCCTGGAGAGTGACCCGCGGACGCTGAGCCGGGCGGTGGCCATCCATCTCGGCTACAGCCAGGTCACGGCGGCGATGCGCGACCGCATGGAGGAGGTTTTCGCGGCAGGTCTGCGCGACGGCCGCCTCGCCGTGCGCGGCGGCCGGATCTACGTGCCGGATTAGAAGCAGACCGTCAGAAGACGATCCGCCGGTAGCGGGCTTCCAGAAAGGAGTAGGCACCGTACGCCACCAGGCCGAGGGCGACCGCGCCGAGCAGCCAGGGACCGTGCGGTTGCGACGCCAGAGTCTCCAGGGCGCCGCGCAAGCCGCGGGCCTGGCTCGCGTCGTAGCGCCAGGCGGCGCGCACCAGGAAGCTGCCGGTGAGGAGGAAGACGACACCGCGGGCGGCGAGGCCGAGCTGCCCCGTGCGCAAGGCGAGCCGCCGCTCGGTCGCGTCCATCTGCCCGAGATTCAGCTTCTTTTCGAACGACCGCTTCCAGGCGCGGTAGAGCTGCTGGAGCCCGCCGGCGATGACGGCGAGCCCGGCGAGGGCCACCAGCCAGCGGCCGAACGGCTTGTCCAGGACGGTGGCGGTGATTTTTTCATTGCCTCCACCCAGACCTTTCGCCGCGCTATGGCCGGTCAGGATCCGGAAAGCCGCCCAGGCGAGGCCGGAATAGATGATCCCGCTGCCCAGCATGACGCCGCGCAGGAAGAGCCCCTTGGCATCGCTCCCCTTGTGCTCGGGATCGAGGAAAGCCTGGGCGTAGCGCCAGAGCGCGTAGCCGGCGAGACCGATCGCCACCAGGGCGAGCAGAGGCCGGCTCTGCTCCGCGATCTTCTGGAGCGCTCCCCGTGTGTCCGTCGTCGCTCCGCGGCCGAAAAACGCCGTCTGCACGGCCAGCACGCCGACGACCGCATAGACCACGCCGCGCGCCGCAAGGCCGAAGCGCGCCAGCCGTTCGACCCAGGGATTGCGCGCCGCCTGGCGGACGGCCTGCTCCGCCTGGTTTCCCGCCTGCTCGAAGGTGCTCGGCCTCCGTGTCACTGTCGTCGTCGCCATGCCCGCCTGCCTTTCCGCGGTCCTCAACCGCTGGGAACGGACAAAGCAAGGCGCGTACCAGGCCGCTCAAGCGCCGGGTTTCTTGCCGAACCGCTGCAGAATCCAGCGGGTCACCAGATCGAGCACGGCGGGGGACATCGTCTCCTCGATCTGCGCGTACTCCGTGGTGCTCCCCGTCGTCGCCGTCTGGAACAGGTGGTTCAGCCCGGGCATGCGGCGGACGGTGACGTCCGGATTCTTGCCTTCGCGGAGCGCCCGCTCGATGGCGGGCAGGTTCTGGTCCACCAGCACCTGTTTGTCCAGCTCGCCGTTGACCGCCAGCACCGGCACCCGCACCTTGCGCAGGGCCGGGCGAGGGTCATAGTCGAGGAAAAAGCGAGCCCAGGGATTGGAGAAGAATTTCATCTGCTGGGCGATAAAAGCCTCCATGCCTCCGACGGCCGCGAGGTCCTGCGGGCTGACGGCGTCCGGATGATCCTGGATGAGCTTCGTGAGCTTGGTCCGCAGAGCGTCGTCGTCCTTCTCCGCACGCACCAGGCCGACCGCCGCGCGGGTGAGCTCGCCTTCCTTGCGGGCCTGGACGGCGGACATGCCGCCGGCCAGGTTGAGCGCTTCGACCTGAGCGGGAAGGAGCTCGAAGCCCGGCACTCCCGATCCGGCGAACAGGATGATGAAGGCCACGTCCGTGGAGCGGCTGGCCGCGAGGGGGGCGATGAGGCCGCCCTCGCTGTGCCCGAGGAGGCCGATGCGGTCCTTGGCGATCCTGGCGTGGCCCTTGAGGAACCGCACGCCGGCGAGCGCGTCCTCGGCGAAATCGGCGGAGGTCGCGTTCGAATCGCCGGTCGAGCCGGCGACGCCGCGGTCGTCCACCCGCAGCACCGCGATGCCGGCCCGGGTCAAATGGTCGGCCAGGACCAGGAAGGGCTTGTGGCCCAGGAGCTCCTCGTTGCGGTTCTGCGCGCCGCTGCCGGTGATCAGCAGAACCGCGGGGAACGGTCCGGAGCCCGGCGGCAGCGTCAGCGTTCCGGCGAGCCGGACGCCGCCGTTCTGGTACGTCACCTCTTCCTCTGGGTAGGGGAAGGGCGGCTGGGGCTCCTGTGGCCGGCGTGGCGGCTTGACCGCATCGCGGCCGAGGTGGAAGGGGAGGGAAGCCTGCCCCTGGGTGAAGGTGCCCCGGATCGCGCCGTTTTTCGCTTCACCGTCGAAGGTCGGGTCCCCGGGGACGCCAGCGATCGAGAACCGCGCATGATCTCCGTCCACCGTGATCTTGTCGAGAGGCAGCCCCTTGGCTCCCTGCTGCGGGATGTCGATCGATCCCTTCCAGCCTCCCTCGGCAGGGGTCAGATCCATCATCACCTGAAGCTCGCCGGTGGGGATCTGGATGGCACCTTCCCAGTGGCCCGCGAACGGGCTGGGAGCGGCGGGAGCAGCCGTCTGTGCGCCGGCAACAGGAGACAACAAGACGACGAGAGAGACGATGAGAATCAGGCAGCGATGAGCCTGGCGGCGGTCGAGCATGGATTCCTCCCTCCAGCGAGCGTCAGGCGCGGGCTACGCCTGTGTTCGCTTCGCTGAGCGCGTGGAGAAGGAACTCCTGGAGATCGGAGATGGGCTTCACGCGGCGAAGCTCCTCGATATCGTTCGGTGCCAGTGCGCTCAGCAGTTGAGGCACACTCTTGATGGTCTCGTGACTACCGAGCAGCCGGCTGAGCGCATCCTTCGGCCGGGCCTCTGCCATGATCGAGAGCGTTTCCGGGATGTCGATCTTCAAAACGCGGTCGAGCAGTCGGGGCACCTGGAAGTAGATCTCCTCCATCTCTGGAACGGCCAGGAAGACCTCGGCGGGAGTGCCCACCGAAACGCTCTGTAGAAGCTCGCGCAGTCCGAGAGAGCGCTCCCTGACGAGGTCCGGAGAGATGCTGTTCGCATCGACCACCAAGGCGACGGGGACCCTTCTCAAGGCGATGAGGGAGCGAGCCATGGATGTGGCGCCGGACACACCGCTCGCGGTGACGATCGTCACATCCTCGGACAGCTCCTTGGGAAGGAGGAGCTCCAGGAGCTCTCGATCCAGATCTTCTTCCGTGACGATGTAGGCTTTCATGGCGTCTCCCCCAGTCGAATATGATAATCCGCCAGACCCTCTTCGATGCGAGCTCGGTACTTCTGGAGGAGGCCCTTGCCGATGGCTCGGCGCTCCAGGGCGAACTCCAGCTCATCGCCGCGCCAGAGAAGAATCGACTGCGGCGACAGGAACTGAGCCAGGACCAAGGCAGGCTCCGTGAAGCCGCTACGACTGAAGACGATGCCCAAGGTCTCGGCTGGCCGGCGCTGAAGCTGTGCTCTGAGCTTGGCGATTGGGCCGAAGTCGACCGGATCGACCGTGTCCTTGCTCTCCACCAGGCATTTCAACCCTCCCCAGTACACGGCGCCGTCGATCTGCTCGACCTCTTCTCCAAAGAGGCGGGCTGTGTAGGGGTATTTTACGTCAGCTCCGTCAAGCTCGAAGGCGCGCAAAACCAGGTACTCAAAAGCTCGCCCCGGATCCCAGCCTGGAGTATCTCGCTCACCAATTCTCTCCCAGAGCCGCGAGAGCTCGTCCCACCCCATGTCACCGATTTTCGCCTGATACTCCGCCGCGTTCGGCATCCGCTCTCCTTGCCTGAACGAAAGAGCTCTGTTCTCGGATAGGAAGACAAGCTATCCGCTCGGCGCGACGGCGTCAAGGCTAGTCGCTACCGATTTACCCGATCCGGCCCGTCTTCCGCAACCGGTCGAGGTGGGCGAGGATCTGCCGCTCGGCGAGGGGGTGGGCCTCCTTCGGCACGTCGTCGTAGACGGTGGCCAGCATCTCGCCGGAGGTGCGCAGGCCCTGGTTCCAGGCGGCGAGCACCCGCTCCTCCCGCCAGAGGCGGTGCTCGATGTACTCGCGGAGCTTGGCGACGGCGTTCTTGATGGCCGGGCCGTGCCCCGGGAAGAGGGTGCGCGGATTGAGGGTGGCCAGCTTGTCGAGAGAGGCGAGATAGTTGTCCATGTCGCCTTCGGGCGGATCGACCACGATGGTGCCGAGGCCGGCGACGAGGTCGCCCATCAGGGCCGAGCCGTGGGTCTCGTCGACGAAGCAGAGGTGGCCGCGGGCGTGGCCGGGCGTGTGGACCACGCGGACCGGGAAGGGCGGATCGCCCGCCAGTTTGCCCGCCAGAACGACGCGCTGGCCGTCGGCGAGCGTGCCGTCCACCACGATGCGGCCGGCGAGGCGCTCGGCGGTGGCGGGGTGCGCGAGGACGGGGACGCCGAGGAAACGCCGGAGACGCTCGACGCCGCCGATGTGGTCCGGGTGATGGTGGGTGAGCCAGATGGCGGTCACCCGCCGGCCCAGTCGATCCTGGGCCGCGGTCAGGGCGCGCTCCAGGCGCTCGTTTTCTTCGTCGAGCGGCGAGCCGGGATCGACGAGCACCGTCTCGCCCGTGCCCAGCAGGTAGGCATTGGTGGTGAGGGCGGGCGGCAGGGTGTGGGTCGCCAGGGGAAACATCAGGACGCCCGGACGCATCTCGATCCGCCGCAGCGGCCCGAGGTTGGTCTCCCCGGGATCGCGCAGGCGGCCGAGGCCGGCGGCCGGTCCGTCCTCGGCCAGGACCTGCAGGATGTGGAGGATCGGCGGCGCGGCGAGCGCCTCCTCGCGGCACTGCGCCAGGGCGGCGGCGGGGTCGATCCAGCCGCCCTCGGCGAGCTCGCCCGGGATCACCTCCGGCTGCATCGCTTCGGTGCGCGGCCATTCGAGGAGGAAGAAGCGGTTGTCGAAGCGGACCGGCGCGAAGGGCGGGGTCACCCAGCGGCCGGCCCAGGCCAGGCGCGACGCCTCGAGAGTCGCGCCGAGGCCGGCCAGGATCTCGGAGAAGCTCTTTTCCTTGGTGAGAAGGGCGCGCTGCGCCTCGCTCAGCTCTGACGGGTCCGGAGCCTTGGAGAAGGAGGCGAGCAGGACGCCGCTCTCCTCGAACAGCTCGCGCAGGGCGCAGGTGGCGAGCCCGGGGAGCAGATCAGGGCCGGGATCTTCAACGAGCGACTCCGGAAAGCCGAGCGCCGGTGGCCCCTCTCCGGCTCCGGCCGGCGTTCCCGTGACCGGCACGGCGGCATCGGCACGCGACAGCCCGCCTCCCGGGAAAGCGTGCCAGCCGCCCATGAAGGGGAGCTCTTCGGCCCGCCGCACCCACCAGACCTCGATTCCCCTGTTCCTGTCGTCATTTCGAAACCGCCACGGGATCACCGCCGCCGAGGGGCGTGCCGGAGGCAGCCGCGAGCCCTTTGCATCGCCCAGACTTTGCAGCACCTGCTCATAAAGACTTTGCCCGATCTTCGCGCTCATCGGTTCGGCTTATATCACCGCTGTCCCCTTTTTCGCCTCTGGGGAGACTCTTATAGGGGCCATGCGGCAGGTCGCATGGGCACGTTCGTCAGGAAAAGAATGCACGAGCAACACGCTTCACCGAAAGTAATTCAGCGTTTTCTCCGCTCCGAGCTCTCCAAGGAGGAGTCCTCGGGCCTGGTCCGCCATCTTGTCGCGCGCTGCCCGGAATGCCTGAGCGCCGCCGGCCGGCTTGGCCGCGTCTGCCGCACCGGTTACGACGCGGCTTTCGCCGCGGTGGAGAGGCAGGTGGACGCCCGGGAGTGGGAGCTGGCGCGGCAGCGCGTGCTCGCTGTCGAGCAGTGGCGGGAGCTGCGGCTCCACCCTTCCCTGCGGCGGCGGTGGCGCATCCAAAACGATCCCCGCTTCGGCACCTGGGGCTTCTGCGAGCGGCTGCTGGAGGAGTGCCTGGCGCTGGGTGGGCGGGATCCCGCCCAGGCGGGCGAGCTCGCCAGTCTGGCCGTGGAGGCGGCGGCGCGCCTGGATGGGGAGCGCTATGGCGCCGAGCGCGTCGCCGATCTCCAGGCCTTTGCCTGGGGCGTCCTCGGCGAGGCGCACCGTCTTCAGCTCGACCTCTCCGCCGCCGGCGCCGCCCTGGCCAGCGCCCGGGCAGCCTGCGGAAAGGGAACGGGAAACTCCCTGGAAGAAGCCCGTCTGGTGAGCTTCGAGATGTCGCTCGCCAAAGACGAAGGGGAGATCGAAGACGCCGTCGAAGCCCTGGGGTGGGTCGCCCGTGTCTACCGCCGGGCCGGCGAGCGGCTTTGCGAGGGGAGGGCTCTTCTGCTCCAGGCCGAAGCGGCGGGCGAGCTCGATCCCGACCGCGGGCTCGACTTGCTCGACCAGGCCGGGGAGCGGACCGGCCGCGGAGATCCCTGGATCGATCTGTGCGCCCGCCACCACCGGATCTCCTTCCTGGACGCTCTCGGCCGGTCGCGCTACGCCGCCATGCTCCTCGACGGCGCCCGCCGCCTCTACCGGCCCTTCACGGACCTGCGCACCCGCACGTCCCTGCGCTGGCTGGAGGGGCGCCTCGCCCGCTCGCTGGGAGACCTGGAGACGGCGGAGGCCGCCTTTGAAGAGGTCCTGCCGGTCTTCACGGAACGCGGTCTCCGCTTCCAGCTCCGCCGGCTCTCTCTCGATCTGGCGCCGGTCTACATGCAGCGAGGGAAGACAGCCAAGGCCCTCGACCTGGCCTTCGGAAGGTTTGAAGCCATCGAAGCCATCGAGACCGAGCCGGCGGAAGTCTTGGCGGTCCGGTGACGTTAGAATGATGGGATGCGACAGGAGCGTGACATGAAACCGCCCGAAACCATCCGGTTGACCCCCGGCAAACGGGTCCTCTTCCTCACCAAGGACCCGGAGCTGATCCGCCGCCAGCTCCGGGGAGAGCTGGACCTCCGCATGGAGGATCTGACGGTCGACGATCTGCTCGACGACATCAACACGGACGCCATGACCCCGGCCTGGGTCTGCTTCAGCCACCGGCCGGAGGACATCGCCCGCGACGCCTACGCCGGCCTGATCGTGGACGGCGCCCGTCTGTTCGAGCGCGACGCGCTGATCGACGGCAATTTCGAGGTGATCGTCTCGGGCTACCGCAAAGGGGTGGGCAGCTCGCGGGAGACCGCGGTGCAGGCGGAGAAGTGGTCGGGCATCCGCATCGCCGTCGCCGCCTCCTTCGCCCCCATCCACGCGCGCAACAACATCAGCCAGGGCGTGCTGATGGCCGACCACGAGCAGCTCATGCGCCTGCAGGCGGGAGGCGGGATCTCTCTCGCCGAGCTCTGCGAGGGCTGGGACCCCATCACCCAGCTCGTCGTTCGCCACGGCGGCCTCTTCCCCTTCTCGAAGGCGCTCGCCGCCGGCGCGGTGGATCTGCCGCGCCCGGACACCGGCCCGCGGCCCATGACCATGGCTGAGAAGATCCTGGCCCGGCATCTTCTTGGGGACGTCCCCCGGTACGTGAAGCCGGGCGACGCCGTGGTGGTCGGGGTGGACGGCGGCTACACCCACGAGTTCACCACCGCGCAGGTCCACTACTTCCTGGAGCAGGAGTACGGGGCGGACTACCAGGTGAAGAACCCCGGTAAATTCGCCGTTTTCGAGGACCATCTCATCTACGCCGACGAGGTGCCCAAGATGCGTGCCTTCGGCGGCAAGATCGAGACCCTGCGGCAGCTCCAGCGCGAGTTCCAGCGCCATACCGGCGTGCGCGACTTCTCGGCCAAAGACGGCATCTCGCCGGGCATCTGCCACGAGGTCGCCCGCGAGCACATCATCGATCCGGGCGACTTCATCCAGGCCACCGACAGCCACACCTGCATGGGCGGCGTCAACAACGCGCTGACCTGGGGCGTCGGCGCCACCGAATACGCCGACCTGGTCCACCAGGGCTTCACGCAGATCGAGGTCCCCGAGTCGATCCGCTTCGAGCTGACCGGCAAGCTCGGGCCGGGGGTCACCGCCAAGGACCTGATGCTCTACATCCTCCTCGAATACGCCCGCCCGCAGCTCACCTTGGACCGGGTCATGGAATTCACCGGCCCCGGCGTCGCCACGCTCTCGATGGACGAGCGCGCCACGCTCACCAACATGGCCACCGAGTGCTCGGCGAAGACCGCCATCGTCATCGCCGACGACGAGACCTTCCGCTGGCTCGCCGAGTGGCGGCCGGGGATCGACGTCGAGGCCCTGCGCGCGCGCGCCGTGGCGCCGGACCCGGACGCCGAGTATGCCGGCGGCGTGCACACCATCGACCTGTCGGTGCTGCGGCCGATGGTGGCCCATCCGGGAGACCCCGACCACGGCATTCCCTCCGACCCGACCAACGGCGCCTGGGTGGCGGAGATCGGCGACGTGCGGATCGACATCGCCTATGGCGGGAGCTGCACGGCGGGGAAGATCGACGACCTCATCTTCTATCACCAGGTCGTCAAAGAGGCCGTGGACGCCGGCCTCAAGGTGGCCGACGGCGTGAAGTTCCTGATCCAGTGCGGCTCGATGGCGGTGGAGAGCTTCGTGCGGAAGAACGGGCTTGCCGAGACCTTCGAGCGGGCGGGAGTGACGCTCATCCATCCCGGCTGCGGCGCCTGCATCGGCTGCGGTCCCGGCGTCTCGGAGAGCACCGACCAGGTGACCGTCAGCGCCATCAATCGCAACTACAAGGGACGCTCCGGCCCCGGCAAGCTCTGGCTCGCCTCGCCGCTGACCGTGGCCGCTTCCGCCTTCACCGGCCGGATCACCGCCTACACGCCCGGCATGTTTCAGACGATGAAGAAGCCGGCGCCCGAGCTGGCGCCGGCTTGAGCGAACGCGGGAGGCGCCTCAGAATTTTCGCCGCATCGAAAACGCCCAGACTTTGTCGCGGGCGCTGTAGGAGCCTTTCACGCCTGGATTGAAAGGCTCCGCGATACCGGTCCGCTGGCTGTCGTGGTCGTGGAGCGAATAGGCGAGGTCGAAAGAGATCCACGGGAAGCTGTAGCTTGCGCCCAGCGCGTAGACCATGGCGTCGCCGCGCGGGAAGTCGGGCACCAGGGTCTTCCCCGGCACCGGAGACGGCTCGTAGGAGACGCCGCCGTAGACGGCGAGGGAGTCGGTGATGTCGCCCTCCACGCCCAGGCGCAGATTGTAGGTGTCCTTCCAGTCGCGCCGGGTGACCACGGTTCCCTCCTGCGGGACCGGTTGCGGGTTGAAGGTGACCGCCGTGTCGTTCAGGCTCGACCAGCTCTGCCAGGCGACGTCGAATTCGACCCGCAGCTCCGGGTAGGGAGCCACCCAGATGCCGGTCCGCAGCTCGCGGGGGATCTCGAAGGACTGCCGGGCGCCGCCCTTGGCGTAGAGAGCGCGGAGCGACGGCTCGAGAGCCGGCAGCGTGAGATCGCGCAGCTTGTAACTCACGTCGCCGTTCCCCTTGAGCTGCATCGCGCCACGGAGAACGGCGCCGAAGCCCCAGCTCGGATCGGCGTAATGAACGGCGGCGTCCCAGGAGTACCCGTCGACGTCGGCGTCGGCGTTACGCTCGACCTCATAGCTGCCGATCTGGCCGCCGGAAGCCACCTGAAGGCGCCGATTGTCCCCTTGCTGGAGGCTGCCGTAGTCATAGCGCAGGCCGCCGCCCACGCTCCAACCCTCGCCGAGGTCCCAGGCCACCACCGGGTGGAGCTCGAAGACCGTCAGCTCGAGCTGGCGCTTGAGGAAGCGGTTGGGGAAGAGAGCGGGAAACCAGTCGACCTTGTACCAGTACGGCGCGTCGATGCCGACCCCGAAGGCGATGGGATTTTCCTTGGCCTTCCAGGTGAGGTAGACCGCCGGCGGGAAGTCGATGATGTGCTTGGACGAGAAAGAGCCGGTGGTGCTTGCGTAGTCGACGGTCGCATTGCTGAAATCGAGCCCCGCCTGGAGCTGCAATCCCGGGAGCCGGGTGATGGCGGCGGGGTTGTAGGTGAGGGCGGAAGGCTCCGAGGCACGGGCGGTAAAAGCCCCGGCCTGGCCGGTGGCCCGGCCGCCGTGCTGGAAGAGGCCGAATCCGGAAGCGGAGACGAGGCCCGCCTGCAGGAGCCCGGCGAGGACGAACAGCGAGACGACGCGTTGGTGGCGCATGAACCCTCCCTGGAAGTGCGCGGCCCCGGGCGGCTGCCCGGTCACTCCACGGCCCGGATCTCCGGCACGATCCGACCGTCGGCGACGGTGAGGATAGCGAGCGTCAAGGGGAGATGGAAGCGTCTGGGTCCGCAGGAGCCCGGGTTGAGCAAGAGGCAAGAACCCTGCCATTCGATCTCGGGGCGGTGCGAGTGGCCGAAGACCACCAGGCGGAGCCGGGCCGGCCAGGCAGGATTCATGTCCTCCCGCCGGTGCACGATGCCGAACGGCACGCCGTCGAGATCGCCCGCCAGGGTTTCCGGGAGCGCCGCCGCCGTGGCGCCGGCGTCGGTGTTGCCGCGGATCGCGGCCAGCGCCGCCCGCGGCACGGCCTGCCGCAGCCGCTCCAGGATCTCCGGCTCTCCCACGTCGCCCGCGTGCAGGATGTGGTCGCAATCGGCGAGCAGCTCGAGCACCCGCGGCCGGAGGAGATTATGAGTGTCCGAGAGGACGCCGACCCGCATCTGTCCCTTTCCTAGCTTCAGCTCACACCTTATTTATTGAACCCGCGATCCGGAGACTCTGCACGGAATTTGCACCGGCTCCAACCCGCGGAGCGAGTCATGGCTATGCTATCAACACCGGTCATCAGAGGAGTCGAGGACATCGGTCCCTACCAGGTTCTGGAGGATCTGGGCCCGGCACCGCTGGGCACGCTCTATCTCGCCATCGACACCCGCAGCGACCGCAAGGCGATGCTCAAGGTGATCCCGCCCTCGCGGCCGGGAGTGCTGCAGGAGGCGACACCCTGGGAAATTCTGCTCGGCGAGACGCGGTCCTTGTTCCGAATTTACCACCGCGGCCTCCCGGCCCTCTACGAGCTCGCCGAGCACGACGGCGCCCTTCTCGTGGCGTTCGCGCCGGTCGAGGGAGCCACGATCCACGATCTGCTGGCGGCTCGGCAGCGCCCCGACCGTGCTCTGCTCATCGAATGGGGGTGCCAGCTCCTGGAGATCCTGGGCGAGGCGCACGCCGAGGGGATCGTACACCGGCACGTGAGCGAGGAGCAGATCGTGATAGCCCCCGAGGGACACCTGGTCCTGACCGGATTCGGCTTGACCCAGCTCTTCTTCGAGCCGCTGACGCCGTTCCCTCCCGAGCATCTCCTCTCCGAGCCCCTCACACCGCAGACAGATCTCTATGCCGTGGGGCTCCTGCTGCGCCGCCTGGCGTTCGCGAGCAGCCTCAAGGGAGGTGGCGCGGGCGCCACCGGACGCGATCCGCTCCTCAAGGTCCTGGCGCGGGCTACTTTTCCCGATCCCGCCACCCGCTTCCAAGATGCCGCCGAGATGGTCGAGGCCTTGCGCCAGGCCGGGCGGATCGCCGGGCCGGCCGCCGTCCCCTCGCCGTCTTCTCACTCTGCGCGCCGCGAGCCCCTCGCCCAGGTCGTCCAGGGGCCGGTCCCGGTGCCCCCGCCGCCGGTGGCGACGCTCCCGCCGCGCTCCCATCCCGCCGCCGAGCCGCGCGACGACGACGATCGCCGCTTCGCCCTCCTGCTGGTGGCGGCGGCTCTCCTCCTGATGCTGACCGTGATCGCCGCGGGCTGGTTCCTGATCGGCCGGAGCGGCGCCGTGGACGGCAGCACGGCGCCGGATGCGGTGAATCAGGACGCCAGGCCGGACTCCAGGTAGAAGATCATCTGCCAGAGGCGGTCGATCTGCCCCCGTTCGACGACTTCCAGCGGCTTCATGCCCTCGAAGGCCGGATTGGGACGGAGGAACCAGCCCTTGATCGACTCCGGCTGCACCACCCGGCAGAGCCCTTCGTAGAGCCGCGCAAGCTCCATCACCCGACGTTCCGCGGGAGCCCGCGTTTCAGTTGACTCCTGGGCCGCCACCCATCGCGTCGAGAAGCCCAGGGCGCGGCCGAGCTCCGCCTGGGTGAGGCCGAGATCCTCGCGGAGCTCCCGCAGTGATCCCCCTCCTGGCGCCTGCACGCTCTTCTCCATCCGCATGGATTCATTGAGCATCGCAACCTCCTTCCCCTCGAACTCTACCCAGGCTTCCGCCCGGTGTCAAGAAAAATTGCATGCAAAATTTCATCTGATGACTCGAATCCGGCTTCCCGGAGCAAAGTTCTCAGGGAAGGCCACCAGGTTGGTGTTCGGTACGGAGGCGAAGGAGGGAACGAGCAACCCTTCCAGCCCTGATTCGAACGCCGCTCGTCCGATCACCTGGGTCATGGGCTCCAGGCCGGCCCGTTGCAGGGCACGCCAATCTTCGCTCTGGGCCCTCTCCAGCCAGGGGCCGAGATACGGCAGGACCTCCGGCCGGCGCAGGTCGAGGACGTTCGCCAGATGAGCCTCCAAGGCCCGGAAAACGCGCGGCATGGCATCGTACAGGTTCCATCCGTAGTACCTGAATGTCGCCAGTGACTCCGACATCGCCGCCTCCGGCTGAAGGCTCGCGTAGACGGTGGGAAAGCTGCCGGGCGGGTTCCAGCGCCCGCCCATCCTGGCGCTGCCTGCTCCCGTCACGATGTCACCGGTCCGCGCATAGCGCGGTGTGGCGGACCGGTAGACCTCTCCGACCCAGAGAGAGGCCAGACTCGAGCACTGCCGCAATCCCTCCTGTACTGCTGCAAAATCAACGCTGAGCTCGACATCCACGAGGATTCCCCCTCCGCCCAACCCGGGCGGTTTGATGATTCACCCCTATATAAGTCGTAAAACGGGCCTCCAATCTCACCAAAATCTTTTGCGGTAGGATGCGGAGAGCTCATCGACGGGAGGTTTTGGCACCATGAGGATCTACAAGGTCTACACGAAGACGGGTGACCAGGGGGAGACCGGCCTCGTCGGCGGCGAACGGGTGGCCAAGGACTCGCCGCGCATCGAGAGCTACGGCACCGTCGACGAGCTCCAGGCGGTCCTCGGCATGTTGCGCGCCGCGCTCGCGGAGTCCGGCCGCGAGCCGGAGGTGTGCCGGGACGGCCTCCAGGCCGTCAACCGGATCCAGCAGGACCTCTTCGATCTCGGGAGCACCCTGGCGACTCCGGTCAAATACCTCGACCGGGTCAAGAACCCGATCACCGAGGAGAGGATCGCCTGGCTGGAGACGACCATGGACGGATGGAACGAGAGCCTCACCCCGCTGCGCTCGTTCGTCCTCTCCGGCGGCGGCCGCTTCTCCGCGCTGAGCCACGTGGCGCGCACGGTCTGCCGGCGCTGTGAGCGGGTGATCCTCGGGTTGAGCCGTGAGGAAGAGGTGCCGGGAGAGGTGCTGCGTTACATCAACCGCCTCTCGGATTTCCTCTTCGTCCTCGGCCGCCATCTGGCGCAGGCCTTCGGCGAGGAAGAGCCGCTCTGGGAAACGCCGTTGAAATAGAATGCCTCCCTCCGGCACCTAGCTAGAAGGACATGAAGAAGGAGGTCTCTTGAGGCTCCGATTTCTCTGGTGCATCGTGTTTCTATGCTTCGCCGCCGCGGGGATCGCCTCCGGCGCTTCGCTGGAGCAACAACGCCGGGACTTCGATGCTGCCCTCGTCGCGCAGCTCACGGCGCGGAGCCCGGAGGCCGCGGCGCTGTTCCAGAAGGCGAATGCTTTCCGCGAGCAGGATGATCATGTGAGGGCCCGCAATCTCTACGCCCGGGTCCTCGAGCTCGTCCCCAACTTCACGCCGGTTTTGCGGCGGCAGGGGATCGAAGCGCTCCGCCTCGGAGACCGGGACATGGCGGTTTCCCTCTGCCGCCGGGCGCTGGAAGGGGAAGCCTCTGCGGAGAACCTCGCATCGCTCTCCGACGCTCTCGCCACCTCCACCCCGGAAGGACCGGTTTCAGAAGCAGATGCCCGGGAGGCTGTCTCTCTGGCCCGCCGCGCCGTGGCTCTCGCACCGGACGACCTCTATGCCCAGGCCAGCCTCGCCCAGGCAGGCATCGCGTCCCACGACTCCGTCGCCCTCGTCGAGCAGGCGGCGGATCAGATCGTCCGGATCGCTCCTGATCAGATGGCGGGCTACTACTACCGCTGCATCGCGCAGGCGGCGAGGGGGGACTTCGAGGCCGCGGAAGCGTCGCTGCTCGCCGCCCGCCGCCGCGGGCTGCCGGAAGAGCAGTACCAGTCGATCCTCCGATCGCTCCGCGAAGCCCGCCCCTGGTATGACCGATTCGTCTCTCCGCTCGCCTGGACGCTCGGGATCTGGGTGGGAAGCCTGCTCCTCCTCTTCGGTGTCGGCGCTGTCCTCAGCCGGGCGGCCCTGCGCGCCGCCGGACGGATGCCGGCCGCGGCGAGCGGTGCGGCGCAGGGGCTCGACGCTTCCCTGCGGCATCTCTACAAGGCGGTCCTCTGGCTCTCCTGCCTCTACTACTGGGTGTCGATGCCGATCCTGGTGCTCCTGGTGCTCGCCCTGGGCGGCGGGCTGATCTACGGCGTCTTCGCCATCGGGCACATTCCGATCAAGCTCGTGATCATGATCGTCTGCCTGGTCGGCGTCACCCTCGCCTCGATCGTGCGCGGCCTTTTCGCGCGGCACCGCGACGCCGATCCGGGCTTGCGCCTCGCTCCGGGCGAGGAGCCCCGCTTCGCCGGCCTCCTGCGCGAGGTGGCCGGCAGGATCGGCACACGACCGGTCGACAATGTCTATCTGACACCGGGGACCGATCTCGCGGTGATGGAGCGCAGCGGGATGCTCGCCCAGCTCCGCGGCAGCTCGGAGCGTTGCCTCATTCTCGGCGTGGGCGTGCTGGAGGGGATGAAGCTGGGGCCGTTCAAGGCGATCCTGGCCCACGAGTACGGCCACTTCTCCAACAAGGACACGGCCGGCGGTGGCTTCGCCCTGGCGGTGCGCAGGTCGCTGCTCACGATGGCCCAGCATCTCGGTGAGGGCGGCGCGGCGACCTGGTACAACCCGGCCTGGCTTTTCCTCCTTGGATTTCACAAAGTCTTCCTGCGGATCTCCCAGGGTGCCTCGCGCCTTCAGGAAGTCCTGGCGGACCGTTGGGCGGCGTTCACCTATGGGGCGAAGTCGTTCGAGGACGGCCTGACGCATGTCATCCGCAGGTCCGCCCTCTTCAATGCCCACGTCAAGGCGACCATGACCGAGGTGGTCAACGCCAAGCTCCCGCTGGCCAACCTGTACGCCTACCAGCCCGCTGCCGAGGCGGTCAGCGCCGACGACGTCGAAGCGGCGATCCGCGAGGCGCTGAGCCGCGAGCCGTCGCCGTACGACAGCCATCCCTCGCCGGTGGACCGCTTCCGCTGGGTGCAGGGGATCGGTGCGAAGGGTGTGGTCATGGCGGAGAGCACGGAGGACGCGGAGGACGTCTGGGCTCTCTTCCGCGACCGTGAGGACGTCGAACGGCGGCTGACCATCCAGGTGCGCGCGAACGTCGCGGCCAATCACGGGATCCATATCCCGGGGGAACCCTGATGCCCTTCCTCCCAGCTTTCGCCCTTTTGTTTTCGCTGAGCACCGGCGGGGCTCCCGACGAGGCCCACGGCATCATCGCCGAGCTGGTGGCCTGCGGCACCCGCCACTCCATGTCGTCGTGGACAGACCCGAAACGGGGCATCGGCTGCGGGCGCGATGCCGTCGTCCGCCGTTTCGGGGAGATCGCGGAGCGGTCAGGCGGCCGTCTCAAGGTGGTGGTGGACAAGTACCAGGCGAGCGCGCCGCGCACCGGGAACGTCCCGGTTCCGATGGAGAACGTCTACGCCGTTCTCGAAGGGACCGATCCGGTGCTCCGGAAGACGGTCTTCGTGGTCTCCGGGCATCTCGACTCCATGCCGTCCGACATCATGGACCCGCAGACCGACGCTCCGGGTGCCGACGACGACGCCTCCGGAGTGGCCGTGTCGATCCTCTCCGCGCAGGCCCTCGCCGTCCGTCCGGCTGACCCGTCGAAAGAATTCCGGGCGACCCTCGTCTTCGCCGCGGTGGCCGGCGAGGAGCAGGGGCTCCTCGGCTCCAAGCGGCTGAAGGAGTGGCTCACCGGGCAGGGGTATCAGGTCGGCGGCATGATCACCGACGACATCGTGGGTGCCACCAACGGCTCGAAAGACCGCCGGCCGCGCCTGTTCAGCGACGGCGGGCCGGACGGCATCGAGTCACCCGGCCGGGAGATGGCGCGCCTGGCCGAGGAGCTGGTGGGCCGCAAGCGCGTGCGCCTGATCTTCCGGCGTGACCGCTTCGGCCGCGGCGGCGACCACCTCCCGTTCGTCGAGGCGGGCCTGCCGGCGGTCCGCTTCACCGAGCCGCTGGAGGACTACCACCACCAGCACCAGACACCGCGGATGGAGAGCGGCGTCCAGCACGGCGATCTTCTGCAGTACCTCGACTTCCCGTTCATCGCCGAGGTGGCGGACGTCAACCGGCGCTTGCTGGCCGAGCTGGCGGCGGCGCCGGCTCCCCCCAAGGCGGCCGTGCTCTCCGGGGCGGTCACGCCGTCGGCCAGGATCGACGTCCAGGCCGGCGAGGACGGCGCGCGCAAGGAATTCGAGATCCTCCACCGCGAGACGACCGACACGCGCTGGAGCGTGCTGCGGACGGTGGTGGCGCCGGGGCAGGTCGTGCTGGAAGGGATGAGCACGGACAACGAGTTTTTCGCCGTGCGCAGCGTCGGCAAAAATGGCCATCGGAGCCTCGCCGTCCCCGTGGTGCCGGCGCCCAGGCCGCCGGTGGGAAGCGTGCCGCCGGCCAGCCAGACACCGCCGCCCAAGCAGTAGATCAGCCCAAGCAGTCGATCAGGGCATTTCGCGCTGGGGCGAGGCCGTGCGCAGGAAACGGGCGAGGAGAACCGTGGGCGAGGTGCCCGCGGCCCTGGCGTCCGTTTCTGGATGGCGCTCGCCGAGGAGCACCTCGCGGGCGCGCAGCCGGCCGAGCTCGATGACGCCACGCAGAACCGGCCAACGCTTCTCGGTGAAGGAGAGCGGCAGGCGGTGGCGCGGCCGGATGACCACGACGCGGTCGCGCAGCCCGGCGGGGATGACGTGCTCCGTCTCCCGCGGGCTGCGGTAGATCTCCCCTTCGCTCTCTCCCTTCATCGTCACCAGGACCACCGCGTCGCACCCCTCCTCGAACGCCTTCTCGTAAGGGATGTTGTCGGTCAGGCCGCCGTCGCCGTAGCGCTCGCCGCCGATGCGCGGGGCATGGGTGTAGAAGGGGGGCAGATAGTTGGAGGCGAGGAGCAGGAGGAAGGGATCCTCCACCGCGCCGGCGTCGAACAGCGCCTTGCTGCGGTCGCGCAGGCGGGTGACGCCGATATACAAAGGCAGAGCTCCGGGCGCGCGCAGGCGGTCGACGCCGACATAGCGCGAGAAGGTGCGCCGGTGAATCTCCGTGAAGCGATACGGAGAGTGCTCGCGCCACAGGTTGCGCAGGTCGACGTGGGGCATGCGCACGAACGACCGCCAATAGTGGCGCAGGCGGTGCACGCTCCCGGTCGCCAGGGCGGCGCCGTTCCAGGAGCCGGCGGAGACCGCGACGCAGAGGCCCGGGCGGACCCCGAGCTCGATCAGCGTCTCCAGGGCGCCGATCTGGAAGGAGCAGCGGGCGGAGCCTCCGGACAGGACGACTCCTACGCGGGAGGCGGAGCGCAGGAGGGTGAGAGGCTCCATCGGCCTCATTGTGTCACGGCGGGACGCGATGGAGCGCTCCCTTTTTTACACGGCCCTCTAATAGTGATCCTCCTGCCGAGCCCCGCCGCCACCGCCGCCCGTCCGCGGACGGGCCTCGTTCACATTGAGCTTCCGCCCCATCAGGTCCCTGCCGTTCCAGCCGTTGATCGCGGCCTCGGCCTCCTCCCGGTCCGGCATCTCGAGGAAGCCGAAACCTTTGGACTGGCCGGTCATCTTGTCCTTGATGATGGTGCAGGACGAGACCTGCCCGTACTGCTCGAAGGATTGCTTCAGTTGGTCCTCACTGATCCGGTACGACAGGTTCCCAACATACAGATTCATCAGTCGTCTCCTTTGCGCACATGGGTTGTTCCATGTTTTTGCAAAAGTCTTGCCGGCTTTTATCCGAGCGCAGGATAGAGCTGCCGGTAGCTGTCCGCGAGGACGAGGATCCGCTTGACGTAGTCCCGCGATTCATCGAGCCCGAGCGTTTCCACGAAGGAGTCGAGCTCCGCCTCCGGGCCGGCCTCCTTCCACAGGCGGCGGATCCGGTTGGGTCCGCCGTTGTAGCCCGCGAGGGCGAGCTCGATGTTGCCGTCGAAGCTGCTCAGAAGCTGCCGGTAATAAGCCGTTCCGAGAGTGATGCTGAAGGCAGGATCGTAGAGCCCGGCCGCGGGCGGACGCAGGCCCAGGCGCGACGTCATCTCCCGCGCCGTGGCGGGCATGAGCTGCATGAGCCCGCGGGCGCCCACCGGGCTGGTGGCCCGCGGATCGAACGCGCTCTCCTGGCGGATGATGCCGGCGATCAGCGCGGCGGGCAGGTGATTGGCCCGCGCCTGAGCCGTGATGGTGTCCGCGAGCTCCAGAGGGTAGTAGGCGCGCAGGATCTCCTCCGGGACGGTGGATTGGCGCGGGCCGCCGAGGGCCGGGAACGCCTCGCGCAGGAGGGCGATCGAGCTGCGGCGGTTCCCCTGCCGGCCCATGACCAGAGCGCGCAGGGCGAGAAGGTCGCGGGGGTTGGCCTGGCCGGTGACGAGGTCCATCTCGCGCGCCGCAAGCTTGTCCAGCCCGAGGTCGGTGAGGAGCTTGGCGCGCAGGAGAGCGGGGTCGCTCGGCCAGGGAGTGGCGGCGCGCGCCAGCTCAATGGCGGACGACACGGGCGCCCCACCCAGCCGCTCTTCCGCCTGGCGGCGGTAGAAGTCGCCGGTGTCCGAAGCGGCCACCAGGTCGCGGTAGATCGTGTGGGCGCGGGTCGGGTCGCCCAACTGCTCGAGAGCGCGCGCCTGCCAGTAGAGGCCGCGCTGGGTGTCCCCCTGCTCCGGATAGATCGTCCCCAGCTCCTGCCAGAAGGCCACGGCCGCCGGCAGGTCCTGCCCGCGGTATGCCTCCCAGCCGCGCTCCCAGAGGTCGCGGGCGCCGGTGGTGTCCGCGGGGTCGATGCGGCGCAGGACGCGCAGCGCGTCCATGGCCTGGGGGAAGAGGCCGGCGGCGAGGAAATCGTGGTAGAGGAGCCTCAGCTCCACCCTGGAAATCTCCGCGTCGCCTCCCAGCCGCACCATGTTGGCGAGGTGGCGGTGCGAGACTTCCAGGATCGAGCGGCGCTCGGTCGCATCGCGGCCGGAGGAGGCGAGGCCGGCGGTCGCCACGGCCCGCTCCCATTCGAGCGAGGCCTGTTCCGCTTGGCCCCGCGGGTGCAGGGCCGACAGCACGCTGAGCGCATCCTGGCCGCGCCGCGACTCGGTGAGCGCGCGGGCCTTGATGAGATGCCACTCGGTGTCGCGGTCGGCCTCCGGCACGTTGTCCAGGGTGTCGATCGCCGCCGTCCTGCGCTCGACGTCGAGGAAGGAGCGGGCGCGCTGCTTCACTTCGCCGCTCGACAGCACATCGCTCCAGTCGAGGGAGCCGTCGGCGTCGCGGAAGGTGGCGGCCACGCCGAGGGCGCCGGCCGTCATCGGAGCCGCGATGAGAAGGCGGCGGGCCGCTTCGCGCCGCACGCCGTCGTCGTCCAGGCGCTGGCCGACCCGCCAGGCCAGATTCTCGAGCTCCACCGCGGCCTCCCCGCGCACCTTCTCGCGGCGGGCGCCGTCGATCAGGACCAGCGTCCCGCGCTCATCTCCCGCCTTGTCCGCGAGCCGGGCCGCGGCCAGAAACGCCTGCGGCCGCAGCGGCGAGCGCGGGCTCTCCGCCAGCATGCGGTCAAAGATGGCGCGGGCTGTCGCGCTGTCGCCGTCCGCCTGGGCGCACTCGGCGAGCAGCCAGAGACGCCAGTCCTCCAGCATCCCGCCGGGCTCCGAGACCTCGGTGAGCAGGCGCCCGGCCAGGCGCTTGTCGCCGGTTTCGTAGGCATAGAAGCCGTCCAGGAGCCGCGCCCGCACTGCCTCTTCCGGAAACGAGCGGGCGACTTCGGCAAGACGCTGGCGCGCTGTTTGCAGATCTCCAGACCGCAGGGCTTGGGCGGCTGGGGAGTAGCGGGCGGTGGGGGAGGAAGAGGGAGCGGTGGAGGTGGAAACGTGAGCGGGTGCGGGGGTGGCCGCCTGGACCCCTTCCGGGGCGCTGATCAGAATGTAGACGAAGACGAGACCGACGAGGGACACGACGAGCAGCGAGAGACGAAAAACTGAAATCTTCACCGCACCTCCGGGAGCGAGCGAGTTGTACCATCGGCGGACGTGCCCCTACACGGGCGCATCCACCGGGTGCGCGTTGTAAATACCGGAACAACCCCTCCAGACTTTCCATTCCAACTGGCCGGAATTTGTAGAAATTACCTCTGATAGGATGTCGGCGGAGCTTGCGATGTCCGCGAGATCCTGAACAGGCTCGAGGTTCTGATGGTCCGTGATCGCAATCGCAATCGTTCCGCCGGCTGTTTTCTCCGTGTCCTCCTCGTCCTGGTCCTGCTGGCGGTGATCGCCGGGCTCTTCGCCGTCTTCTACACGGGAGCGACCCCGAAGCTCCAGGTCGAGACGAAGCTCAAGGGGATCGGGCGGCGGACGCCTTTCCACATCCGGATCGAGGCCCCGCAGCGAGTCTCCAAGCTCAAGGTGGAGGTCGTGCAGGGGATGGACGCCAAGGTGGTGAAGGAGCAGGACTTCACGCCGCGTTCGGCTTGGGCGTTCGGCGCGGCGCCTCCCGTCGATCTGACGGTGGAGGTCGGGCGCGATACCGTCCAGGGGCTGCGCACCGGTGAGGCCACGGTGCGGGTGACCGCCGAGCGGGCGGGCACCCTTCTCCGCACGCCCGATCCGCTGATCTCGGAGATCAAGCTGCCGGTCCGCCTGGCGCCGCCGACGCTGGGCATTCAGTCGACGTTTCATTATGTGAGTCAGGGGGGCTCCGAAGCCGTCGTCTACCGGGTGGGCGAGGGAGCGGTCCAGGACGGCGTGCAGGCCGGCGCCTGGTTCTTCCCCGGCTTTCCCGTGCCGGGGAGCAACGACAAGCAGCAGCGCTTCGCCCTCTTTGCCGTGCCCTATGATCTGGGCGATCCCGCACAGGTGCGCCTGGTGGCGGTCGACGACGTGGGCAACCGCAACGAAGCCGCCTTCATCGACAAATTCACTCCGCGGCCGATCCATACCGACACCATCCAGGTCGACGATCCCTACATGAACCGGGTCGTGCCCGAGATCATGTCGCAGTCCCCCGAGATGTCGGACCAGGGCAATCTGCTCGCCAACTACATCGAGATCAACCGCAACCTGCGCAAGAAGAACGCCCAATACCTGAAGGACCTGGCCCGGAAGTCCGCCCCGCGGTTCCTGTGGAGCCAGACGTTCCTGCCCTGGGTCAATTCCAAGATCACCGCCGCCTTCGCCGACCGCCGGACCTATGTCTACAACGGCAAGCCGATCGACGAGGAGGACCACCTGGGCTTCGACATGGCCGTCACCGAGCGCGCCCCGATCACCGCCTCGAACAGTGGCAAGGTGGTGCTGGCGCGCTTCTTCGGGATCTACGGCAACGCGGTGATCATCGACCACGGCTACGGCTTCATGAGCCTCTACGGACACATGTCGTCCATCGGCGTCAAGGAAGGACAGAACGTAGAGCGCGATCAGGAGATCGGCCGCTCGGGCCGGACCGGCCTCGCCGGCGGCGACCACCTCCACTTCACCATGCTCCTCCAGGGGCTGCCGGTGAGCCCGGTGGAGTGGTGGGATGCGCACTGGATCCAGGACCGCATCGCCCGCAAGCTGGGGCCGGCTTTGCCCTTCAAGCCCTGAGGCCGTTCAAGCCTTGGGGCGCCGGCGTGCGCGGAGCAGCTCCGGGAGGTGCTCCTGAATCCACCGGTCCGCCTTGTCGAGGTGGCGGTACGAGCGCTCCCGGTTGCGGAACTCCGCGGTATGGAAGTAGCGGCGGCCGTTGCGCACCACCGGCGGCATGTCGGCGTGGAGGAGCTCGTGGTAGATCACGGCTTCGATGACATAGCGCGGAATCCCGGGCTGGTCGAGCACCCGGTGGAGCCGGATCAGGTCGTCCTCGTAGGAGTAGCTGCCGAGCTGCAGGCTGGCGGTGCGGGTCCGCCGCCGGCAGGGGTGGGTCGGTCCGGAGCCGCGCCCCCAGGTGATGCCCGCGGAGAGCCGCCCGGCGAAGTAGCGCTGATTGAGCTCATCGGCGACCTCGCGCAGGTCGACGGCGACCCCCAGCGGATCGAGGGCGGGCCGGCGGGCGCGGGAACGCGGCTCTCCGGCCTGCTCGCTGAAGTGCCGGCGGATCACCAGCAGCGACTGCCGGGCTCGATCGGTCCCCTTCTTGCTCCCCAGAAAGGCCGCCACCGCCTCCAGGACCTCGGGAGGGGCGTCCAGGAAGCAACGGTGGATGCGCACCGCGAGCTGCGTGCGGTCACCGCCGGGGCGGACGCTCAGGATGGTGCGCCGGTTCTCGGTGAGGGTGAGCGCCTTGAGACGGCCGCCGGTCAGACGGTTCAGGGCGCGCTGGAGCGCCAGCCGCGGCGCGTCCGGCGAGGGGACCACCACCGGCCGTGCCGGCGCCCCCTCCGGAGACGGGGCAATCGCGGGCTGATGGCGCCCGAAGAGATCGAGCTGGACCGGCCTGCGCGGCGCTGGATGGGCAGCCTGCGCCGGCAGTCGAGAAGAGCGGGGAAGGGCCTGGCTCGAAGATCTCATCGCGGCGAATCGGTCCAGCCGAAACTCTAGCACAGAGCATCAGGGGACCAGCCGGCGCTCCCCTCGATCACCACCGGCTCCGCATCCTCGGCCCTCCCGCCGAACAGCCGCAGCAGCGTCTCGCTGCGGAAGGTGAAGATGGCCCGCAAGTCGCGGGCGACGATCAAGCGATGGACCAGGGCGCCGCCGGGGACCTGATAGCGGACGCGGTCGGTGACCTCGGTCATCGAGACACCGTCGTGCTCGATCTCTCGAAAGGTGTGCTCGTGGATCCACAGGCGGTAGGGGCCGCGGCGCTGCTCGTCCACGAAGCGGAGGGACGGCTCCCAGGCGGTGATCTCGGTGCGCCAGCGGACGGGGAATCCGTGGACGCGGATGCGGTATTCGAGGAGCGCTCCGGTGTGCAGGGCGAGCGGCATGGGAGTCAGAATCCGGAAATGCAGCCAGGGCGGGGTGATGGCCTGGAGATTCCCGGCGTCGCCGAAGAAGGCGAAGACCTCGGGACGCGGCCGGGGGAGGCGGATGCGGGTGCGCAGCTCGTACGTTTTCACCGCTGGCCCATGAAGTCCCGGCGGAGCTTTTCCATCCTCTCGCGGTTCACCTTCCAGTCATAGCGGCCCGTCCGCGAGGCCGACCGGAAGTGGACCAGCTTCGCCTGGTCGTCGACGACGAGCTCGACGTCGTCCACGAAGCGGAACACCCGGGAGCGGAATTCGGCATGGATGTAGTCGGGCCCCTCTTCGACGATGCTCATCCGCTCGAATCCCCGCAGGGCGGAGAGGAGGCGCTGGCGGGCCTGCTCGACGGAGCCCTTGTAGGGGATGGGGTCCATGTGCTGGCTGCCAGAGGGGGCCAGGGTCGAGACACAGTTGGGGGTCTTGGGGCAGGGGGAGAGGCGGGAGGCGGGGTTCTTGGGCATCGTGGTCCTACTCTATGATGGTCTACCCCATGGCAACACGGATCTCTCTCGACAGCCTGCCGACCCCCGCGCTCCTCCTCGACCTCGACGTCGTGGAGCGCAATCTGCGGACCATGGCCGGGCGCGCTTCTTCCCTCGGGGTGGCGCTGCGGCCGCACATCAAGACGCACAAGTGCATCGAGCTGGCGCAGCGGCAGCGCGCTCTGAGCGTCTCCGGGATCACCGTTTCGACGCTCGACGAGGCCCGCGTCTTCGCCGGCCGGGGCTTCGACGACATCACCTGGGCCTTCCCGGTGATCTTCTCCCGGCTCGGGGAGGTGCGCGAGCTGGCCGCGCGCGTCACTCTCCGCGTGGTCGCCGATTCCTTCGCGGCGGTCGACGCCCTCGCCGGCCTGGCGAGCCCGGAGCGGCCTCTTCGTGTCTGGCTCAAGGTGGACTGCGGCTATCACCGGGCCGGAGTCGATCCCGCGGCGCCGGAAGCGATCCGCCTGGCGGAGAAAATCGCCGGCGCGCCGTCGCTGGTCTTCGATGGATTGCTTTCCCATTCCGGCCATGCCTACCACGGCGGCAGCCGGCAGGAGATCGCGGCCATCGCCGAGGAGGAGCGGGCGGTGATGGCCGGCTTCGCGGAGCGCCTGCGCGGTCTGGGCGTCGCGGTGCCGGCGGTGAGCGTGGGCTCGACTCCGGCCATGTCCGTGGTGGAGAGTCTGGCGGGTGTGACGGAGGCGCGGCCGGGCAACTACGTGTTCTACGACTTCACTCAGGTGGCGCTCGGCTCGTGCGCGGTGCGCGACTGCGGCGTGACGGTGCTGGCGAGCGTGGTCTCGTCCCGGGCCGGGCAGTCCATCGTGGATGCGGGAGCCCTGGCCCTCTCCAAGGACGCGGGGCCTGCCGGCCGGGAGACCCTGGGCGAGATCTTCGCGGACTATGACGCCGGTACGCTGGAGCCGGACGCCCGGCTGGTCTCGCTGTCCCAGGAGCATGGGATCGTCAGCGCCGCCCTGGCGGTCGGGTCGCGCGTGCGCATCCTGCCCAATCACTCCTGTCTGGCGGTGGCGTGCTTCGATGAGTACCAGGTGGTCCGCGGCGGCGAGGTCGTGGACCGGTGGAAGATCTGGCGCGGCAGGAGCCTGTAGAAAGTGGGGCGGAATGACCGTTTGGGGATCGGCACGGGAGCTGGTAAGCTTCTCCGCCTCGCCGCGACCTCGGGCGGATGTCACGTCTTGGCCTCTGCCGGCACTTATGTAGGGGAACGGACCGTCGAATCAGGAGCATTCAGGAGGACGCCATGAGCTGGGAAGACAGGGAAGACAATACGATCTACAAGGTCGTTGTGAACCACGAGGAGCAGTACTCCATCTGGCCGGCCCACCGCGAGAATCCGCTGGGTTGGAACGATGTCGGCAAGTCCGGCCCGAAGAAGGAGTGCCTGGACTACATCAATGAAGTCTGGACCGACATGCGTCCGCTCTCCCTGCGCAAGAAGATGGAAGAGATGGAGCGCGAGAAGCAGGCGAGCCAGGAAACCAACTGACCCTTTCGCGCTCCAGCCGGGAACCGGGCGGCCGTCCGACGGCCCGCCCGTGGCCGTCCTGTCGGTGATCTCCCCGGATGGTGGCGCCGGAGCACACCCATACCGTGAAACCGAGCAGTCCTCCCGCCGAGCGGTGGCTGGCCTACCGCGAGGTCAATCCGCGTGCGCGACTGCGCATGTTCTGCTTTCCCTACGCGGGAGGCGGCGCCTCCGCGTACCGCGGCTGGGGCGCCTCCATGCCGTCCACCGTCGAGGTCTGCCCGGTCCAGTTGCCGGGCCGGGAGAGCCGGCTCCGCGAGCCGCCGTTCACCCGTCCGCTGCCGCTGATCCAGGCGGCCGCCGATGCCCTGGAGCCTTATCTCGACATGCCGTTCGTCTTCTTCGGCCACAGCATGGGCGGCATGATCAGCTTCGAGCTCGCCCGGGAGCTGCGCCGGCGGGGCAAGGCTCTGCCGCTGCACCTTTTCGTCTCGGGCCGCCGGGCGCCTCACCTGCCCGCCCGCGAGGAGCCGATCCACGACCTGCCGGAGCCGGAGTTCATCGTCAAGCTGCGGGAGCTCAACGGCACGCCCGAGGAGGTCCTGCAGCACGCCGAGCTGATGAAGCTGCTGTCGCCTGTCCTGCGCGCCGACTTCGCGGTGAACGAGACCTACGAATTCACCACAGAGGAGCCTCTCGAGCCGGGGATCTCCGCCTTCGGCGGGCTCGGCGATGCCGAGGTCACGCGCGAGGACGTGGACGTCTGGCGCCGGCACACCAAGGGGCGCTTCCGGCTGCGCATGCTGCCGGGCGACCACTTCTTCCTGCACAGCGCCAAGGACCTCATCACCGAAGCGGTGGCGCGGGACATGGCCGAGCTGATGTGAGCGGTTTCCCTCCCCGCGCCGCGGCCTCCCTCCCGGAGCTCTCTCCGGGGGAGATCCACATCTGGTCTCTCCGCCTCGATCCGCCGGCCGAGCGCGTGGAGCAGCTCGGAAGGTCGCTGGCGGAGGACGAATGGGCGCGGGCGAACCGTTTCCGTTTCGACAAACACCGCCGCCAGTACGCCGTCGGCCGCGGCGCGCTGCGGACGCTCCTCGCCGCCTACCTGGGCACCCGGCCCGAGCTGGTCCGCTTCCGCTACGGTCCGCGCGGCAAGCCGTTCCTGGCGGAGGATCTCGCCGGGAAAGGCGATCTCCAATTCAATCTCTCGAACTCGGACGAGATGGCCCTGGTGGGATTCGTGCGCGGCGTGGAGATCGGGGTGGACATCGAGTTCCTCAAGCCGATGCCCGACTGCGAGGAGATCTCCGAGCGCTTCTTCTCCCTCAGCGAGCGGGAGGTGCTGCGCGGGCTGCCGCGGGAGATCAAGGAAGAAGGCTTTTTCAACTGCTGGACGCGCAAGGAGGCCTACCTCAAGGCGGTGGGGGAGGGGTTGGCCGCGCCTCTGGATTCTTTCGACGTCACCCTCGCTCCCGGCGAGCCGCCGCGCATGCTCACCCTGGAGGGCGACGCCGCGCGCGCCGCCCGCTGGACCTTCCAGTGCTTCCGCCCGGCCGACCGCTACATCGGCGCTCTCGCGATCGAAGGCGAGCCGCCGGGGGGCGGCGCTTGGCGGGTGAGCACGTGGGCGTTGGCGTGAGCTGCTGAGGATCGCAGCCACTCCTCCAGGTGCGTCCGCTGTTCCGGCGTCGCCTGCGGATCCTCTTCGAGCTTCCAGGCGAGGCGAGGCTCTTCGCCGAAGGTGACGGCGAGGCGGAGGAGGCGCTCGCGGCGGGCGACGAGGAGAGAGTCCTTCTGCCCCGGGGGATAGGACTTGAGCCGCTCTTTCCAGCCGTCGATCGCCGGCGGGATGCGATAGTCGCCGACGGCGAGGATCTCATCTCCCACGTTCAGCCCCGCGCCATAAGCCGGAGTGTCCTTCTTCACCTGAGTCACCACCAGCCGCGCGCTCTGGATCTCGACCTCGCACCCCAGCCAGCCGGCGCGGTCCTCGTCCTCTTCGTCTTTCTTCTTGTCCTCGACGAAGCGCAGGCCGTACCAGTCCAGGGCCTCCTGATAGTCGAGCTCCTCGGTGGTTTCGAGGACACGGTGGAACCAGGGAGCGAGATCGATCCCCGCCACCTCTCCGGCGACGGCGCGGAAATCCTGCGAGCGGAAGCCGTGCGCCCCCGAGAAGCGTGCGTAGGCCCGGCGCAGCACGTCGTCCAGGCTGGCGTAGCCGTCCGTGGCGCGCCGGATTCTGGCATCGAGGAGGAAGGCGATGACGCCGCCCTTCGTGTAATAGCTGACCCCGGCGTTGATGGAGCTCTCGTCCTGCCGGTAGTACTTGATCCAGGCGTCGAAGGAGGAGTCCTCGACCGACTGCACCTGCCGTCCCGGCGTAGTTTGAAGTCCCTCGATCTCCTGGCTCAGCCGCTTCAGGAGCTCCTTGCGGGTGGACAGGCCGGCGCGGTGGACCACGACGTCCTCGTAGTACGAGGTGATTCCCTCGGGGATCCACAGGTCCCGCGTATAGGCCTCGTTCTCGTAATCGAAGGGTCCCAGAGCGGCGGGGCGCAGGCGCTTGACGTTCCAGGCGTGGAACAGCTCGTGAGCCACCAGGCCCAGCCAGCCCACGGCGCCTTCCCGCGTGCTCGTCCGCCAGCGGCTGGTCATGAGCACGGTCGAGCTCTTGTGCTCCAGCCCGCCGGAGGCTTCGGTGATCAGGTTGAAGAAGACGTAGCGGTCATACGGCAGCCCGCCCCAGAAGGCCGCCTCCTCGCGCACGATGCGCTCCACGTCCGCGGCCGCGCGGGGGCCGTCCCACAGGTCCCCTCCCTCCTCGCCCTCGTTCACCAGTTGATGCGGCTTGCCGTCGACCTCGAAGCGGTAGACCGGCGCGTTGCCGGCATAGATGGGAGAGTCGACCAGCGTGTCGAAGTCCGCGGCGCGGAAGCCCGCCGCCTCGCCGGGGGCCGGCGGCAGGGCGCTGACCGCCTCCTTCCAGGCCGGCGGCAGGACCAGCCGCACGTCGTGGGGCCGGCTCTCGGCGCCGGCGCGGGTGAGAAAGGTGGGCGCGCCGTTGAGGATGGCGAAGCCGGCGTCCACGAAGTTGGTGCGCACCGACATCTCGCGGGCATAGAGGCGGTAGCGGACGCGCACCCGCGGGGTCCCCTGCGTGGGAATCTTCCAGCGGTTTTTCCGCGTCTTCTCGATGGCCAGGGGCGCGCCGGCCTCGGTGGCCGCCGAGAGGGTCTCGATATGGCGCGAGAACTCGCGGATCATGTAAGAGCCCGGCGTCCAGACCGCCATCATCAGCTCGACGGTGGGCTGGCCGTCGGTGGGGATCAGGGCTTCGACGTCCAGGTAGTGGGTTTCGGGAGCGGGGAAGCGGACGGTGTAGGAGACGGGGGTGACAGGCTCGGGCATCGGGGCTCCCTGGAGACCGAGGGCGAACGATAGGGCGAGAACGAGGGAGAGAGTCGGGATCGTCAGAGCTCGGAGCATAAAGCTTGCCGGAGATCATATACTCCGGCCCCATGCGCGACCTCCAGGCCGAAATCAACGCCGCTCTCGAAGAGGGTGCTCCCGCCTTGCTCCGCGCGCTCTCGCCCCTCGGGCGGCGCGCCTGTTTTCCTCCCGACATCCCGGCCCAGAGCGCCCAGGCGCGGGGCAAGGAGATCAACGGCACCATCGGCCAGATCACCGACGGCCGGGGCGGCGCGATCCCCCTGCCGCCGCTCGCCCAGGCCCTCGCCGGGCTCTCCGCGCCGGACCGCAATCAGGCCCTGCTCTACTCGCCGATCGAGGGGATGCCGGAGGTGCGCCGGCTCTGGCGCCAGTGGCAGCGCCGCCATCTATCTGATGACAAGTCTGATGACAAGCTTCCCTCCACCTTGCCCCTGGTCACCATCGGCCTCACCCACGCGCTGTCGATCCTCGCCGACCTCTTCGGCGGCGAAGGGAAGGCTCTGGCCCTCCCGCGGCCGTTCTGGGGCAACTACCGCCAGACCTTCGCCGCGCGCACCGGCGCGGTGGTGAAGAGCGCGCCCGCCTACGTGGACGGCCGCTACAACGTGCACGCCGTCGCCGAGGCGCTGGACGGCCTGCCCGACGGCGAGCCGGCGGTGACGATCCTCAACCTCCCCTCGAACCCGGGCGGCTATTCCCTGACGCTGGAGGAGCGCGGACAGGTGATCGCGTCGCTCCGCGGGGTGGCCGAGCGCCGGCCGCTGGTGGTGATCTGCGACGACGCCTACGCCGGCCTCGTCTTCGAGCCCGACGTGCCGCGCACCTCGCTGTTCTGGGAGCTGATCGGGCAGCATCCGAATCTGGTGCCGGTGAAGATCGACGGCGCCACCAAGGAGTTTTCCTTCTTCGGCGGCCGGGTGGGCTTCATCACCTTCGCCGCGGAGCAGGAGTCGGAGGTCGGCCGCGCGCTCGAAAGCAAGATGAAGATGCTGGTGCGCTCGGTGATCGGCTCACCGATTGCGACCAGCCAGGTGCTCCTCCTCCAGGCCTTGCGCCCGCAGGGAGATCAACCGGGCATCGAGACGGAGATCGAAAGCATCCGTCGCCTCCTCGAGGAGCGTTATCACGCCCTCAAGAAGGCCCTGGCGGCGACCGATCCCCGGCTCCTCACCGTGCTCCCCTTCAACTCCGGCTGCTTCGCCCTGGTGGAGCTGCCGGAAGCGCTCGGCCTGACCTCCGAGCAGGTGCGCCGGCATCTTCTGGACCATTACGACACGGGCCTGATCTCGATCGAGCCGCGCTATCTCCGCATCGCCCACTGCTCCGTGGACGCCGCCGCCCTGCCCGAGCTGGTGCGGCGGCTGGAGAAGGGGATCGCCGAGCTCGCAGGATAGTCACAGCAGCAGGCTGCGCCGCCGCCCATATCCGAAATAGATCGCCAGGCCGATCACCAGCCAGACCACCAGGCGCAGCCAGTTTTCTTCGGGAAGGGAGAACATCAGGAGCAGGCAGACCAGGATGCCGAGGATCGGCACCAGCGGCACCAGCGGAGCGCGGAACGGGCGGTCTGCTTCCGGATGCGTGCGGCGCAGGATGAGGACCGCCACGCAGACGATGACGAAGGCGAGCAGCGTCCCCATGCTCACCAGCGCCAGCAGCACCTGGATCGGCAGGAGGCCGGCGAGCGCGCCCACGAAGAGGCCGGTCGCGAGGGTCGATTTCCACGGTGTGCGGAAGCGCGGGTGGACGTCGCCGAAGAAGCGGGAGGGGAGCAGGCCGTCGCGCGCCATGGCGAGGAGGACGCGCGGCTGGCTGAGCATCATGACCAGGAGCACCGAGGTGATCCCGGCGACGCCGGCCACGGCGAGGAGGAGCTGCGCCCAGCCGAGGCCGGCATGCGCGAACGCCGCCGCCACCGGCGCGCTCACGTCGAGCTCGCGGTACGGCACCATGCCGGTGAGCACCGCCACCACCCCCAGATAGAGCAAGGTGCAGAGGACGAGAGACGCGATGATGCCGATCGGCACGTCGCGCTGCGGGTTCTTCGCCTCCTCGGCATGGGTCGACACCGAGTCGAAGCCGATGAAGGCGAAGAAGGCGAGAGCCGCTCCGGCGAGCATGCCGAGCGGCCGGCCGCCGGCGTCGGTCTGGCCGAGCAGGGTGTGGCCGAAGAAGCTCACGCCGGTGAGGCCGTAGGGAGCGAACGGATGCCAGTTGGCGGTGTCGACGGGCGGCGAAGATGCAGGCCAGGCCGGAGACCACATAGGAAAGCATGAGCGCCGGCCCCGCCACGTCGCGGGCGATGGCGCCGGTGGTGACGAAGATCCCGGCGCCGATGATGGCGCCGACCCCCAGGCCGGTGAGCTGGAGCGGTCCGAGCACCCGGCGCAGGCGGCTCTCGCCGTGCAGCTCGGCCAACAGTACCTCGAGCGGTTTGCGTGCGAACAATGAGCGGGCCATGTCGTTCCTCCTCGCGGAAAGGTTCAAACGACAGGCTAGGAGGTGGGTGGTGGGCGAGGATATGCCGCGACCTCCGGGAAGGTGCAGGGAAAGTTGGAGGTGATGGGAGGTGTCCCCGCCCGCCCTACCGCAACCGCGCCACCCCCACCGCCATCTCCTCCCGCAACCGGTACGCATGCCGCGCCGTCACAATATCCGCTCCATCAGCCAGCCGGCTCCGCAGCAGATGGAGATGGCGCGCCGCGGCATTGGTGGCTTCGGCCCGCAAGGCTCCGGCCGGCGCGAGACGCTCGCCGATGCCGATCACCGCCAATCCCTCTCCTCCGGAAAGCCGGTCGGCGATCAGGCTCCTCCAGGTCTCCCCCTCCGGGCTGTCCGGACGCAGCTTCAGCCTCTTCCCGCCGGCCACCGCCCGGCCGCCCAGCTCGATGCCTCCATCCCGCCCCACCGAGACGCCCGGCGTCACCGCCTGGCTGCACCTGGCGCTCAAGCGCTACCGCGCCCAGATCGCCGATCCGGAGCGCGCCCGTCTCTACGGCGAGATCGCCGATTGGCAGGACCGGCGCTCGGTGCCGCCGTCTCTCGCCGCGATCCGCGATCTCCTGGCGGCTCCGGTCGATCTCCCCGCGGTCTCCGGCGCGAACGCTCCCCGCTGGGCGGACGCCGGCTCTCTCGGGACCGATCCGGCCGGCGGGCCGGCGGGTGGGAGGGCGCCGCTCCAGTTCCGCGCCCAGCGCTTCGTCGAGATCGACGGCAGTTGGCTGGTGGTGACCCGGCGCAAGGCGCTCGACGAGGCAGGATCGCCCACCCCTTCCGACCGCTTCCTCGAACGCGTCTCGCCCCGCCTGCTGCGTCTGGGGCAGCGTCTCGGCGCCGCGCTCGCCGCCCATCCCCTGCCAGCCGTCCCCGGTCCGGTGCCGCCGCGGGTGGCGCGCGTCTATGCCCTGTCGGAAGACGGCACCCTCGTCACCCTGCCTCTGGGCGAGCTGACGGGCGATCTCGCGGCGCGCCGCCGCGCCGCCGCCGCCGAGGGGCGCGAGCTGCGCAAGCTGCCGCAGCTCCCGAGCTTCGTCTCCAACGAGTTCTTCTTCCAGTTCGACTTCACCCGGCCGGCCGGGCAGGTCTACTACTCGGGCCTCTACCTGGACCTCGGCGGCCAGGGCGTCGTCGCCACGGTCACCGTCCCCTACGTCGATCCGGCATCGGGAGCCGCCGGCATCCTCGGCGCGGACATCACCTTCGCTCTCGACTGGCGGGCCTTCGCGCGCCAGATCGAGCCGCCGATGATCGCCGAGGTCGTCACCCTGCCGACGCCGCCGGAAGAGCGCTCCCACACGCTGGGGCACAAGGGCTCCGCAGACGATGCCTTCGTCGTCTGGCTCTCCGGCTACGTCGAGCGCCGCCTCCGCGTCACCGCCTGGCTGCTCGACCACTGGGACGCCGAGCCGCCGCTGCCGCCCGCCTGCGCCATCGAGCCCTCCCACGCCCGCGAGACCCTGGCCGCCCTGGAGCGCATTTTCGCCCGGGTGGCGGCCGATCCGGAGCTGCGTTCGAGCCTGCATTGGGACAACGGAGCCCTCGCCAGCCCCGGCGGCGTGCTCTCCATCAGCATCGACTGGCCCGCCCGCTACTGGTTCCCCCTGCCCGTGCGCGGCGGTTTCGGTCTCTTCCTGGAAGAGGTGCTGGTCAACGCCGTCCGCCACGGCCGCCCCGGCTCGGTGCCGCGCCTCGCCCTGCACGTCGACCGCGGGCGCCGCGAGCTGCTCTGCGAGGTCGAGAACGAGACGCGGGACGATCCGGGCGCGCGGCAGCGCATCGAGCCCTACGGCGGCCGCCGCATCCTCGAACGCCTCGCCGGGCTCTTCGGCTGGGAGGGATTGATCTTCGAGGAATGTGGCGGCCGCTTCGCCGTGAGCTGGCGGGTGCCGGTGAGCGAGCGGGAGGAGGCGGGAGAGGCGGATTAGCCATGGATTAGCCATGGAGCCAGGAGGGCAGACGCTCACACCCTCCCGGCAGAGGGCCGCCGCCGGGAACACTCCACACCCGTATAATGGTTCTCCCATTCGGAGAACCTGTCTCTCCGTTTCAGACCAATGCCGATTTCGAGCAAGAACATCGCGCCGCCGGTCGCGCCGCCCGGGGTGACCCGCATGGAGGACGTCCTCTCCTGCCTGACCTCGCATGGCCGGAAGGTGGACCCGGGGTTCCTGCGCTCGGTCTATGACTTCTCGGCGGAGATGCACAGGGACCAGACGCGCCGCTCGGGCGAGCCGTACCTGATCCATCCGCTCAACGTCGCCTACCTGCTGGCCGATCTCAACTTCGACCAGACGTGTGTCGCCGTCGGTCTCCTCCATGACGTGGTGGAGGACACGCTGACCACGCACGACGTGCTGCTCAAGGAGTTCGGAGTCGAGATCGCCGAGCTGGTGGACGGGGTCACCAAGATCGGCCGCCACGAGTACGTGCGCCGCGACGAGGCGCAGGCCGAGACGTTCCGCAAGATGATTCTCGCCTCGGCGAAGGACATCCGGGTGATCGTGGTCAAGCTCGCGGACCGCCTGCACAACATGCAGACGCTGGAGCACCTGACCCCGGAGTCGCGGCGCCGCATCTCCCGCGAGACGCTGGAGATCTACTCTCCCATCGCCCACCGCCTCGGCATGTCCAAGGTCAAGGGCGACCTCGAGGACCTGGCGTTCTTCCATCTCTACCCGCACCAGTTCGCCGAGCTGCACCAGAAGATCGCGGAGAAGATGAAGACGGCGCAGGGGACGATCCAGCGCGTCCATGAACGCCTGACGAAGAGCCTGGAGACGGAGGGGGTGCAGGCCGACATCAGCTTCCGCGTCAAGCGCTACTACTCGATCTACGAGAAGCTGCGCCGCCAGGGGATCGACATCTCCCAGCTCTACGACTATCTGGCGTTCCGCATCGTCACCGTCAGCAAGTCGGACACCTATGCCGCCCTCGGCGTCGTGCACCAGAACTGGCGCCCCATCCCGGGCCGTTTCAAGGACTACATCGCGATGCCCAAGCCCAACCTCTACCAGTCGCTGCACACGACGGTGGTGGGGCACCAGGGGCAGCCGTTCGAGGTGCAGATCCGCACCCGCGAGATGGAAGTCGTGGCGGAGGAGGGGATCGCCGCCCATTGGCGCTACAAGGAGGGCAAGATCGAGGCGCAGGATTTCGATCCCAACATCCTGTGGCTGCGCCAGCTCCTGGAGTGGCAGAAGGAGGTGCAGGACCCGCGCACCTTCCTCACCACCCTGAAGGTCGATCTCTATCCGGACGAGGTGTACGTTTTCACGCCGAAAGGGGACGTCCTCTCCTTCCCGCGCGGCGCGACGCCGCTCGACTTCGCCTACAAGGTGCACACCGATCTCGGCCACCACTGCTCCGGCGCCCGGCTCAACGGCCGGCTGGTGCCGCTGCGCACGGGGCTGCAGAACGGCGACATGGTGGAGATCCTGACCAATCCGGCGCGCAATCCGAGCCGCGACTGGCTCACCTTCGTCACCACCTCGCGGGCGAAGAGCAAGATCCGGCAGTGGCTCAGCACGCAGCAGAAGCAGCGGGCGCAGGAGATCGGCCGGCGGCTGTTCGAGAAGGAGATGCGGAAGTACGGGATCTCCCAGAAGAAGGTCCTCGACGTCCCCGAGATGATGGCCTATCTCCAGGAGGAAGGGCTGTCCAAGGTGGACGATCTCTATTCGCGGATCGGCTTCGGCAAGACCGAGACGCGGACCGTGCTGGAGCGGGTGCTGGGAGCGGAGAAGCTCGACGAGCCGGTGGAGAAGCCAAGCCGGCTGCGCCAGGCGGTGAGCAAGATCCTCCCCTTCGGCGGCTCCGGCGGCCCGATCGCGGTCAAGGGGCACGGCGATCTGCTCGCCTATCTCGCCAAGTGCTGCAACCCGCTGCCCGGAGACGACATCGTGGGCTACGTGACGCGCGGACGCGGCGTCTCCGTGCACTCCATGGACTGCCCGAACGTCAAGAATCTTCTCTACAACCCGGAGCGCGAGATCGAGGTGGAGTGGGAGCGGGCGAAGAACGAGGTCTACCAGGTCTCCCTGATCATCGAGACCGCCGACCAGCCGGGCATGCTGGCGAAGCTCACCGAGGTCATCACCAAGGTGGGCAGCAACATCACGCAGATCGAGGCGGAGACACACGAGACCGGGCGGGCCTCGATCGGCGTCGTCTGCCAGCTCCGCGACCGCAAGCAGCTCGACAAGCTGCTCAAGGAGGTGCGGGCGATCAACGGTGTCTTCCGCGTCGACCGCCGGATGGACGGCGGCAAGGGCACGGAAACGTTGAATTAGGCGGCTGCCGCCTCGCCGGGCTGGCACGGGATTGGCATCGATTCGTGGCCATGGAAAAAACCAATCTCGAAAGAATCCAGCAGCTTTTGCGCCGCCATGAGGAGATGCTGGAGGAGAAGCGTGTCCGGCCGGACGATTTCATGCGCCAGAACGAGCCATTCCGGGAAGGCTTCAACCGGGCGGCCCGCTCGATCGTCATCCCGGTGTTGGAGGAGGTCAAGGATATCCTTGTGGGAAAGGTGGAATCCGCCTCCATCTTCCACCGCTCGACCGCCGCCGGACTGCGCGTCAAGCTCGATCGCAAGGAGGATCTCGAGCGCTCGCTGTTGTTTTTCGGCGACGACGCGGGGCGGCTGGTGCGCATCACTCACGAAGGGATGGGCTTCAGCCTGCTGAGCAGCAAGATCGACCTCGATCACCTGAAGCCGGGCCTGGTGGAGGAGGAGGCGATGAAATTCTTGCGCCGCCTCTTCGGCGAGGAGCAGCTCCGGCGGCCTCTCGGAGCGCCGTTGGTAGACGGCCGGCGGAGCATCCGCACCGCCGGCTCCGAGCTGCTGCACCTCTGATCAAAACAGGTAGGTCAGACCGGCGTTGACGACGGTCTTCTCCTTCTGATCGCCGTTCAGGTCGCGGTACACCGGGATCTGGACGGCGAGCCGGCCGACGAGGCCTCCGTGTTCGCCGCGCAATGTGCTTTCGGGGCGGCGGCCAGGCGGAGGAAGCAACAGTCAGTCTACCAGACGAGCCCCATGAACAATCGAACGGCCGGCGAGCGCCGGCCGTTCTGTGTTCCGGGAGTCCCTGAGGCTCAGAATTCGATGAGGTAGGTGCAGGAGTCGGCCCCCTCGGTGCGAGTGGGCTTGCTCTTGTCCACCTTCACTTCGCAGGTCGGCCTGAAACGCCGGCCGAGCGTCGTGATGATGCCGCGGTCGAATTCCGAAGGGTAGGGGTTGTCGCACACCATCTCGGCGGAGGTCGGCCCCTTCAGCCCGGTGAAGCGGTAGTGCCCGATCCCTTCGGTCATCTGCCCGGTTTCCGGATTGAAGAGCGGCTCTCCGTTGATCCGGTGGTGCAGGTGGTAGTTGAGGTCGAGCGCGCCCAGCGCCTTGTCGATCGTGTCCATCCATGGCGGCCATTCCACTTGCTCGGGGATCTTCTTCCCGATGGCGAACAGCGTCAATGGCCCGATCTTCTCGGCGATGGTCTTGAACGCGTCCAGCCACGCCTGCTGCGGATACCACTGCTCCGGTTGCGGCTTTTTGATCCCGTGCTGCGCCAGGATCTTGAGCGCTGTGCTGGTGAAGTCCCCCATTCCGTCGACGACAGAAAGGACGACCGCCCCATAGACTTCGACGTCCGGTCGAAACGCCACGAATTGTGTCATGCCGGTAGTATCGCACAAGCCCGGCGATGGCGGAAGGTACGAAAACGGCGACCTTCGCTCACGGCTGTGGGCTCCCGCCGGCGGCGCGGAAGAACGCCGCGAGATCGCTCTTGAGCTTCTCGCGGTCCGCCTTGCGGATGTACATCATGTGCCCCGCCTGATATTCGGCCTTGGTGACCCGCTGCAGGTAGCCCGGCTCGAAGCCGAGGTGGTCGAAGGTGTACTCGGCGGCGAAGAACGGCGTCGCGAGGTCGTAATACCCCTTGGCCAGGAAGACTCGCAGCGCCGGGTTTTCGGCCATGGCGCGGCGCAGGTCCTCGGCGACGTTGAGGAAGCGGTTGCTCGCCTCGCGGTAGCTCCATGGCCGCACCCGGTCGGTGAGGATCTCGTAGGGCAGATCGCTCTTGAAGCCGAGCTCGCCGGCCACGTAGTGGTTGAGCATGGCGGTGAACGCGCCCTGGATCGCGGCGTAGCTGGGGTCGAATTCGTCGTTCTCGCCGGCGGCGTCGCGGTCCAGGCCCTGGTAGCGGCTGTCGAGCCGCCCCACGGTCAGGCGCTGGTCGCGCAGCAGCTCCTTGACGAAGGCCTGGATCTCCGGCCGCAGGTTGGTCCGTTCCAGGAAGGCCGGCGACAGGCCGGTGAAGCGGGCGAGCCGGGCGGCGACGTCGCGCCGGGCCTCCGGAGAGAGCCGGCTCCCCTGCGCCAGGGCCAGGGTGTAGTCGCCGAGGGCGAATGTCTCCGCCGCGGCCACCGCCGCCTGGAGGCCGCCGCGTTGGAGGTCGTCCGGCAGCTTCTTGTGGTACCAGGCGGTGGCCGTGTAGGTGGGGAGGAAGAGCGGATAGGGGAGATCGTTGCCGGTATCGAAGCGGGAGGTCTGGAAGTTGAGGATGGACGACAGCAGGACGATGCCGTTCAGGTACATCCCGTGGCGGTCCTGGAGGTAGTGGGAGAGGCCGGCGGCGCGGGTGGTGCCGTAGCTCTCGCCGGCGAGGAACTTGGGCGACTCCCAGCGGCCGTAGCGGGCGGTCCACAGGCGGATGAACTCGCCGACCGACTCCAGGTCCTCCTGGTAGCCGTGGAACTGCTGCGCGTCCTCGCCCGGCACCTCGCGGCTGAAGCCGGTGGTCACCGGGTCGATGAACACCAGATCGGTGACGTCGAGGAGGGATTCGCCGTTGTCCACCAGCCGGAACGGCGGTGCCGGCGGGGACGGTGGCGTCGTCTCGGGGCCGTCGGCTTCCATGACCACCCGCCGCGGCCCGAACGCTCCGAGGTGGAGCCAGACGGAGGACGAGCCGGGGCCGCCGTTGAAGGTGTAGGTGATCGGCCGCTTGCCGAGATCCTTCACGCCGTCGCGGGAGTAGTAGACGAAGAACATCGAGGCCTTGGGCCGGCCGTCCTCCTCCTTGAGGAGAAGAGTGCCCGCCGTCGCCGTGTAGGGAACGGCGACGCCGCCCAAGGTGATCTGGTGGTGGGTGGTGACGACCTTCTCTTCGGGCTTGGGCGGCTCGTACTTCGGGATCTCGCTCTCGGGGCGGGAGCGCTCGCCGGAGCGGTCGGCAGAGCGGTCGGCAGAGCGGTCGCGCCGCGGCTGGGCGCCGAGGGGAAGAGAGGCGAGGACGATCAGCAGGAAGGTGAGGATTCGCATGGTGGGCATTTTGAGGTCGACCTCTTGTGTCGCGCAACAGGGCGGATGCTTCTCACACCTCCCAGTCCTCAAACTGCAGATCCGGGACCCGAGAGAATTCGTCGACGTTGTGAGTCACGAGAACGAGCCCATGGGCTCGCGCTGTCGCCGCGATCAACATGTCGTTGGGCCCGATCAAAGCTCCTGCTCGTGCGAGGAAGGCGCGGATCTGGCCGTAGTGATCGGCGCTGGGGTCATCAAAGGGAAGGCTGGGGAAGGGGCTGAAGAAGTCGGCGAGGACGCGGAGATTCTCGGTGACCTTGCCGCTGTGCCAGGCTCCGTAGAGGAGCTCTCCTTTGACCACGGAGCAGAGATGGATCTCCCAAGGCTCGTGACGGCGAAGCCGTCTCACCAGCAGGGAGGAGGTCTTGTTGAGGATCTGGATACAGGCGTTCGTGTCGAGGAGGTACATTCAGAGCGAATCCCGCTCCTCCAGGAGTCCCTGCGCAGGACGCTCGAGCGGCTCGCCCTTCCATCCGCCCACGACTTCTTCGAAGAACCGCTCGGGCCAGCCGCGGCGGACCTCTCGCTGGACGAGATCCGCCACGAAGCGAGACGGGCTCATCCCGTGCCCTTCAGCCCGCCGCTGTACCTCGGCCGCGACCTCTTCAGGAAGCTCAAGCGTCAATCGAGTCATCGCACACCATCCTAGCACCAGCCGCTCTTCAGTACCGCGGCACCGAAGGATCGATCTCCTCGCTCCAGGCGTCGATGCCGCCGGCGAGGTTGACGGCGCGGGCGAAGCCCATCTGGCGGAGGAAATTGACCGCCTGCGCCGAACGGCCGCCGTGGTGGCAGTGGACGACGAGGTTGTCGGCGGGATTGAGCTCGCCGAGGCGGTCGCGCAGCTCGTGGAGCGGAATCACCACGGTGCCGGGGATGCGCGCGATCTCGAGCTCCGGCGGGTTGCGCACGTCGAGGACGGTGACCGGCCTCCCCTGGTCGAGGCGCCGCTTGAGCTCCTGGACGGAGATCTCGAAGCCGTCGACGGCTTCTTCCACGGGACCGATGCCGCAGAATTGCTCATAGTCGATCAGCCCGCGCTGCGTCGGATTCTCCGCGCAGACCGGGCAGCGCGGGTCCTTGCGCAGCTTGAGCTCGCGGAAGCGCATCTTGAGCGCGTCGAAGAGGACGAGGCGGCCGATCAGCGGATCGCCGGCGCCGACGATCAGCTTGATGACCTCGTTGGCTTGCAGCGAGCCGATGATGCCCGGCAGGACGCCGAGGACGCCGCCTTCGGCGCACGAGGGGACCAGGCCCGGCGGCGGTGGCTCCGGAAAGAGGCAGCGGTAGCACGGGCCGCGGGCGCCCCAGAAGATCGAGACCTGGCCTTCGAAACGGAAGATCGAGCCGTAGACGTTCGGCTTACCCGACAGCACGCAGGCGTCGTTGACCAGGTAGCGGGTGGGGAAGTTGTCCGTGCCGTCGACGATGATGTCGTAGTCCTTGAACAGATCGAGGGCGTTCGAGGAGTCGAGGCGCATCTCGTGCGGCACGATCGTGATGTGCGGATTGAGATCGCGCAGGCGGTCGGTCGCGGCCTGGATCTTCGGCCGGCCGACCGACGAGCGGCCGAAGAGCACCTGGCGGTGCAGGTTGCTCTCGTCCACGACGTCGAAGTCGACGATGCCGAGCGTGCCGACGCCGGCCGCGGCGAGATAGAGGCCGAGCGGCGAGCCGAGGCCGCCGGCGCCGACGGTCAGCACCTTGGCGGCCTTGAGCTTGCGCTGCCCGGCGGTCCCCACCTCGGGCATGATCAGGTGGCGGCTGTAGTGGCGGATCTCGGCCGGCGACAGCTCGGGGAGCGGAGTCGTCCCATGGGTACCTCCGGCGATCGACGGGATGATGAGCAGCGCATCGCCCGCCTTGATCGGCGTGGCGCCGCCCTGCTGGTGGCGCACGTCCTCGTCGTTCAAAAAGACGTTGACGAAGCTGCGCAGGCTGCCGTCCTCCGTGTAGAGATGGCGGCGCAGCGCCGGGAACCTTGTGGTGAGATCGGAGAGGGCCTCCTCGACCGTCGCTCCCTCCACCTCGATCTCCGCGTTCTCGCCGGTGAAGCGGCGCAGCGGCGTCGGGATCTGGATCGTCACGCCCATCAGACGGCCTCCTTGTGAAACCCCAGGGCGGCCTGGTCGACCGTTTCTTCGTCGAAGCTCTCGCGATCCTCCCGCAGGCGCCAGCTCCGCGTGTCGACGACTTTCCGCCCCTGGAGGGAAACGATGAGATAGGACACCCACGGCCAGGCATGCTCGCGGTCGAAGTCGCTCGGCCGGGCCGGGTGGTCGGGGTGCGAATGGTAATAGCCCACGATGTCGAGGCCCAGCGACCGCGCCTCTTTCTGCGCCGCGAGGATGGTCTCGGGACTGATCAGGAAACGGTTGTGCCGGCTGTCCTGCCTCTCGTTCCCCACGGAGAGCACCCGCTCCACGACCGTGGAGCCGTCGAGGGCGCGTCCGATGAGGACGCCGCAACACTCATCGGGGTAGCTCGCGGTGGCGTGGCGTCCGACGGTCTGCAGATGACGAGGCGAGATGACCAGGCGATTCATGCGTGGGGCTCCTCCCAGAAGCGTTCGGACAGGTACTTGTCCGCGTTGTCACAGAGGACCGTGACGATCGTGCCGCATTGCAATCCGGCGGCCACTTCGAGAGCGGCCGCCACGTTGCCTCCGGCCGACACGCCGATCAGCAGGCCCTGCTCACGGGCGAGGCGCTTCACCATCGCGTACGCTCTCTCCGTGGCGATCTCCCGCGCCTCATCCGCCAGGGCCGGATCATAGATCGGCGGCACGATGGCCGAGGCCATGTGCTTCATCCCTTCCAGGCCATGGAAGGGCGAATCCGGCTCCACGGAGATGAGCCGCACCCCGGGGGCGTTCTCGCGCAGGAAGCGTCCTGTCCCCATGAAAGTGCCGCTGGTGCCCAGACCCGTGACGAAATGGGTGAGCGAGCCTTCCGTCTGGCGCCAGATCTCGGGGCCGGTGGTGCGGTGGTGGGCGCCCCAGTTCTCCGGATTGGCATATTGATCCAGGTAGGCCCAGCGCTCCGGCTCCGCCGCCACCAGCCGCCGTGCCTCGAGGATCGCGCCGTCGCTCCCCGCCAGCGGATCGGTCAACCGCAGGTCGGCTCCGTAGGCGCGCAGGATCCGCCGGCGCTCCACGCTCGCGCTGCCGGGCAGGCAGAGGGTCACCGGGATGCCCTTCGCCGCGCCGATCATGGCGTAGGCGATGCCGGTGTTGCCCGAGGTGGCGTCGAGGAGCCGCCGGCCGCCGGCGAAGAGGCCGCGCCGCTCGGCCTCCAGGATCATGGCGAGCGCCGGGCGGTCTTTCACCGAGCCGCCCGGGTTGGTGTGCTCCGCCTTGGCGAGCAGCCGCACCGCCGGGTTGCCGGTGAGCGCCGTGAGATCGAACAGCGGTGTGTTGCCGATCAGCTCGAGAGGCTTGGTCAACATTTTGTGGCCTCAGCGGATCGGCAGGACCAGGGAAGCCAGCACCGCCGCCGCCGTGGCGGCCAGGCAGCCGACGGCCAGGGCCTGGTGATTGCCGCGCTCCGGGTGGAGCGGATCGAGGAGCATGCCACCCAGGTAGCCGCCGGCGAAGCCGCCGATGTGCGCCCAGTTGTCCACGCCGGGCATCAGGAAGCCGAAGATGATCATGAACAGGGCGTAGCTCCAGGCCTGGCCGCCGACGTGCCGGCTGCCGGAGCGGCGGCCGTAGTAGACCATGGCGCCGAGGAGCCCGAGGATCGGCGCCGAGGCGCCGACGGTGAGCGCCGCGCCGTGCAGGAGCGGCACCGGCACGAAGAACATGAGGCTGCTCAGCAGAAAGCCGGTGATCGAAGAGACCGTGTAGAGGATGACCATGCGGGCGGGGCCGTAGAGCTCGGCCGTCTCGGGAGCCAGCATGCGGACCCAGTAGAGATTGAAGCCGATGTGCAGGAGGCCGCCGTGCAGCCAGCCGGCGGAGAGCAGTGTCCACCAGTGGCCGGCGGCGAAGACCGGGATCGCGCCGCTGGCGCCGAAGCGCAGCAGGGCGTCCTGGCTGGGAGCGCCCATGGAAAAGATCCCGTCCATCCGGATGCCCTGCGGATCGACGGCGAGCATGGCCAGATAGAGGAAGACGCAGCCGCCGATGACCACCTGCACGAAGCCCATGTCCCGGCCCAGACGGCCGAGGACGGAGGTGAGACCCCACATGCCGGGCCGCCGCCGCCCGCAGCTCAGACAGACCTCGTCGTTGACCCCCACCAGCTTGCCGCAGGAGGGGCAGAGGACGGACCCGGTGCGCTTTGTGCCGAACATGGCGACGAGTCTAGCGCGTCTGGCGCAGGCGGGAGTGGGGCCAGGCCGCGGAGGGTGTACAATGGCTGTTTCGAGGTAGACCGTTCAGTACTAAAAAGGTACGGCCCCTCTATCGGGGGTACGAAATGGCTACGTCTGAAACGAGCTCGGCGAGCGGCAAGCTCTCCGCGCCGAAGCCCTCCCAGCCGGGGGCGCCGCAAAATCCCTTCTTCATCGTCGGTGTCGGCGCCTCCGCGGGAGGCATGGAAGCCTTCAAGCAGTTTCTCGGCAAGACACCGGCGGACACCGGTGCGGCTTACGTGCTTCTCCAGCATCTCGATCCCAAGCGCGAGAGTATCCTGCCGGCGCTCCTCGCCGGCTCGGCTACGATCCCGATCGCCGAGGCGCGGGACGGCGTACGGATCGAGCCGGACCACGCCTATGTCATTCCGCCCTCCATGGACCTGGAGATCAAGGACGGGCACCTTCACCTCCTGCCGCGCCCGCCGGACCGCATGGCGCACCTGCCGATCGACCTCTTCTTCAATACCCTGGCGAAGATCCAGAAAGAGAAGGCCATCGGCGTGGTCCTCTCCGGGACGGCTTCCGACGGCAGCCTGGGCCTCCAGGCCATCAAGGCGGCCGGGGGCATCTGCTTCGCGCAGGATCCGCGGACCGCCAAGTTCGACGGCATGCCACAGAGCGCCATCGCGACCGGCTGCGTCGACGCCGCCCTGTCCCCGGAGGAGATCGCCGAGGAGATCGCGCGGCTCGCCGCGGGGCTCCCCTTGCGGCTGACGCGGCAGTCCGAGAGCCTGCCGGATGGCGAAGACGAGTGGCTCGCGGAGACGTTCGTCCTGCTCAAAAAGTCCATGGGCAACGATTTCGCCGCCTACAAACCGGCGACTCTCCTGCGCCGGCTGCGGCGCCGCATGGGGCTCCTCGAGATCCGGGAGATCCCGGACTACGTCAGCCACCTGGAGAGCCATCCGGAAGAGGTCCAGGCCCTGCACCAGGATCTTCTCATCGGCGTCACCTCGTTTTTCCGCGATCCGCCGGCCATCGAAGCCTTGCGCCTCAACATCTTTCCGAAGCTGTTGAAGGACAGGCCGGCCGAAGAGCCGCTGCGTCTCTGGGTGCCCGGCTGCTCGACCGGCGAAGAGGTGTACACCCTGGCGATCTGCCTTCTGGAGCTCCTGGACGGCGCCGATCCTTCGATCCAGATCTTCGGCACGGACATCAGCGAGAGCGCCGTGGCCAGGGCGCGCACCGGGATCTATCCCGCCGGCACGGCCGACCACGTGTCGGCCGACCGCCTGGAGCGCTTCTTCATCCCGGTCGACGGCAAGCTCCAGATCCGCAAGTCCGTCCGTTCGCTGTGCGTCTTCGCGCGCCACGACCTGGTGCAGGACCCGCCTTTCTCCCGCCTCGACCTGATCAGTTGCCGCAACGTCCTCATCTATCTCAAGTCCGCCGCGCAGAGGCGGGTGATGGCCGGCTTTCACTATGCGCTGAAGCCCTCGGGCTTCCTCGTCCTCGGGGCTTCGGAAGGCCTGAGCGCGTCGCTGGACCTGTTCCAGGCGGTCGACCGGGAGATCAAGATTTTCGCGCCGCGAGGAGGAGTGCCCCATTCCATTCTGATGTTCGGCCTGGGGGCGTCGCCGCGCGAGGAGATCCGTCTCGGCGTCGAGCAGGCGGTGATCCCGCTGAAGGCGGTCCGCTCCGACGTGCAGAGGGAGGCGGACCGCGTCCTCCTCAACCGTTATGGCCCGGCGGGCGTCCTGATCGACGAGAATCTCGAGGTCCTGCAGTTCCGCGGGGACACCCATCCTTATTTCGAGCACCCGGAGGGCTCGGCGAGCCTCAGCCTGCCCAGGATCGTGAGGAAGGGGCTCCTGGCCGGCCTGAGCCTGGCGGTCAAGGAGGCCAAGGAGAGCGGCCGCCCGGTGCGCAGGCCCGGCTTGCGATTCCAGCATGCAGGGCATCTCCAGAGTGTGGACGTCGAAGTCGTCGTCGTCCTCTGGCCCGCCACGCAGCAGCGGTTCTTTCTCATCCTTTTTGAAAATACGACCACCAAGGGAGGCTCCCGGCGGCAAGCCGCGAGCTTCGGCTCCGGCCTGCGCGGACAGGATGCCAAGGACCAGCACATCGTCCAGATCGAGGAGGAGCTCACCGCGACCCGGCAATATCTGCAGTCCGTCATCGAGGAGCAGGGGGCCGCGAACCAGGATCTGCTGGCCAGCCACGAGGAGGCCCTGTCCAGAAACGAGGAGCTGCAGAGCCTGAACGAGGAGGTGGAGACCGCCAAGGAGGAGCTCCAGTCGGGCAATGAGGAGCTCACCACGCTGAACGAGGAGCTGAATCAGCGGAACCTCGAACTCCTCCATCTCACCGACGATCTGGTCAACCTGCTCGGTAGCCTGTACATCCCGGTCGTCCTCCTGAGCCCGGACCTGCGCCTGCGCCGCTTCACCCCGGGCGCCGCGAAGCTGTTCAACCTCCTGCCCACCGACCAGGACCGTCTGTTGAGCGATCTGCGCTCCTCTTTCGACCTGCCGGACCTCGGGAAGCTGGTCCTCCAGTCGATGGAGACCGCGGCACCGATCGAGCGCGAGGTGCAGGACGCCTCCGGCTGCTGGCATTCGCTGCGCATCCGCCCCTACAGGACCAGCGACAACAAGATCGACGGCGCGGTGATGATCCTGGTGGACATCGACGCCCTGAAGCGCAGCGCCGAGGTGGTCGCCAAAGCCCGTGACTTCGCGGACGCCATCGTCCAGGCGGTCCGGGAGCCCCTCCTGGTGTTGAGCGAAGACCTGCTGATCCAGGAGGCGAACCGCGCTTTCTACGACTTCTTCCGCGTCTCGCCCGCGGAGACGCTCGGCCGGCATCTGGAGGACCTGTGCGGCGGTGCCTGGAATCTCCCCGAGCTGCGCAAGCTCCTGGAGCTCGTCCTCGAGCGCAACGCGGATCTCGACGATTTCGTGGTGGAGCAGGAATTCCCGAGCATCGGCTGCAAGACGATGGTGCTCAACGCCCGCCGCGTGCGGCAAGCGGAGCGGGGAACGGTCAAGGTCCTGCTCGCGATGGAAGACCGGACGGAGATCAAGAAAGTGGAAGCCGTGCGCGCCGCTCTCCTCACCCGCGAGCAGGCGGTGGCGCGCGAGGCCGAGCGCGCCGCCCGCCTCAAGGACGAGTTCGTCGCCACCGTCTCGCACGAGCTGCGCGGTCCGCTGAGCGCCATGGCCGGCTGGCTGTACGTGCTGGAGCAGACCCCTGGAGACGCCGAGATCGTCGCCCGCGGCCTGGCGGGGATCGGGCGCAATCTCCAGGCGCAGACCCGGCTGGTCGACGACCTTCTCGATACCGCGCAGATCATGACGGGGAAGCTGCGCCTGTCGGTTCGTTTGATGGATCTGACGCCGGTGGTCGAGGCGTCCCTGCTGGCCGTGAGCGCGGCGGCCGAAGCCAAGGGGATCACCGTCCAGCTCTCGTCCGACGGCTCGAAGACCGACGTTTTCGGCGATCCGGACCGGATGCAGCAGATCGTCTGGAACCTGCTGTCGAACGCCGTCAAGTTCACCCCCGCCGGCGGCCGCGTCGACGTCCGCCTCAGCCGCGCCGGCAACTGCGTGCAGCTCCAGGTGCGCGACACCGGCAGGGGCATCAGCCCGGACTTCCAGCCGCACGTCTTCGACCGCTTCCGCCAGGCGGAGGCCTCCCCGACCCGTGAGCACTTGGGGCTCGGCCTGGGGCTGGCGATCGTGCGCGAGCTGATCGAGCTGCACGGTGGGACGGTGACCGTGGAGAGCCCGGGAAAAGATCAGGGATCGCTGTTCACGGTCGCTCTCCCCGTCCCCGCGCTGCTGACCGAGGCGCCGAGGGTGGTCGAGGAGAGGCCGGCCCTGGAAGACCGGCCGGTGCTCGCCGGCCTGCGTCTGCTCGTCGTGGAAGACGACGACAGCAGCCGGGAGATGCTCGTGACACTGCTGCAGCAGCACGGCGCGGAGGTGGATGAAGCCGCCTCGGCGGCGGAGGCCTACGTCGCCCTGGAGCGCGCGGTCCCGAACGTCCTGATCAGTGACATCGGCATGCCGGGCGAGAGCGGCTACGACCTGATGCGCAAGATCCGGATGTTCCCTCTGGAGCGCGGCGGACGCGTCCCCGCCATCGCGTTCACGGCCTATTCCAACGAGACAGACCGCCTGGCCGCTCTCGCCGCCGGCTTCCAGATGCACCACACCAAGCCCACCGATCCCACCCGCCTGATCGCCGCCATCGCGGAGCTCGGCCGGCAGTGACTCACCGCGGCTCGCCGCCGCGGGGAGGAGTACCCCGGCCCCTGAGCCGGTCGATGGCGAAGACGACCTCCAGGAGCCCGATGGCGATCTCCTTCTCGCCGTCGCCGAGGCCGGCGAGGTGGCGCATCCGCCTCAGCAGCCGGGCATTCACGGGGTCGAGGGCTTCGGAGACGTCGGGCAGCAGCAGGTCCACCAGCACTCCGAAAGCGCGGGCGACGCGGATCAGGACGCCGAGCGGCGGCTTGTGCGTGCCGCCCTCGTATTTGCTGAGCTGACTGGTGTCCAGGTTGGCGTGAGCCGCCAGGTCCCGCTGGCTCCAGCCGAGGAGCAGGCGGAGCTCCCGGATTCTGGAGCCGATCTGAAGAGCGAAGGAACGTTCACCGGACCGGGTCCGGCGGCCTGGGCTGCTGGGGAGGACGGGGATCAAGGGTTTGGCTCGCATAGGTGTCCTGATCATGCCTATGAAACTGCACAGAAGTCAAACATCGCGCGCTGACTAGGTGTCCTGAGGCCGGAAGCGTTCCAATGGGAGGCGTGGCAGCCCGGCCGCCGGCGGAGGCGGAGTTGAGGATTTGTCCATTTGGGCGTGCCTTTTCGTAACAGTTGTCCGAAACTAGAGCTTTGACACCGCCCGTCCGCGCCGCGGGCGCCGGGACCACTGGCGGCCCCGCGTCGACCCACGGCCGAGGAGAAACCTCATGTCACGCAAGAACACCCTGCGCGCCGCCGTCCTCGCCCTCGTCCTCATCCTGCCGCTCGCCACCCCCGCCTGGGCCGCCGGCCCGGTGGCGCTTCCAAACCCTGCGGGCTTCCTTCGGGGCGCCTGGAGCTGGCTCGTTGGGTTGTGGAGCTTGGAGACGCTGGATCACAGGTGTGGGATCGATCCGAACGGCGGCGCCTGCGCAACTCAGGCTACGCAGGCGGATCATCGAGGCTGTATCGACCCGAACGGCGGCGCCTGTGCGCCTCAGGCCACGCAGGCGGATGCCCGGATCTGTATCGATCCGAACGGCGGTACCTGCGCCTCCCAGGAGATTCAGGCCGACCACAGGATTTGTATCGATCCTGATGGAGGACCTTGCGCACAATAAGCTTCTCTCCGCCGGAGGCTGGATTCTCCTCCTCCGGCGGCACCTTCTTGCGCAACTCAGCCTTTGGATGTGAGAGAATGCGGCCACAAAGATCTACGCAACCATGAGAGGGGGAACGACCGTGCCCGAGAAGAAGACGGAGCTTTCCTGGGACCACAGCGTTGTCCGCGGATGGCTCGTCATGGACCGGGAACGCAAGGCGGCCGAGCCCCTCCTTGTCGCGATCGAGGCGGGCGAGCGGAGCCTCCGGGACCTGACGCGGGCCGAGTGGCGTTTGCTGCGCGGCGTGTCGCTGATCGAGCGCCTGCTGGATTGGAGCGCGAGGCGGCGTTATCAGGATCCCGCTGGGATGGTTCACCTAGCTCAACTTGCCTTGTTCCTCGCCTCGCAGATTAGTCCTCGGCGCTATGGCCCAAAGTTGCTGGCTGATCTGCGGGTGCGGATATTGACAGAAATGTCCAACGCCTATCGAGTCGCCGACAATTTCGAGGCTGCTGAGAGTTCTTTGGATCAAGCTACGGTTTGGCTGGTCAGAGGTTCAAAGGATGCGAGGCTCACAGCTCGACTAGCCGATGTGGCGGCGTCTCTGTGCTCCGATCAGGGCAAGTTTCATAGCGCCCTTGAACTGCTAACGATTGCTATCGGCTGCTATCAAAGGCTTGGAGAGAGAAAACTTGCTGGCAGGGCCCTTATTAGCAAAGGGCTTATTGCTGGCTACAATGATAAGCCTGAAGAGGGGATTGTTTATCTTTTGCTGGGTCTGAAGTACATCGCTCCCGACAGCGACTACGAGCTGGAGCTGTCAGCAGTCCATGCTCTGGCGCTGAACATGGTGGAAATCGGTTGGTTCCCAGAAGCTCGTGCTCTCTTGGCGCAGAAGCAGGATCTCTATCGAAACTCAGATTTTCTCAACCAGCTCCGTTTAAAATGGTTGCAGGGAAAAGTCTCCCTCGGGCTGGAGGAGCTCAAGGCCGCTGCGGAACACTTCGAGAACGTGCGGCAAGGCTTCAAGCTCGTCCACCAATCCTTCGACGCCGCTCTCGCCTCCCTCGATCTTTCCCTCGTCTACGCCCGCCAGGGACGGCAGAAAGAGGTCTTCGCGCTGGCCGAGGAGATGATCGCCACCTTCCGTTCCTTGAGGATCTCCCGGGAAGCGATCGCGAGCCTGGCCGTGCTGCGCAAGGCCTGCGAGCAGCCTGCCGCCTCGGCCGAGCTGCTGGCCGGGCATATTCGATCGTGCGCGGCGGTGGTGATGGAAGCGCAGCGGGGGCGCGCCGGGAAGAGCCAGGCCTTGGCTGTTCGGTGAGCCCGGGGATCTGGGACCCTCTCACCCCCTGGCCCCATAGGCTGGACCTCCAGGCTTTTGCGCGCCGGCCTCGAGGGTCCTCCTGACGCGCGCCCGCCGACGGGTGCGCACAGCCTGAGCTCGCGAGCGCCGTCATCCAACCGCGAGCTGCGTCCTGCGAGCCGCTCTTTTCCGTGCTCCGCCTCCCGGTGCAGAGTCTCAATTCGCCCATGCCGTCACGCAAACCACGAGCTCGGTCACCAAACCGCGCGCGCGGTCACGCAAATCCCCGGCGCGATGACGCAATTCGCGAGATCAGTGACTCAGCCCGCCAGTTGTTTCACCGCCCCCGGGATTTGTTTGACCGCGCGTGGTGGGCAGTGACACATCTCGTGAGATGGGTCACTCAGCTCGCGAGCTCAGTGACCCAACCGGCCGGCGCGCTGGCTGAGCTCGTGGCGCGGAAAGAGATGACTCTCACGGGTGACGCAACTGGCGAGATGAGTGGCCGCACTCGCGAGCTGAGTCACTGAATTCGCGGGCTGGATGATAGGTTTCT